>Ga0196970_1001196_pt1 | contig 19508 bp, 28 predicted proteins | sample S1v_513CmetaG_FD_148672 | JGI IMG/M metagenome (GOLD analysis project Ga0196970, IMG submission 148672) | Soil microbial communities from Anza Borrego desert, Southern California, United States - S1+v_5-13C | ecosystem: Environmental > Terrestrial > Soil > Desert | place: USA: California...
TACCTCAAAGCTATCCCCGGCTTGGAGGAATTCCAGAATACCTTCAACTACCGCAGCGAAGTCAAGACCTGGGGCGGACGTATCATCCCTGTGGAGCCTCCCCGGGAGTTCCAGGGTCGGATGTGGACGTTCAATTACAAGCTCTGTAATTATCTGATCCAGGGCTCGGCGGCAGATCAAACCAAGACGGCTCTGATCCGCTACGATGAAGCGCGCGAGTACGGCAACGTCCTCGCTTCGGTCCATGACGAAATCGTGATCCAAGTGCCGATGGAACATCTGCACTCCGAGGTCAAGATTCTCAAGTGGGCGATGGAAGAACAACCCGGTTGGGACGTGCCATTCGTGGCCGAGGTTGAGTACGGCAAGAATTGGCATAACCTCGAACCCCTGATGGAGTAATATGAAAAGACCCAAGCGTTGGAGCTACTCGGCCCTCAGCACCTACAACGAGTGCCCGGCCAAGTATGCCTACTCCTACATCCACAACCTGCCTTGGCCGTCCTCGGCAGCGATGGAGCGGGGGACAAGACTCCACTCCCAGGCCGAGGATTACATGAACGATCCGGCAATGCCCGTCCCCTATGATCTGCGCAAGATCGGCAGAGACTTGGATCGGTTCAGGACGGCGGGGGCCAAGGCCGAAGAAGTATGGCTGGTCACAAAAGACTGGCAACCGACCGAGGACCAAGGGGAAGCCTGGGTCAAGGCCATCGTTGACGTTCACTGGATCGAAAACAATGTACTACACCTCAGAGACTACAAGTCCGGCCGGGAGTACCCCTCGCATCGGGATCAACTGGGGCTTTATTCCATACTGGGCTTGCTCAAGTATCCACACGTCGAGCGGGCAGAGTGCGGGGCGACGTACATTGACGGGGGTTACACCGGTATGGAGGGGTCGATCATCCGACCAATGCTTCCCAAACTCATCGAAAAGTGGGATGCTCAAGCCCGACGAATGGAGGCAGATGAGGACTTCATCGCTAACCCGGGCTCTGCCTGCCGTTGGTGCCCGTACAAGTCTTCGGATGGGGGACCCTGCGGAGACAGCGCCAAAGCGGGGATGTAATGCCCCGTAAGTTACGTGAGTCGGCAATCGAAGCCGACAATTATGTATACGCCCGCAGTTTACGGATCATCTTCCGCAAGTTAAACTTCGGAGAGGGGTGGCCGGATAGGTTGGTTCTCTATCGGGGGCGAGTACTCTTCATTGAGTACAAGCAACTGGGGGAGAAGCCCACGGCCCTCCAAACATACGTACACGAAGACCTGCGTCGTCAGGGTTTCGAAGTACATGTGATAGACGACATGTATAAAGGGCGAAAGCTCATCAAGGAATGGTATGACCGAACAAATCAAGAATTGGCAGAGGTTCGCTGAGGTACTGATCGAGACCAACGAACTCGATCCGACCTACAGCGTTATCAAGGGTCTGTACGAGACCATGGATCGGGGGTGGTTCTCTCGCTTCATGGTTTACTTCATGCTGTTCTACGATCTGGGAGACGCGGTCAAGTGCGCTGATTCGACCAAGGTGGACAATTTCAGCTTCTGGAACTACGTGACTGACGCGGCTGAGAACCCCAAGACCAAGCGGGGAGGTGCTCGGAGGCACTTCAGGGGGCTCAACGCCAGCCGAGCGATCGCTACCTTGCGTAAGTTCCCCCTGTACGAGTTGGTGGACGACTGGTACGCTCCGACCTACACTTCTATTTATCTCAAAATGGTGAGCAAGTACGCGGGTACTCAAATGGGGCCGTACTTCATCTGGAAATTGTACGACATCCAGAACATATGCCTAGGTCGACCGATCAAGTTGTCCCTGGACGAAGCCCTCAAGTACATGCCGGAGGAACCCCGCAAGAACGCCGGCATGTTCTTCCCCGAGTACACGTTCCGGCAGGTGCTGACCGTCATGACCGCAGAGGTCGCTAAGTACCCCCACCCCGTCCGGGACGGCTATTGCGGATACGCCGAGGTTGAGACGATCCTCTGCGCGCTCAAAGGTTACTTCGGGACCAAAAGTCACTGGATTGGGGAGGACATCGGGAGCAGATACGACGAGTTGTCTCTGTATCCGAACATCCAAGACTTGCTTCCCCCGCCGATTGTCCGGGGCACCTACGACTGCGTTGAGGTAGGTCCGCTATGAGCCGCAACCTACTCGCTCAGCACCGACTAAATGAGTTCGCAAACTGGATAGAGGCTCGGGGAATTCCAGTTGATAGAGACCCCAAGGGTCAGTATCAAAAACTGGGTGTGCGTCGTCTTGACGGGCAGTGGACCTACGTCTACGAGCAGCTGGACAAGACGGTCCACTACACGGTGGATCGACGTATGGAGAAATTAGTGAGGCTATTCATTGAGGAAACCAAATGAGCCAACCCTACATCCCCCGCCCCTACATGGAGGCCGCTATCCAGTTCGCTCTGGAGCGGCACGGGGCCGGACTCATGCTCGATCCCGGCCTGGGTAAGACCGGGATCACCCTCGCAATTATCACCGTACTGAAAGAGCAAAATGAAATTAAACGCGCCCTTGTCGTCGCTCCCCTCCGAGTGGCAAAAGCAACTTGGCCCGCTGAGTCTAGGAAGTGGACTGACTTCGCTGGATTGGACGTTTGTTCAGCTTGCGAACTTGATCCTAGACAACGAGAAGCTGTCTGCCGAGGTAAAAGTGACATTGTTACGATCAATCCTGAAAGCCTACACAAAATCTTAGAGGCTCCATGGTTCGACTCGTGCAACTTCGACATGCTCGTTATCGATGAGTCGACCAAGTTCAAGGATACGACGACGAAGCGGTTCAAGGCGCTCAAGAAGCAACTGAAGTCGTTCAAGCGTCGGCTCATTCTGACGGGCACCCCTGTCCCCAACGGGCTCCAGGACTTGTTCGGCCAGATGTACATCGTGGACTTCGGGGAGGCTCTGGGGAAGTTCATTACCCACTTCCGTATGATGTATATGTACCAGCGGCCGAACGATATGTACAACTACTACCTTCGGCCGGGGGCAGAGGAAGACATCTACGAAAAGGTCAAGCCGAGCCTTATGCGTCTCCAGGCCAAGCACCACCTGGAAATGCCCGAGTTGATCAACAACATCATCGAAGTTGAGCTGCCTGAGAAGCTCATGAAGCAGTACAAGGAATTGGACGATGACTTCATTACGACCATCGAGGGGCAGCAACTGGCGGTATTCAACACTTCGGCCCTCGGGACCAAGCTGCGTCAATTTGCTAACGGGTTCCTCTATTTTGATGACCCAGAGAGGCCCGAGGCGGGGCGACAGACGATCCACTTACACGATGAGAAGCTCGACGCCCTTCAAGAGCTTGTCGAGTCAATGCAGGGTCGACCCCTCCTGCTCGGCTACGAGTTCCAGGCCGACGCAGACCGGATCGTGGCCCGCTTCCCCGGAGCCGTCAATCTCGGCAAGGTCAAGGATACCAACAAGGTTATCGGAGACTTCAACTATGGACTCATCCCTTTGCTCCTTGGGCATCCTGCCTCGGTCGGGCACGGTCTGAACCTCCAGGAGAAGTGCCACGATGTCGGTTGGTACGGCGATCCCTGGGACCTCGAGTTGTACCAGCAGTTCATAGCTCGGGTCTGGCGTCAGGGTCAGCCCTCCCCTATCGTAACGGTACATCACATCGTCGCCCGGGGGACCAGGGACCTCAAGGTAGCGGCGGCGCTTGCGGATAAAGACAGGACCCAGGAAAAGTTTAATGCCGCCATACTATCCGCGATATAATCGTCTCGTCAACTACTAGGAGTTATATGAAAGAGTTCAAGTTTGAAGGCAAGCAGATCACGATGAACCTGAAGCACAAGGACATCGTCTGCGACCTAACCAAGGCACCCCCGTTCGATCCGAAGCTGATGGACCCGAGCCACCCCTTCTACATGATCGTGAAGATCAAGAAGCACACCGAGGCGTATCTCAATGCGATCACGGACTGCTTCAAGATTCTACCCAAGGGGCTCGACGTTCTGGAGTTCTGCGGGGGCATGGGTCTTGTCCCCGAGTCACTGTGGGACTTGATCGAGCCCAACATTTGGACGGCCATCGAGTTCGACCAAGCGTGTATCGATGCTCGGGTATGCCACCGTCTCGGCTACAATCTGGAATACGGGGATATGTATAATGCGGTCTGGTTGGATCATCCCTTCTGGAAGTCCATGTTCCGGGAGTATAACTTTGTCCACATGGATTGGCCGACCAATACCCTACGCAAGTTCTGGGCCGACAAGAAGGTGTCCGACTTCATGGATCGGCTCTTCGCCCATCAGCCCCGGTTCGTCGGCATCACCGACATCGAGTGCGGTTGGATCCACCTCCAGAACCACTGGCCCCACTACGCCGAGTTGTTCCGTCAAGCCGGCCTCGCCAACCCCTGGGAGGGTCCGAAGGAGGGGCGCAAAGAAGCTCTGCGCGAGGGCTACACGACCATCTTCGGCGAGTACGTCAAGGATCGCTGGGGTTACAAAGTGATCAACCGTACCTGCGGCGGCGGGGGTGAGTATTTCCTTCTGGAGAAAGCATAATGAACAAGATCATCAAAATCATGGGCTGCTCGGGCGCGGGCAAGACCACTGCGGCCCGGTCGATCCTCGACACGTCGCACGACTCCCTGGCGCTGCGTAACGCCAACGGCAAAGACGAAGCCTACTCCACACTCCATCAAGGCGTGTCCGGCCCCGTCTATCTGCTGGGCAACTACCGGGGGGCCAACTGCGGAGGTATGGACACGATTGGCAGCGCGGCCGAGGCTATCAGGTTGGTGGGTAAGTATGCCTCCCTCGGGCACGTTGTCCACGAGGGGCTGCTCCAATCTACCTACTACGGCGCGATGGGGACGGACTCACTCCAATACGGCGACCGCTACGTGTACGCCCTGCTCGACACCCCCATCGAGCTTTGCCTGGAGCGGGTCGTCCAGCGTCGGGAGGCCAACGGGTCTACGAACAAGTTCAACCCCCAGTTGACCCGGGACAAGCACGTGTCGGTCAAGCGAGCGTGGGAAACGGCTCGGTCGCGGGGGCACATCTGCGTCGTCCTCGACCATACCCAGTCGATGTACCCCCAACTGATGGAGCTTCTCAAATGATGGAAATTATCTTGGGCGCGATCCTCGGGTTTACCCTGGGGTTCTTAATCGTGGGGGGTTTGGTATTTGTACTCGTCCGTAGGTTCTTCAAATGAACTGGTCCGAAGCCCCCTACATCGACGACCTCATCCACTGGATCATAGAGCGGGAGGACGTTCGTTATCGCAAGGAAGACCTGAAGCTCCCCGCACCTTGGTCTTGCGATCCCATTTTTCAAACCACGCGGTTCTGTAACGTGCGCCGCGAAGACGACAAGGTGACCGTATGGTTACGCAAGAACTGGTACGAGCCGCACGTCGACAGTCCGAACTTGGCTTTTTCGGCCTGTCTGGCCCGTGTTGTGAACTGGCCGACCACATTAGATTCACTTGGCTTCCCTACAGAGTGGGATTCACAGAAGTTCGTGAGCCAAATGAGTCAACTATCTGGGGGTGGATCGAACAAGATTTGGGGCGGGGCATACATGGTTACCGGGGGGTACTCGGCTGGTGGCGAGACAAAGCAGATCATCATGGCGAGGGTTCTTGACCAGGCCTACGCCAATTGCGAAAAATTCCACTTCACCCCCGAAGACGTAACCTTGAAGGAGGCATTCGATGTCGTACAGAAGACTCCGGGGCTCGGCACTTTCCTTGCAGCTCAAGTCATCGCCGATCTCAAGTACACGCCGTTACTTATGGGCGCATCCGACTGGCAGACTTTTTGTGCGCCTGGACCCGGTTCGACAATGGGCCTTAATTTTCTACACGGACGGCCTCCCACTAAGGGTATCTCGGAGAAGCAATTCTCCCAGGAGGTCAATGATCTGGCCAACTGGCTCAAGGCTCAGCATGGGATCGACCTCACGGCGCACGATACACAAAACTGCCTCTGCGAGTTCTCCAAATATGTGAGAATCAAGTACCTAGGCGGGCGCGCTAAGACCGGTTACGCCGGGAGATAGGGCTAGGTATCGGTCGGGGCTAGATCGTCGCTTCTAGCCCCGATTCCAAGCGAAATAGCTACTGTCTAGAAGACCGTCCCGGCTACGATAGAGCCCCTAGGAGAAATATATGCCCCGTCCCGTAAACAAGATTGCCGCAGAGATTGACACCGCTCTGCGCGATCTGCAAAGAAACACCCGACAGTCGTGGATCGCCAACGTCCGCCCCTACGTCTCGGCCATGCTCGAAATGGACAACTTCGACCAGTGGTACGGCATCGACCGGGGGACCGACATCGGGCTCAGGTTCCTCTCCAACGTCAATCCGTGGCGCGGGGAGCAAGCTCGCCGGATCAAGTCCGAAATCACTCAACTCATCAAGGAAGCCCAGAATGTTCCACATTGAAGCCGATAACGTCAACCACGCCTACTACCTGGGGCTGAAGCTCATGCGGGAGCAGGGGGTGGACTCCGACAGTCGCAACGGCAAGGTGAAGAAGCTCCCCCGGCCGGTCGTGACGTCATACAAGTATCCTCATGAGCGAGTGCTGTTCGACAAGATGCGCGACGCCAACCCGTTCCTCCACCTGTTCGAGTCCATCTGGATGCTCGGCGGTCGCAAAGACTTCGACTGGCTGGAGCAGTTCACATCCAAGGGGCGATTCGCTCAGTTCAGCGACGATGGGAAGACTCTCCACGGCGCCTACGGGCATCGGTGGAGGGAGCACTTCAAGATTGACCAGATCGACCGGGCCATCTTCGAGTTGTTCTCCAATCCCAGTTCGCGCCGGGTCGTGATCGGCATGTGGGACCCCTACCTCGATGGTCCCGTGGCCGAAGTCGGGGGCAAGGACGTACCGTGCAATACCCAGGTGCTGTTCAACGTCCGCCCCAGCGGCGAACTCGACATGACGGTGACCAACCGCAGCAACGACATGATCTGGGGAGCCTACGGGGCCAACGTAGTCCACATGTCGATCCTACACGAATACGTGGCCGTCTCGGCGGGCATCCCCATGGGGACATACTACCAGCTGTCGAACGACTTCCACATGTACGAGCGTCACTTCAACCTGCTGAGCGAGGTCGAGTACAAGGATTTCTACAGCGAAGTAGGCTGCGGTATGGACGCCGAGTACGCTGGGGCGATGTTCGAGCCCTTGCTTGCCCCGGGGCAGAAAAGCAACTTCGACAAGGACGTGATGGACTTCCTGGACGCCCCGTGGACCGCGACGGTCTACCGCACCCCGTTCTTCACGCGAACCATCGGTCCCATGGCCCGGGCGTACAAGCTGTACAAGGCAGGGTTCCGCGCCAGCGCCGTCGAGGTCGCCGGTCAGATCGAGGCGCCCGATTGGCGTCAAGCGTGCGTCGAGTGGATCGAGCGTCGTCCCCAAGCCAAGATGAGCATCGTATGACCCTCTCAGACGCCATCTGGAAGCTCTACCGTGACGGGGGCTACAAGAGCCACAACGACGCGGCCCGCGCCTTTGGCATCGAGAAAGCGTACTGGCACCGTATGAAGAACGGTCAGTACGACAACCCCTCCCCCGAGACTCTGGCTAAGCTGGGTCTGAAGAAAGTAGTGATCTATGAAGAACTTCCAAGCCCTCTATGACGCCGGCGCGGTCAAGCGTTGGCATACCAAGCTCACGATCAAGGAGCAGGACAACGCCGCTCACCAATGGGGCGTAGCAATGATCGTCGCTCACATCTTCCCGGGGAGCAGCCATCTGTTGATGGCTGCTCTGACCCACGATCTTCACGAAGCCGAGGCGGGGGACATCCCCTATCCGTTCAAGCGTAACAACCCAGTTGTGAAGGAGGCGTACGACAAGCAGGCTGAGGCTTTCGAATTGAAGCACGATATCGATTGCGTTCTGCCCCCTATGGAGCTTCACATCCTCAAGTGGGCCGACATGATGGAGCTTCTCATGTGGGTCCGGCGCGAGATCAAAATGGGCAACCAATATGTTGCCAAAACCCAAGAAGTAGCGATTGCCGCCCTGCTTCAAATGGGTCACCCCAACAAGGCGGCTGAACAACTATTTTTGGAGATACTAAATGCCTGACTCGAACGCAAACGCCCACCTGCACATTGACAAGGTGATTCAGCAGAAGAGGATGGAAGATCAAGCCTTCAGAGGGGGCGCCGACTCGACTCAAGTGGGGGGTACCCACTACAAGAAGGAGGGTGGGGAGCAACACTGGGACCGGGTTCACCGTCTCGGCCTGAACTGGTACGCGGCCAACGTCACGAAGTACGTGGAGCGCTACCGGGACAAGAATGGGGTGCAAGACCTGGAGAAAGCGCGCCACTATCTGGACAAGCTCATTGAGGTCGAGCGGGCGCGGGAACAATCTGAGATGATGAAGACCAACGGACACCGCGATCTTCGGAGCGCCAAGCACCCCTACGAACGAATTGGCGACAACGGTTAGCAAGCGAAAACCATAGACTGACAGGGGGTTTCATAAGATACTAGAGGTAACGAAGGAAGCACTATGAAAACCCCTGTTATGATCAGCGCCAAGTTCACCGGTCCCGCCCTCTTCAGGGATACCCAAAACGGGGTCTTCTGGGAGGTTCTGCCCAGCCCCACGGCCCTCGATGATCGCCTCCAGGAGTCCTTCATCGGTCACGGCTCCCGGGTTGCCCAAGTCCGCAACGAGATCAACGCCCTATGCCACAACCGCTCTCAGTCGCCGAAGCCGCTGCCCGTATCCGCCGCCTCGCCGACCTCAGCTACACCCCCCGAATCCTCGGGTGGCACCAGCTCCACCAATTAGCCGACCAACTGGAAGGCAAATCTGGCCCGGCAGACCCCGGGAAGTTCACTACGAAAGACCCAAATGAAAAACTGTAAGCAAGGCCTTTTGGCCATTCTCGCGGTGGCCTCGATGGCCTCTGCTTCGGCAACTCCCCTGTTCGGCGACACGACGAACAACTACGACAACCGCGTGACGAACGCCCCCCAGGCCAACTCGGCTGCGCTCGGTCTGGGCGTCGGCGTCGGGGTGGGTATCGGTCAAGGTGGCTCCGTCAACGGCTCGGGCAACAGCATGAACGTCAACCGCAACGGTCAAGAGCAGGCTCAGGCCCTGAACAGCCGCAACACGGCCACGGGCGGTACGGCGTCGGCAACTGGCGGTACGGGTGGGGGCGGCGGTTCGGCCGTCAGCGGTGGCAACGTGATCTCGGTCGGCGGAGACAACACCTACATCCCGCGCGATCCCGTGGCGTCGGCCTATGCGGCCCCGCTGACGGCGACCAACGGCACCTGCATGGGCTCTTCGTCGGCCGGAGGCCAAGGCACGGGCTTCGGGTTGAGCTTCGGCACCACCTGGACGGATACCAGCTGCGACATCCGCTACGACGCCGCAGCGCTCCAAGCAGCTGGACTCCCCGGCGCGGCCCGGGCTCGCCTCTGCCAGAAGGCAGAAATCGCCAAGGCCATGGAAGACGGGGGCACGCCCTGTCCCAAAAGCAAGACCGGAACTGCTACGGCTCCTGTGGCTACGGCCCCGGCCGGCCGCGCTCCGAAGCCCTGGGAAGCGGGTGGTTAAATACCTGTAGAAATACAGAGGGTTCTACTGATCTAGGGCGGGTAGTCGTAGGGCTACCCGCCCTCTTTTGTGTTTAAAACCGACTGTCCCGACCCACGGTTTTCCAGCACTTCGTAGCGCTTCTCGCACTCTAGCGCGATGTCCCCCCGTTCGTCTGCTTCTCGCGCATAGATTCCCGCCAGACGGTCAGCCCCGCTTGACACGAGGGCAAGCACTCCGATGGGATCGTCTTCTCGCTCATCTTTGCCGACCGGGGCAGAGCAGGTATGGTTGCTTGCGTCCCGACGAAGTTGGGCGATCCGGTCGCGCAGCCCGTCAGCAGACTTAGTAGCAGCGGCAGTATCAGCATCGCGCTGACGTAGGGCCACAAGCGACCAACCGCTGATCCCCTCGTTGGCCAGTCGCCAACCGGCCTCGGTGGAAAGCACAGACTGGGTAGCGAAGATTTGAGCGGCTTGTTGTTCATTCTTACACTCCTGAACGTTACCCTTAGCCTGCATAATGCGAAATTGCTGCACACCGGCGACGGCCAATCCTGCGGCCCCGACCCAGGCCCAGATAGGTAGGTTAATCATGGAGAAGGTCCCAGAAGTTTTCCACTTCTTCGCGCCGCCGAATCTTCAGCCCGCGCTCCACGTTGCTCCCCGGGGACACCCACTTGAAGAACTCTTCACGAGCCCCTGCGTAGTCCCCGGCGTTCAACTTTCGTAGCAGCGTAGAGGGCTTGCCGCTCTTGAGACGGATAATGCCGTCCCGGGTCGAGCTACCGGCCCCCACGTTGAATACGATGGAGAGCAACGCGTCGAACATACCTTGGGTAACGGGCACCTTCACGTGTTGGTAGAGAATGAGTTCGCGCTCGTGCACGTCCTCTTCAAAGTGGGCCTCAGCGGTGTTGAGGCTCCAACGGGTATCTTTATTGATCCCCGGGCCAGTGGCGCCGTAGCCTATCGTCCAAGGTGCCCCACCTGTCTTGGGGTCGGGATAGGCTTCAAGCTTCAAGCCCTCTTTGGTCTTGAGGAACGCCTTGATAGCGTCACTCGCTCTGTATCGGATTGCCGGATTCATCGAGGAGTTCTCCACGTTTGGTTGCGGAATCGGGGACACCGTTGTCCCAGTCTCGTTTGTCGAGCCAGAACCCGATAGCCACCGAAATAACAAAGATAACCATTCCAATTGCTTCCCCTCCCCAAATTGGAAAGATCCAGTGGCCGAAGCCACTGAACATCGAGCCCCCGCCGATGGCGACATACCTGTAGCGCACCCGAGGGAACACCCTGCGATGGGTCAGTTTAAGTCGGCATACGCAAGACCAAAAGATCGCCCCGCAGACGATCAAATTGATCACGATGACGAGATCAGGCACCATTTTTATCACCTTTGCCCCCGAATCGCCATTCTTTGTACATATCCCAAACTTTTGGAATCAGTTTGGGGTAGTCCAGACCTATCAGTCCAATGGCGAGGGCGACTGGGGCGAACAAAGCTCGTTCTTCCAAGCTGGAGAAGTTGGCGGCGGTCAACGAGGCAATAATGGAGGTCAGTCCGATGCCGATACCGTTGACGATGAATACGTACAGGAACCCGTTGGGCTTCGCGGCCGGATCGCGCCAACTGAGAGAGGCCAGGGCTCCGGTCGTGGTCATTGCCACAATGAGCATGTAGGGTCCCACAATTTGCGAAAAGGTGTTGCCTACGATTGCGGCCGCGAACCAGGTGAAGAGCGCGAGCGGGTCGGATTTCATACGGTTTCCTCAAGCCCTAGACGGCTGCGGAGCGCGCGAACGAGGGGGTTGTCCGCCTTATAGTCCCCCGCCCTGCCAACGTTAATCGGCGCTTGGATAACCGGATCGCTGTACATGCCCAGTACGTTCGATCCACTGGGCTGAGCCGAACCAGTGGAGTTCATGCCCAAACCGCCCGACAATATCCCTTGTCCGGGGACAGCCGAGATAGGTGAGTTCTCCCGGCCCGCGCCGCCGCTGGGGTCGCCCGGCACGCTACCGGCCGGAACTCCGGGGGCGTTGCCGATAGCGTTGCCCGCGATGCCTCCGATAGCTGCTCCGACCGGGCCAGCCGCGATGCCGCCGATAGCCGAGCCGATGGCCGAAGCCGCTTGGCCCGAGCTACCGTTGATCGCAGCGTTGGCCATCCCGACAATACCGGGCATACCTACCGCATTGGAGGTAACGTTACCGATGATGCCGTTAACCGCGTTCGCAAGACCCGGGTTGTCAATGCCCAGCATGCCGGCGATACCGTTGCCGTTACCGATGCTGCTGCCGACCCCGGGGGCGCCAGGGGAGCTGTTGCCTTCGCCCACGTCGCCGTTGGACGAGGGGCCGGTGCCCGGGGCTCCGGGGCCAGCGCCAGGACCGGCCGAGGGGCTGATGCCGTCGCCGATGCCGTCGCCGGAATCCCCAGAGTCGCCCCCATCGCCGCCACCCCCTCCCCCGCCACCGCCGCCTCGATAGCGCATGGGTCCCATCTTAAGGAGCAACAGATTCATAGTATCACCTTCACGAATTCCTGACCGACCGCTTCAAACCCTAGACGTCCATAGAGGCGTTCAGCCCTGTAGCTGCCGCAGGAGGTTTTGGGACGAAGCAATTTGGCCCCGTTCTCGACACACCAAGACGCCCAAGAGAAAATCAACATTGTTGCTCTGCGCCCTGCTCTCTTCTCAGGGACCACGTAGAAGGCCTCTTCAAAGCCCACTAGGTCGTCGCTGAACCAGGGGCCTTTGACGTACCCCATGATAACTCCATGCACCCCCTCCGAGTCCTCAGATACGAAGACGCACCCCTTCTCCATGGACCAGAGTAGCTCCTTGCGCGCCTTCTCCCGATTGTAGGAAATGGTTGCGTAGACCGATTCGGCATGCATCATAGCGCCGAGGTCTAGCAACCGTTCCTCATCTTCGGGGGAGGCAGCGCGGATCATTACTGATTCCGTGCGCGCAGAAGCTCGATCAGCTGACGAGCCCGGCGAGCTTGCACGTCCGGGGGAACAGGTTGGCCCCCGTTGCCGAACTCGCTCTGGCTCATACCCCCGGGAGGGCCGCCCGGGGGAGGTCCGCCACCCCCTTGTTGCTGAGCTTGCATCTGCTGGAGCATTTGCTGGGCCTGGGGGTCGCCCATAGCTGCCCGCTCTTGCAGCTGAAGGATGGGGCCTCGGGCGGCGATCTGATCGCGCGCCTGACCGGCCATTCCGTTACCCAGCGGAGCTTGCATCGGGTTCATTTTGGGTTGCCGGTTGGTTGGAGATTTGCTTGCGAATCTCTTCGATCAAGCCGTGAACTTCCACATAGGGTCGCTGAGCCAGTACGTTGGCGATGTAGTCAAGTTGTTCAGGCTTGAGCGACAATTTGATCGATTCGGGCATTTTGTTCCTTTACAGCTTCAATTAACAGAGCGATCACCCCATTGTGATCGACAGAGAGCGTACCCATTTCATCCCGACCCACAATAACGGCTTCAGGGAGTACCGCTTGAATTTCCTGGGCTATGTAGCCAGCCTTGCGAGGGGCTACCCCATCCATACCCTTCATATCTTGCTTGAAGTAGGTGTAGCCGGACAAGGTGACAATCTTGGACAAAGCGTTTTTGATACGCTCTTGACCCGTCTTGACCCGGGCGTCGGAAGTGGCAATCCAACCTCCTGTAGAGTTGCCGGTGCCGTTATTTTCCATGTTGAACTGACCGGAGTCTACGTCCACTCGGAAAATAGCTTGCACTCCCGGATTGAGGTATAGGGTGCCGCGACAATTTAATCCCGAACCATTGCCCCCTTCGGCGCTATTCCACAACATCATGGAACGATAGGCGCCGGAAGCAAACCAGTTACTCCAACCGATTCCCCGAGAGGCTGCGAGATTGATGCCGCCGGTGTTGGAGGTGTTGGGGAAGGACAAATCCCCAAATATCCTCAAGTTTGCCTTGGCTCCGACCACCGCCATGGTGAAGTCAAAGCAGAGATTCCCGGCTGGATGACTCATCCCGAAGACGCTACCCTGCCAGCTGGTTTGTCCGCTGGATCGAGTAATAGCCAAGGATTGACCCGCGTAAGTGCCGTCATCGTGGTATCGACGGATTACAAAGTCAGAGCCGTTGTCCAACCCCACTTCTCCATCATAGCCCAAGTCCATTTCCCAGCGTGCAAGACCCCCTCGCGATCCCCAAATGGATACCGTGCCCGTGGGCATACTGGCTCGCTTGTCCAGCGTGAGGGCGATGCCCCCTGCGATAGTCCTGCTGAACGTCGCGCTGGAGTCCTGGTCCTCGGTTTGGATAATCACACTCTTACCCAGCAGGGTAAGATTTCTCATGGTGTCCGTACCTATGGGCTGGGAGTAGATGTTGGCGGACGTGGGGGTAGCCTCCAACACCAAATTGGACGTATTGGCCGAGTTGACGGGTTGCCCGTTCAAGATCAGACGAGACATCTGACCAACCCCCGCCGTCCGGGGGAACACTGAGAAACTGGTCAGGACTACGTTGGAGCCGTTGAGGGAGGCGGTGACTCCGTTGGCCGAAGCAAACTGGAGAATGCCGGTGCCGGCTCGGAACAGCCCCAAGCCTGGTTCAGAGTTGAATCCCAGTCCGGGAGTAGCAACCGCCCCGTCGACCAACTTGAATGTTGACACGGGGCCCAAAACGCCGTCCCGGGTCAGGACGTTGTTGAGTTGAGCCGCGATATCGCTCATGGTGGAGTTAGCCCATGGCGATTGGATCAGCGTGCCCGTGATAACAGGGTTGCCTACGGGCAGAGTATAGTTGCCGGAGCCGTCACGTGGCATGATTCACCTCAGTTTGTAGATTCGCCTGCTTCGCCCGCCGTCGCACCGGCCCCGCGAAGTATACGCGCCAACATGGCTGCATCGGAAGCGGTAATTTCCTTGGAACGCACTCCGGCATCGAGCATCTTCTGCCAACCGGTCGGGGAGCGCAGGGCGATGTCGAGTCCTCGGCGGGTAGCTTCCCCTCGAGAGCCGCCAAGTTTCTCTGCCGCCTCGCGCAATATGTTGATCAGGAACCCGTTGGTAGAGCCCGGAATGGGGTTGCCGCGAGCGTCCAGGGCTGCGTTGCCGAAGCCCAAGCCCTTGATAGGGGAGGCTGGAATACCTCCGGACGTGGGGTTCTCAGCCTTTCTGAGCGCGTCGACCACCATCTCAAGACGTTGTCGGTCCTGCGGATCCATGACATCCCGGGGAGCAAGGGGGTCCGAAACATCCACACCGTACTTGTTGATAGCGCTCTGGAGCCCTTGGGACTTGATCTCGGGGGCTCCGCTGCGAGTGCGACCTTTGGCTCCGCCGCCGATGGGTTCTTGAAATTGGCTGAGCACAGAATTTGCTGCAGCCGATTTTTCCAGATCGGCACGAGCGCCTGACAGGTCAGCGTGGGCCTTTGACCAGGCTCCGTCGCTCAACGAGTCGATCTTGGACCTGATGACGTCCCGGACCGCCCGAGCTTGTCGGTCGGACAAGTTGTAGGCGTTCTGAGCTTGACCCAGTCGAGTGTCCAAGTCCGCCAGCCCTCCCAAGGTGACCCCGGGGGCAGACACCTCAGCCATGAGCTTGTTGAGCTCCCGCTGGCCCGACGAGTCAGTCTGGAACAACGGGCTCTTGCGCACGTTCTCCAAGGAGCGAGTCAACGCGTCGGCGTCGTCACTCTTGAACTTGACCTTGTTGAGAGCCTCTTGAGTGGGCTTCATGGCGTCTTCGACCGCCACTTTGCGAGGTACCAGCGCGCTCACCGAGTCATCGACAGCCTCCCCAGTCTTGTCCCAAGCCGCTGCCCGGGTGCGATCGTCAAGTGCTGTCCAGCGGGCCGCGCTCTTGGGCTCAGTCGTGGCCCGTACCGTCCGCTCCAGTGAGGCAAGCTCGTCACTGCCCGCAGCCGCAGCCGTAGACATGGGGAGCTCACGAGGGATGTCAAGATTGTTGGTCACTTTGTCCATGCGACCTTGGCCCAGCGTCTTCTTGAGGTACTTCTCGGCCCGGGCAAGAGCGCCTTGAGCCCCCGATGGCTTCACCGCCGTAGCGATCCCGCCCCCGACGCCCCCGAGCCCCAAGCCGATTCCGGCCCCGGAAAGCGCCCCGGAAGCCCGGGATTCCGGCGAGGTCGACTCTAGGGCCGTCGCCGTCGCGCCGCCCCCTACGGCGGCTCCTACGCCGCTCGACAGCGCGCCCTTGAGCACCTTGGGCATGCCCGGAGCGGCCTTGTTAAGTGCTTGGGCCGTAGCCCGCATGGCCGGCTCTCCACTGACTCGGTTGACAGCCCCGCCGACCATCATATCGCCAGCTACATTGGCTGCGGTAGCGAGGGGTCCAGCTTCTTTGTAGGCTTCGTTGGCGTAGTCGGTCAACCCTTGGGTCAGATATTGACGCGGCTTGCCCGTAATCAACTCTTCAGCGGTGGGCGTAGACGAGAACAACGGACGACCGCGCACCAAGTCCTCCCCGGTACGTACCAAGTTGGCAAGGGTACGTCCCGCCCCAGCAGATACGTCCCCGGCGATGGGGCCCAATTCTTTGCCCAATGCCAGATTGAACAACTTGCGGTGGGCGGTATCCCGTTTGACAGGCTTGGGGTTGTTACGCCCCTCGTTGCTGTAATTGGCGTCCGATCGCTCGGGCTTCCATTGAGATTGGAAATGGGCAAGGGCTTGCTCTTCAGTGGCGCCTTCGGGGGCGTCCACATCGTAGTCGTTGCCGTCAGGAGCGGTGATGCGAAAGGTTGGCATTAGTTCACCCGACGAATGGACCAGCCGCCCGAGGCCGGGGCAGCGGCGGGAGCGGCAGAGGGCGAGGCGATTGGGGGAGCCGGGGGCAGCACCTTGACTCCCGCGCGCTTCAGTTCCGCGCGCAAGGCGTCGATGTCCGCTTGGGAAGACTGGGGCTTGGCCCACTCTGCCAACAACGTCTCCTTCACACCCGCATCGGCCGAGGCGCGGGAGCCGCCAGCGTAGCCGCTGCGCGACTTGGGCAGGGTTCCCGAGGGCTCATCGGTCTTGACCCCGGCCAAACGACGAGCAACCCCTACAGCGTCTTGGGCCGTAGGGGCCATCAGTACTTCGGTGTAGCGGTTGAGGGCGACCTCGGCCAAACGCTTGCGAGTAGCGATGGCGTTGCGGATAGCCTGCTTGGATGACAACGGGGTCACCGTGGTCTTACGCCACTCTGCCTTCTCGTGCTCCGTGAGGGCTGAGCCGAACAACTTGTTCCGATCCACGTTCTCGTTGGAGTAGAAGTCCCGCCACCACTCGAACGCAGCCTGGGCTTCGGGATCGTCGCGGATGAAGGAGCCACCCGTCTTGACGTCGAGCGCGGCCTTGGCCCCTGCGTACTCGTCCTTGAAGGTGTCTTCAAACCCTACAACGCGTTGGACCGAAGCAGTAGCCTCCAGCAAACCCTTGCGAGCCGACTCGCTCAGAGGCTTGGCGTTCCCCACCTTGGCTTGGGTAGTGGTCAGTTTGGTTTCGCGGTTGGCCTCGGCAACCTTCTCCCGCGACCCGATCTGATCCTGAGCGATCTGGCGACGAAGCTCATTGGACTGACGCTGAAGCTCCGCACGCGTCTCCCGATCCAGGCTGGAACTGGCGAGACGGGCTTGAAGAGCGTTATCCTGCTGCTGGAGGCGCTCTTTGTGCATTTCCAGCCGGGCGAGACGATCCTGGTCGAATCGTTGGTTGAGCAGTTGGGTCTGCTCTCGTTTGGTCGCAGCCTTCTCGGCCCGAATGGGGGCATTGACCACAGTGTCGGTCAATACGCTAGAAGCCAGCGGACGCGTAGCAGGGTTAGCCATACCGGCCGCTGCCCAGTTGGTCGTATCCTGTTCGGTCGGGGCCACCGTCTCCATGGTCGGGCCTTCGGGGCCTGCCCCATACTCGGTGCGCTCGGTCGGACGGGACGACATCCAAGTCTGAAGAGCCAGCTGGGACATACGCTGAATCTCAGCTTGCTTCTTGGCTGCTTGGCTCTCCCGGAAGTCCGCAGCCAGGCCGCTGACGATAGGGGTCAACATCTGAGCCGTCGAGGGCTTGACGTACCGCCCGGACACCATTTGCCCCTGGGGGAGAGCCAGGGACTGCTTGCGCAGGGCCGCAGCTTGGGCGAGGCTCCGCTGAAGAGCCGCCTGGTCAACTGTGGGATCGTAGATGCCGTCCATAATTACCACCACCCATTGGCTGAACCGAAGTCACCCAGCGGGTCGCTTGCGCCCCCGCCGAACCAATCCCCTACGGTATCCCAGATGTTGCCGAGCCCACCTGCGGCTTGGATACCGGCCCCGGCGAGCCCCAACAGACCTTGTTGTCGGTTGGCCGAGCTTGCCGCGCCGGCATTGGCCTGGGAGATTTGACGATCCCACAGGTTGTTCGCAGCCGACCACGAGTCAGCCGCCGCACCGTAAACGTTGGGGGCAACGGTGGGGGTAGCCGGGGCGTAGCTGGCAAACTTGGGATCAATGCGTTGACCTCCGAGAGCGGTCATACCGGCGATGTCGCTCGTGTTTTGGCCGATGCGCTCATTGAACTGGGAGCCGCGCAGAGCGGTAGCCAAGTTGGAGGCCTTGATGTTCTCGTCCACACCTTGCTGACGTTGGGCCAGCTGGCGGTTGAATACGTTGCCGTACTCTTGGGTGCCGGCGAGGATCGCCTTCATCTCAGCGTCGGAGGCTGCATTGCCCAGGTTGCGCTCGGAACTGTTGGAGGCGTCCGATCCCAGGGTGATGCCCATGGCTGCGAGACGCGCCCGCTCAGCATCGCGATTTCGATCCAGCCCGGGTTGCTGGAGATTACGCATCGCATCGATGACTTGCTGAGAGGCTCCGAAGCTCCCATCGGGCATATCCGAGACGCCCCGCCAGATGTCCGTCGAGCCCCAATCTTGGAGCCCGTCCGTGCTCACCCCTTGACCAATACGTCCGGCTAGATTGGTCTGACCTTGGGTAATGGAGTTGTTGAGATTTTGGTACTCCGGATTGAGGCTGACGTTCTGCGTCCACGTACCGTCAGGTCCGAGTCCCCAGGTCAGACTACCGTAGGGGTTGTACTGGTTGGCTCGGTTAGCCTGGGTAGTTTGGGCGCTGGCGTTATTGGCCAGTTGAGCCTGCTGCTGAGCCAGGGCTGCGAAGTCAGGGACGGCCATTAGAATATGCCTCCGGTTTTATAGGTGAAATCTGTAGCTACCAGGGTGACCTCGGACTTGGCCCGAACCGCGTAGCTGAAAGAGGCTGCGACGCCCATACCTTCGGCTTGAGACCAAATTCGTTGAGTCTTCAAACCCCCCGTCCAGACCGCTTGATCCCAAAGACTGATGTCCCAACGGGCCCCATCGTTAGATGGGGGAGCAAGACCAAAGTCGGGGGATTCGAACAGGAAGTCGTACACCACCTTGCTGGCGTATATCGCATCTGCGGACACGAGGAAGGTGGGCTTGTACATACCGATCTGTTTCTGGATACCCGGCGCGTTGAGGTAGCTGTACGCCTGCTGCACGTAACCGACCACTTCCGTACCCCCCAGGTTGTCCCCCAGCATGACTTTGTCCGCTTGGCCGGTCCAACCTTGGTAGATCACCCCCTCTTTGGTGCCGAAGAATGGCTTGTTCTGGTACGTGGCGAAGCAGCTGGCGTCGTAGCCCAGAAATTGAGTCCAGGCGCTGTTGGTGGTGTTCTCAGCAAACTGAGTGTTCCCCGCCGAAGTGTTGGAGGGGACGTTGATGAGAAGCATGTTCTCGGTCGGGTAGAAGTACAGTTGCCATCCGGCAAGTACCCCCGTGTTGCGCGCCGCTGCCGACAAAGCAGGCTGAACCTTGCGAGCCTCGACCGTGTTCTGAGCCGCAGTCGTCTTGGTAGACGTCAACATGTCGTTCAACGACACCAAACCCTGGTACGTCATG
>Ga0196970_1001197_pt1 | contig 19445 bp, 18 predicted proteins | sample S1v_513CmetaG_FD_148672 | JGI IMG/M metagenome (GOLD analysis project Ga0196970, IMG submission 148672) | Soil microbial communities from Anza Borrego desert, Southern California, United States - S1+v_5-13C | ecosystem: Environmental > Terrestrial > Soil > Desert | place: USA: California...
ACGTCGTGGGACCAGGCCACGTTCGGCTTGAGGTTCACACCGGCGAACACGTCGTTGTATTCCCAGATGGCGCGACCGCGGTAGCCCCACGACATCGACGTGGTGAAACCATCGTTGTCACAGTTGCGGCTGCGGTTGTTCTGTGGCGAACCCGGACCTGCACCATTGATGGTGCTGGCGTTGAGAATGTTCGCGCAGGTATTGGCAGTGCCAGTGGCTGGCAATTCACCCGGACCGTAGACCGGGTCGCGGCCATAACGCATGTCGGAACGGCTCTCCAGCCCGCCGACGTAGGTCGCACCGACTTCACCGACGAGGGTCAGACGGCTGGCGCCCATGACCTGATCGAAAAAGTGCGTGAAGGTCGTCTGGATCTGGGTGATTTCCTTGCGCTCGTAACCGTGCAGATCCTGACCCGGTACGCCGGTGAGCAGCGAAGCGTTGGTCAGCGCGCCGCCCAGTGGACGTACACCAGCGAACAGAATGTCGGTGGAGTTCAACTGCACCGGTGCGTTCGGACGGTAGCTGATCTCACCGCTCCACGCCGTACCGGTAGGCAGGGTGGTAGAGAAGCTCAGGCCGTAGAGGCGAATGTCTTCAGGGTATTCAATGAAGTATTGCGAGTTGCCGGCTACCAGCAGTGGTGCGAGTGCGGCAAACGGCCCTGGCAGTCCGGCAGCTGTGTTGTAGACCGATTGCGGTGCGCCAGTGGCGCTGAAAATCGGCGCACGACTGTGGTAGTTCATGAAGTAGGCGCCAAACTCGGTGTCGAGTGGCTCGAACATGTATTTGAGGGATGCACCCCACTGACCACTGTCGCGGGCATCGCGGTCCGGACCACGGCGCACCAGCACGCCTTCCTGGTTGACGTCGACGCCGGCGTTGGCAAGCGGGCCCAGGGCAATGGCCGGAATCTGCGAACGCTTGTTCAGCACGCGCAGGTTGCTGTCGCAACCGTCGGCCACGATGTCTGGCTGGGAGAAGAAGGTGCCGCAGTTGTCGACGACGGTCTGGTCCCATTCCAGCTGATAGAAGGCTTCAGCCGAAAGGTTGTCGGTCAGGCTCTGCGAAACGTAGAACATGTTGACCGGAATCAGGCCTTCCTTGATTTCGGCACCCGGACGACGGAACGCGGACACGTCAATCGGGTTGATCGAGTTGATGCCGCCGCCGATGAAGGTGCTTTCACCCCAACTGACCACTTGCTTGCCCAGACGCACGGAGCCTGGCTGATCGGCAATCGCATAGTTGTGGTAGACGAAGGCGTCGAGGATCTGCCCGCCCGAGGACTTGGCGCCCTCTTTGCGATTGCTGTCGCTGATGTCCTTGAACTCGCGGCTTTCATCCTTGAGTTCGAAGTCGTACCAGTATTTGCCACGAACGAACACGCCGGTGTCGCCGTACTTCAGTTCAAGGTCATGGATACCCTTGAAGATTTTCGAGAAGGTTTCGCCGCTCTTGAAGTTGGCGTGGCCGTCATCGGAGGTTTGCGACAGGCCGCGGCCGCCGTTGTTGACGCCGATGAGGTTCTTGTTCGGGCTCTGAGTAGACCAACTCGCACCGATCGACAGGGACGAGTCGAACTGGCCTTCGATTTCACCGACGTTGAAACTGACGCCGAATGCGGGCCCGGCGAGCGAGGAGGCAAGACTGACTGCCAGAGGCAGTTTCGCCCGGCGCCAGAACTGGTTTACTGAGGTCATCGACGCTACTCCATGTGCATTATTGTTATGGCAGTGAGTACTTTCAAAAACGCTGTGAAGGGCCGGAAGCCAAGGCTGCCCGAAACCGCTTCAAAGTTGCTCGCCCCAATCAGTGCGTGTGCTCCGTTTTCAAAAAGTCCTTGAGCGGACTATAGCCAGCAGGGGGTACTGCTTGATCCCTCTAAAGTGTGATTTGCAGTCGCCAACCACTCTGGAACAGTCCTTTCGCCAGTCCGACACAAGTCGGCACGGCAAGGATGGCTGATTTTTTCGATTTCACAAGCCAAGCGCTTGCTCGGTGGGTCTGGCGCGCCGGTTTCGGCGCGCCAGCGGACACTCAAAGTGTCGAAAGGAAGGTGCTGTTGCTGGCCTGCCATTCGCTGATGTCGAGGCGGATGCGCTTCTTGTCGAGCTTGCCGACACTGGTCTTGGGAATTTCGGTAACAAGGGCAATCTGACTCGGGATCGCCCACTTGCTCAGGTGCCCCAGTTCAACGAATGGCTTGAGGTGCTCCTTGAGCTCCCGCGCGCCGATCTCATGGCCTTCGCGAATCACCAGCAGGGCAAACGGGCGCTCGCCCCACTGTGGATCGGCAATCCCCACCACTGCTACTTCGCGTACCGCGACGTGACGGCTGATCAGGTCTTCGAGGTCCAGTGACGAAATCCACTCGCCGCCAGTCTTGATCACATCCTTGATGCGGTCACGGATGTCGATCACGCCCATGCTGTCGAGCGTGGCAACGTCGCCGGTGTGCAGCCAGCCGCCGCTCCACAGTTCAGCACCCTTCTGCGGCTCGTTGAAATAGCCCTCGGTGAGCCACGGTGCCCGCAGCACCAGTTCGCCCTGGGTTTCGCCGTCGGCCGGGAGAAAGTTGCCCTCGCCGTCGACAATCGCTGCCTCGACCAACGGCCCCGGCACCCCGGCCTTGATCCGGTAAGTGGTGCGTTCGTCTTCAGTGCCGGCCATCAGCTCATCGTTGAGGTGCGCGCAGGACACCAGCGGCCCGGTTTCCGACATGCCGTACGCTGCCGTCAGCTGGATGCCCCGGGCCTTGGCGTTTTCGTACAGGGAGCGATTGAGCGCACTGCCGCCGATGACAATCTTCCAGCCGCCGAAATCGGTGTTTTGTGCGCCTTTGGCATTGAGCAGCATTTGCAGGATGGTCGGCACGCAGTGCGAGAAAGTCACTTTCTCCTTGCGCCACAGTTCGACGAGAAACTCCGGGTCGTAACGCCCCGGATAAACCTGTTTAAGCCCGAGCATGGTTGCCACGTATGGCAAGCCCCAGGCATGTACGTGAAACATTGGGGTGATCGGCATGTACACATCGCTGGTACCGAGCAGACGCACGCTGTCGATCGAGCCCATGATCGTCGACACGCCGATGGTGTGCAGGACCAGTTGCCGATGGGTGAAATACACGCCCTTGGGATTACCGGTAGTGCCGGTGGTGTAGAACGTGGTCGCGACGGAGTTTTCGTCGAAGTCCTGAAAGTCGTATTGCGGACTCGCAGCAGCCAGCAATTGCTCGTATTCGCCGACCAGGTTTGGCAGCTCGGCGGTTTTTTCCGGCAGATCGGTCAGCAGCAGGGTTTTCTCGACCGTGGTCAGCTGCGGCGCGATCGCCTGATACAAGCCGACGAATTCGCTGTTGACCAGCACGAAGCGGTCCTCGGCGTGGTTCATCGTGTAGAGAATCTGCTCCGGCGACAGGCGCACGTTGATGGTGTGGATCACCGCGCCGATCATCGGGATCGCGAACATGCATTCCAGATAACGATGGCTGTCCCAGTCCATCACCGCCACCGTGTCACCGGCCTTCACACCCGCCGCCGTCAGCACGTTGGCCAGCCGTGCGACGCGCTCGATCAGCGTCGGATAGCTGTAGCGCAACTGGTCACGGTAGATGATCTCGCGGGTTTTCTCGTACCGGGCGCCGGACATCAGCAGCCGTTTGATCAGCAATGGATACTGGTAGGCCCCGTCGGCCGGGGGAATGACGCGAGTCTGCAACATAAGAATCCCTTTTCTGACTGCACGGTATTGGCGAAGAGCTTTGTACTCTAGTGCGCCTGCATGACAGTCAAATCAGCCAAAGGAATGATTTGCACAGCCGTACAAATGCTAGCTTTGCGCCAGCATCCGGTGACTGAATCAGAGGCCATGCGAACCGAGCGGCGGGCAGATCTGTGAGAGCAGCAGCGAAAGGTTGCTTCGCCTGACAAAAATCTGAACCGTTCCAAAAGCCCCTCACCCTAGCCCTCTCCCTCGGGAGAGGGAACTGACCGAGTTGTGCCGAGCCAAACGCCGAACTGAAAGACCAAGGCGATTGTGGGTTCGGAGAAAGTCGTTCGGGCCGGCGTATTTCTCCAACTTCCCCCAATCGGTCCCCTTCCCCTCGGGAGAGGGCACTGACCGAGTTGTGCCGAGCCAAACGCCGAACTGAAAGACCGAGGCGATTGTGGGTACGGAGAAAGTCGTTCGGGCCGGCGTATTTCTCCAACTTCCCCCAATCGGTCCCCTCTCCCTCGGGAGAGGGCTAGGGTGAGGGGCTACAGTCTGCCAAGCGCCTTGAACCTCGAATCAATCACCCGCCCCTCAATGCATCTCGGTAAACGCGATTTTCACGCCGAGAGCAATCAGCACCGCGCCCATGGTGCGGTCGAACCAGTGGCCCATGCGGGCGAAACCGGCACGCACGCGGTGCTGACTGAACAGCATCGCCACCAGGCAGAACCAGATCGCGGTGGCCACAGCCAGGTAAACGCCGTAACCGGCCTGCACTGCCAAAGGTGTGTGCGGGTTGATCACCACGGTGAACAGCGACAGGAAGAACAGCGTGGCTTTCGGGTTCAGGCCGTTGGTCACGAAACCCGAGGTGAAGGCGCCACGCGCGGTGCGCAAACCGGCCTCCGTGTGCAAATCATCCGCCACCGGTTTCGCCGGCTGCGCACGCAAGGCCTTGAAGCCGATGTACAGCAGATACGCCGCTGCCGCCCATTTCAACGCATTGAACAGCACGATTGATTGCGACACGATCAGACCGATGCCCAGCAGCGAATAACCGACATGCAGGAAAATCGCCGTGCCGACACCCAGTGCCGTCCACGTACCGGCGCGACGACCGTGCGTCACGCTCTCGCGCACCACCACAGCAAAGTCCGGGCCGGGGCTGGCGACGGCCAGCAAATGGATCAATGCAACGGTCAAGAATTCGGTCCAGTACATGGGGGCTCCTTTCGGCCAGGCGTATCAATTTGTTTCATCTGGTAGGCTCGGCAGAGTACGCCCTACGCTCTTCGCACAAAAGGTACAGTTGATGACGAACACGCACCGCGCGGTATTCCTCGATCACCCGTCGCTGGATCTCGGCGACCTCGACCTCAATCCGTTGCGCGACTGTTTCAGCGATTTGCAGCTGTTCGCCCAGACCACGCCGCAGCAGGTTGCCGAACGGTTGCAGGGCGCCAGCGTAGCGATCACCAACAAAGTCGTGATCGACGCGGCTGCCATGGCGGCCAACCCACAACTGAAACTGATCCTGATCAGCGCCACCGGCACCAATAACGTCGACCTCGCCGCCGCTCGCGCGCAAGGCATCACGGTGTGCAACTGCCAGGCCTACGGCACGCCGTCGGTGGCGCAACACACGATCATGCTGCTGCTCAACCTCGCCACACGTCTGGCCGACTATCAGAAAGCCGTCGGCGAGGGTCGTTGGCAGCAGGCGAAGCAGTTCTGCCTGCTCGACTATCCGATTGTTGAACTGGAAGGGAAAACCCTCGGCCTGCTCGGTCACGGTGAACTCGGGGGCGCCGTGGCACGGCTGGCCGAAGCGTTCGGCATGCGCGTGCTGCTCGGGCAGATTCCCGGACGCCCTGCCCGCCCGGATCGCCTGCCGCTGGATGAACTGCTGCCGCAAATCGACGCCCTGACCCTGCACTGCCCGCTCAATGAACACACGCGCCATTTCATCGGTGCGCACGAGCTGGCCTTGATGAAACCGGGCGCTTTCGTGGTCAACACTGCACGCGGTGGCTTGATCGATGAGCAGGCGCTGGCCGATGCCTTGCGCAACGGGCACCTCGGTGGCGCGGCGACGGATGTGCTGAGCGTTGAACCGCCAGCTCAGGGTAATCCGCTGCTGGCAAACGACATCCCACGCTTGATCGTCACCCCGCACAATGCCTGGGGCAGCCGCGAAGCACGCCAGCGCATCGTTGGCCAACTCAGTGAAAACGCGCAGGCGTTCTTCAGCGCTAAGGCGCTGCGGGTCGTCAGTTGATAAACTGCGGCACTTTTTTTTCGAGGAGCAGTTATGGATCCGCGCAGTGAAGTACTGCTTCGTCAGCCCGAATGGTTTCAAGGTTCGCTGTTGCTCGCTGGTTTGCCCGCCGACGACTTGCTTGGACGCCTGCCGAATGCCTTTGGCTGGTGCTGGCACGCCGGCGATCAAGCCGCGCTGGAGGCCCGTTTCGAAGGTCGCAGCGATTTTGGCGTGAACATCCCGGAGCGTGAATTCGACAGCGCGGTGGTGTTCCTGCCCAAGTCCAAGGATTTGACCGATTACATTCTCAACGCCGTTGCCTCGCGCCTGGCCGGTCGAGAGGTGTTTCTGGTCGGGGAAAAACGCAGCGGCATCGAAGGGGCGGCGAAACAGCTCAACCCGTTCGGCAAACCACGCAAACTCGACAGCGCGCGGCATTGCCAGCTCTGGCAAGTCACCGTGGCCAATGCACCTGAAGCCAGATCACTGGAAAGCCTGGCGCAGACCTACGAACTGCCCTTGGCCGAAGGCCCGTTGAAAGTCATCAGCCTGCCGGGCGTGTTCAGCCACGGTCGCCTCGATCGCGGTAGCGCCCTGCTGCTGGAGCATCTGGACAAGCTGCCAAGCGGCCATTTGCTCGACTTCGGTTGCGGTGCCGGCGTGCTCGGTGCGGCGGTCAAACGTCGCTATCCGCACAATCAGGTGACGTTGCTCGACGTCGATGCGTTTGCCGCCGCCAGCAGCCGTCTGACTCTCGCCGCCAATGGCCTCGAAGCCGAAGTACTGACCGGCGATGGCATCGATGCTGCGCCGATGGGTTTGAGCGCGATTCTGAGCAATCCGCCGTTCCATGTCGGTGTGCACACGGATTATTTCGCCACCGAGAACTTGCTGCGAAAAGCGGCCAAACATCTGAAAAACGGCGGCGAACTGCGCTTGGTCGCGAACAGCTTCCTGAAATATCAGCCGTTGATCGAGGAGCATCTGGGCATCTGTGCAATCAAAGCCGAAGGCAATGGTTTCCGAATCTATCGGGCCAAGCGCGGCTGAAACCGCTTTGCAAAAAGTCGCTTGCCCAAACGGATTTGCCTAGGCAGAATCCGCTCCGTCCTAGGGGAGTAGTCTCCCACGAGCGCCAAGCTCGTCCGGCATACGTCAACATACTTGATCCTCAGATCATGGCGTATGCGACCCAAGCGTCCGCAGCAGACGGATCGCAGGGTTTGACAAGACCTATGACACGCACACCTTACCCGGGGCGGGAAGGCTGTACGTGTCATAGCCGTGTCGACCCGCCCCTTAGGAAATCCCTGATGCTGGACTCGTTACTCGTTCCCACCGCAATCGTTGCCTTGGCCGAAATCGGCGACAAGACGCAACTGCTCGCGCTGATTCTTGCCGCTCGCTTCCGCAAACCCTGGCCGATCATTGCCGGGATTGTCGCCGCGACCCTGGCTAACCACGCGGCAGCCGGTGCGGTCGGTGCCTGGTTCGGCAGTTTCTTCTCCGACAGTGTTCTGCACTGGATTCTCGCTGCAAGCTTCGCCGCCACGGCGTTGTGGACGCTGGTCCCGGACAAGCTCGATGACGACGAAGCCAGCACGGCGCGCAAGTTCGGCCCGTTCCTGACCACGCTGATTGCATTCTTCCTCGCCGAAATCGGCGACAAGACCCAGATCGCCACGGTGATGCTCGCCGCGCAGTATCCGGAATTGTGGATGGTGATCATCGGCACCACCGTGGGCATGCTGATTGCCAACGTGCCGGTGGTATTGGCGGGTAATTTTGCAGCGGACAAACTGCCACTGACCCTGATCCGTCGCTTGGCGGCTTCGGCGTTCATGATTCTGGCGATTGTTGCTGTGTATAAAGCGATGCAGAGCAGTGGATGGGTTTGAGGCAGCTACAAGCTCTCAGCTGCAAGCTTCAAGAGAAAGCTGCAAGCCACGCGAATCTGCTTTGACTTGTAGCTTGCCGCTCGAAGCTTGCCGCTGCTTTATCAGGATTTTGGGGCTTTTTCGTAGAGTGGCATGACCTTCGGAATCGCTGCCTGCAACGCGGCGATCCGGCTGGTCGAGGCCGGGTGGGTGCTCATGAATTCCGGCGGCGAACCTTCCGAAGCCTTGCTCATCTTGTCCCACAGGGTGATTGCGGCATTCGGGTTGTAGCCGGCGCGGGCGGCGAGTTCCAGGCCGATCAGGTCGGCTTCGTTTTCGTTGGCGCGGCTGTTGGGCAAGGTCATGCCGTAGTTGGCCACGGTGTCGGCCAGGGCCAGGCTGTCCTGGCCTAGACCGAACAACGCACCGGCGCCCTGCTTGGCCATTTCAATGCCATACGCCTTGGACATCGCTTCGCGACCGTGCTCGCGCAAGGCGTGGGCGATTTCATGGCCCATGACCGCAGCGATTTCATCGTTGGTCAGTTTCAGGCTGTCGATCAGCCCGGTGTAGAAAATGATCTTGCCGCCGGGACCGCAGTTGGCGTTGAGTTCGTCGCTCTTGATCAGATTGACTTCCCACTGCCACTGCGCCGCATCCGGACGGAAATTCGGTGCCTGGGCGATCAAACGGTTGGCAATCGCCTGCACCCGCTTGGCCTCGGGGCTGGTCTTGTCCAGCACACCTTTGCTGGATGCCTCGCCGACAGTCTTCTGATACGACTGGGCGTACATCTGGTCGACTTCCTGTGCCGACAGCATGCTGAACATATACTGCTTGCGCTCCACCCCGACGGCGCCGCCGCTGGTGGTGTTGACCGACTGACAACCGGCCAGCAACAGCGCTGCGCTCAGTGCACTCACAACCAATGTCTTGTTCATCGAAAAGCTCCCTGAAAACCTGTGGCGTATCCTAGGCGGGTAATTGTATCGATGCCAGATACAAAGGATAGGTTGAAGTGACTTTCAGACATTTCCCGCAGCGTAATGTCACGAAAAAAAACCGAGCGACCGCCAGCCGCGCAGCCACTGCGTCACGCAGCAGCCGGTTTGCGACATCCCGGGCCGATTCCGACCAGCGCCACTCATGGCCCCGCCGGCGCCGCCGATAAATCTTTCGCAGATATTCTCCTGCCTGCGGAGCTCCCATGAAGTTCAAGTCGATCCAGTTTTCCGTCGCCGCCCTGGCCGGCGCCATCGTTCTCAGCGTGGTCGCTGCGCTGGTGCTGTATGCATTGTTTGTCGGCGCGCGCACCCAGGCGATGGTGCAACAACGCACCCAGGCCCAGTTCGAGCAGGTCATCGAACAGCGCCTGACCGCGCTGGCGCAAACCCAGGTCAGCCAGATCCAGCGCGAGCTCGAAGCGCCGCTGCTGATTGCCGGCGGGCTGGTGCGCGTCAACGCCCTGCTGGGCACGCCAGGCGCCGATGGCCAGCCGCGCCTGAGCGTCAGCCGCGAGCAACTGATCAGTCTGATCAAAGAAAACGTCGAAAAGAACCCGAAGATTCTCGGCACGTACATCGGCTGGGAAAAGAATGCTCTCGATCACAATGACGCGGCCTATGTCGGCACTAGCGTGGTCGGTATCGATGCGAGCAACGGGCGCTTTCTGCCGTGGTGGTTCCGCAACGAGGACGGCACCCTCGGCCTCGACAAACTGGTCGACGTCGACGATCAGAAAACCCTGTCGACCGGCGTGCGCGCCAGCGAGTACTACCTGTGCTCGAAGGAAAGTAAAAAGTCCTGCGTGATCGATCCGGCGCCGTACAAGGTTGGCGACAAGGTCGTCATGCTTGCCTCGTTTATCGAACCGATCATGCTCAACGGCGCTTTCCAGGGCATCGTCGGTGCGGACCTGTCGGTGAACTTCATTCAGGAAATGCTGCTGGGCGCCAACCAGAAACTCTACAGCGGTGCCGGGGAAATGGCTTTGGTGGGCGGCAATGGCCGGATCGTGGCCTACACCAAGGACCCGAGCAAATTCGGCGAGAAGGTCAGCGACATTCTCGATGCCGAACAGTCCGCCAACATGGCCAGCCTCAAGCGCGGCGAAGTGACCTACTCGGTGAACAAGGACAAGGGCCGGATCGAGCTGTACCTGCCGTTCGGCATCGGTCAGACCGACGCGCGCTGGACGCTGATGCTGCAACTGCCGCTCAACGCGGTGATGGCCGACCTGCAAACGCTGCAGGCCGACCTCGATGCCCAGCGCAAGTCCGACACCTTCGGCATGGCCATGGTCGGTTTGCTGATCGCCGGCCTCGGCTTGCTGGTGATCTGGCTGGTCGGCCATGGCATTGCCCGACCGCTGAAGCAAATGGTCGCCATGCTCAATGACATCGCCCAGGGCGAAGGCGATCTGACTCGCCGCCTGAGCAGTGACCGCAGCGATGAACTCGGTTCGATCGCCAAGGGCTTCAACACCTTCCTGGCCAAATTGCAGGCGATGATCACCCAAGTGGTGACCTCGGTGCAGAGCGTCAGCGACTCCTCGGAGCACACCGCCGACATCGCCATTCGCACCAACATCGGCATCCAGAAACAAATGGCCGAGATCGATCAGGTGGCGACAGCGGTGCAGGAAATGACCGCGACCGCGCAAGACGTGGCGCGCAATGCCACGCAAGCTGCGCAGGCCGCCAGCCACGCCGATCAGGCGGCCACTCAGGGCATGCAGATCGTGCGCGACACCTCGGACTCGATCGGTGTGCTGGCCAGGGAAATCGGCAAAGCGGTCGACGTGGTGCAAAACCTGGCCAAGGACAGCGAAAACATCAGCGCGATTCTCACGGCGATTCGCGGGATTGCCGAGCAGACCAACCTGCTGGCGCTGAACGCGGCGATCGAAGCGGCGCGCGCTGGCGAACAAGGTCGCGGCTTTGCGGTGGTGGCGGACGAAGTGCGCAACCTAGCGCAGAAAACCCAGAAAGCCACCGAAGAAATCCAGAGCATGATCCAGCAACTGCAACAAGGCACCCGCGATGTGGTGCGGGTCATGGAAGACAGCCAGAACCGCACCGACGAAAGCGTGCAACACGCGGCGAAAGCCGCCGAGGCGCTGGAGACAATTACGCACGCAGTGTCGGTAATCAACGACATGAACACACAGATCGCCAGCGCGGCGGAAGAGCAGAGTGCGGTGGCCGATGACATCAATCGCAACGTGATCAATATCGGCCAGGTGGCCAACGAAGTGGCGGGCGGCGCGGATGAATCGAGTTCGGCGAGTGCCGGACTGACCAAACTGGCGGAGCAGCAGCGGCGGTTGATCAATCAGTTCAAGGTCTGAAGATCAAGAGCCCCTCACCCTGACCCTCTCCCAGAGGGAGAGGGGACTGACCGAGTTGTCTCCCGTCATACATCGACCTGAAAAATCGTGTCGATTGGATTCAATTCGGAGCGTTCAAGTCGATGTATTTCTTCAATATCCCCCAATCAGTCCCCTCTCCCTCCGGGAGAGGGTTAGGGTGAGGGGCTTTTGATCTAAAAACTTAGCCCGGGGTCAAACACTCCGGCCCATTCAACTTCGGATCATTCACCAGATTCGCCAGCACCCGCTCGCGCAGCGCCGCCGGCTCACTGGCCAGCAAGCCCTGCAACACATGCAGCGGTGTTTCCGGATCAAGCCACGCCGCCTGCCCCGCCTCATCGAGTATCAACGGTCGGCGCTGACTGGCCGCCGGCTGTGTAATGACGGCGGTACTCAGCCAGACCTGTTCCTGCACCGGATACGCCTCCCAGATCGCCGCAAAACACAGCGACGAGCCCTCCCCCGGCGTCAGCCAGAACGGACGCTTGCGCTGAGTCCCGCGCCATTCGTAAAAACCATTGGCGGGCAACAGGCAACGACGCAAGCGCAACGCTTCGCGGAACATCGGTTGCTCGGCCACGGTTTCCGCGCGGGCGTGGGCAGGCGTTTTCGACAGGTCGGTCAGCCACGGCGGTGTCAGCCCCCAACGCGCGCGGGCCAGCGTGCGCTCACCGTCTGCATCGGCGCGCAGCATCAGCACTGAATCATTGGGGGAAATGTTCCACTGCGCCTGCTGATCGGCGGGAAAACCTGGCAGGGCCGCGAAGTCGCGGTTCCAGCGAAACAGGGCATAACGTCCACACATGAGGCAACACGACTCTTCAATAAAACCGACGCCAGCCTAACAGACCAGCGTACCGGGATAGCTCTCCGGTTCATCGCCGGGCAGCGGCAGCGCGGCATTGTACGCGGTGATCAGCTCGCGGGCGTATTCGGCCTGATCGTTATCCACCGACAGCCACAGCAGCCCGAAAATCGGCAACTCGCCCGTGCCACCGAGCAGATCGCGGCCGATCAGGTGCGCCTCGATACCTTCGCTGGCAAGCATGCCCTTGAGCATTTCGCCTTCCATCAGACTGGCCGGTTCGTAGATTCGCTGCATGGGCGCCCCTCATTCGTTTTCGCTGAAGACTTCCAGGTGCCATTCCTCACCATGCACCTGCAAAACAAAGGTGATCGGTCGGCAACACACCTGACAATCCTCGATATACGTCTGATCGCCACCGGACAGATCCACCGAAGTCTCGACTTCTTCCCCACAATACGGACATTCATACTCAGCGGTTTCCAGCATCGCGGTCTCCCAAGTGACTTGTGCGTATAATCGCCGGTCTATTGGCAGGGCTATTGGTGTCTGGCTATTTTTTCAGACCGTGCCCCGCGGGTTTTCGATCAAACCCTTTACTTACCCTAGCCGTTTCCAACAAGAGAGCATGATGGGCGAATTCGATGCCATCCGACCTTACGACGACAGTGAAGTCCCAGCGGTGCTGGCACGGCTGCTCAGCGATAAGGCGTTTCTAGATATCCTCACCCACTTCCGCTTCCCGCGTTTTGCCGGTGCCTTCGGCTGGATGCTCAAACCTCTTATAGCGCATCGGCTGCGTCGTGAGTTCGCCGACGTGATTTCGGTGGCGACTTTGCAGGACAAGATCGAGTCTTATGTCGATCACACCATCGAGCGTGCTACCGACGGCGTGACCTACACCGGGGTCGAGCAATTCAAGTCCGGCAGCGCCTATCTGTTCATCGCCAACCACCGCGACATCGTCATGGACCCGGCTTTCGTCAACTACGCCGTGTACCACGCCGGCCTGCCGACGCCGCGTATCGCGATTGGCGACAACCTGCTGCAGAAGCCCTTCGTCAGCGACCTGATGCGCTTGAACAAGAGCTTCATCGTGCATCGTTCGATCACCGGTCGACGCGAGAAAATGGCCGCGTATCAGCTGCTGTCGGCGTACATCAACCACTCCATCCGCAACGATTGCGCCTCGATCTGGATCGCCCAGGCGGAAGGCCGGGCGAAGGACGGCGACGATCGCACCGAGTCGGCGATCCTCAAGATGTTCCACATGAGCCGCAAGGACGAGCCGTTCGGCGAAGTGATTCGCTCGCTCAATGTGACGCCTGTGTCGATCAGCTATGAATACGACCCTTGCGATCAGGCCAAGGCCCGCGAGCTGTACATCCGCGCCACCACCGGCACCTATTGCAAGGCGCCGGGCGAGGATGACGTGAGCATCGCCAAGGGCATCACCGGCTACAAGGGCCGCGTGCACATCAACTTCGCCGCGCCGATCACCGATGTGTTCGAAGACACCAAGCAGTTGGCGACCGAGATGGACAAGCAGATTCTCGGCGGTTACCGCTTGTTCCCGGTGCATTACCTGGCGTACGCGCAGTGGGCTGACGCTGATCCGCAACTGAATGTGCCGAAGGCTGCCGAGGTGTTCCCGGCCGACGAACTGGCCAAGGCGCAGGAAGAATGGCAGAGCCGGCTGGACGCCTGCCCCGCCGAGCATCGCCCGTATCTGGTGCTGCAATACGCGACGCCGGTGCGCAATCAGTACCGGGTCAAGGCTGGATTGCCGTTGTAAGCGGTGTGAGCCAGACACAAAAACGGCGCCTGCGGGCGCCGTTTTTCATGCCTGAACGAGTCAGAAACGCGTGCTGATCCACGACACCAGCAAGGCCAGGCCCAGGCAGGCAAAACCGAAACGATAGAAAAAACGGTTCATGCGCAAGGTCGCCCAATCGAGCAGCGGCTCGGCATTCGGCTGCGCCTGACGCTGGGCGGCGAGGCTGGCCTGCGCGCGTTGTTCGCGGCGACGGGTGGCGTGCAGCAGCCAACTGCCGGGAAACGCCAGCAGCAGCGCCAGCAGATTGATCAATTTGGCGGGATGGGCGGTAAACAGTGTCATCAAGTGCAGCGACATCACAGACCTCAATCTAGACCGGTTCGGCAGACGCCAGACCGACGACCGCGGCGCGAATTCTACCCAAACCCGAGCGCCCTGCCCCAGCCTTTGCGACAAATAACCTGACAAACGACCGATGGCTGTCCTGTGTCACGGCTTCGTCATGTGGATGCTGCACCCTGCGCGCCTCGAAACTTCAATGGATTGCACCATGCTGCACGCGGAAAACCAGGATCGCCTGTACCTCATCACGCCCTACGACGAACAGCAAAGTCTGGTCGGCAGCCTTGCGTTCAACGTGCAGGATCGGCATTGGCTGGTGTATTGCGCACTGGGCGGGCATCAGCATGCGGATTTGCCGGAGACGGATTTGCTGACTGGAGTGAGCGTGCTCGACTTTTATTCGCAGGCTGCCTGAACGTCAAAAGCTTAAAAGCCCCTCACCCTAACCCTCTCCCAGAGGGAGAGGGGACTGATTGGAGGATGCTTTGAAATTTCACTGACCTGGCCGTCATGCTGTGAATCCATAATCGACAGAATCCTTCAGGTCGATGCATGACGCAAGACAACACGGTCGGCTCCCTCTTCCTCCGGGAGAGGGCTGGGGTGAGGGTGAGGCTCTTCCAGCCCACATCGATCTTGAGTCCGAGCCACAAAAAAAACCCGAAACCATCACTGGCCCCGGGCTTTTTCACATCCGCTGAAAACTTACTCAGCCAGAACCTGCCCCACCGTCGGATCCTTGAACAGACGCGTCAACGCATCGCTCAACACATCGCTGACCAGCTTGGTGTTGGTTTCCTGGTTCGGCGCCATGCCGAAGCGCTGGTCCAGCGAAGCGCCGTACCGGCCGCTGTAGCGGCGGTTGGCGTTCTGCACGTCGGAGCGGAAGGTCGCGCCGATAGTCGCTTCGGTCACGTACATGCCTTCCTTGGGCGACTGATATTTCAGCTCGGCCAGCGTCACCGTCAGCTGCGGCGCGTTCGGCGCGTTGGTGGTCGGGGTGAAGCCGAGCAGACGCACGGCGGCCTCAGCCTGAGCCTGCAACTTGGGCAGGATCTGCTCGCGCTGCACAGTGATGGCGCTGGTTTCCGGGTACAGGCCGCCACGGGTGCCGAGGGTTGGCGACGGACGACCGTCGACCACGCGCACGACAACCGGCTGGCCACGGCCGACCGCTGGCAGTTGCGTGGTCAGCTTCGGCTCCGGATTCAGTTGTTGCGGGCTGTGGGCGCAGCCGGCCAGGGTCAAACCGGCCACAGTGATCAAACCGAACAACAGGCGTTGCAACATGCTTTCTCTCCAGAATCAGGCACAAACAGGCCGGCAGTATAGCGGTGGGCCACTGCGGGGAACCAGCGCCACACAGTGAATACTGAAATGTCAGACAAACCCCGTCGAAAGCGGTTCCTGTCACAGATTCTTCACCGTCCATACACCACGACGTCACGGCTCGAGATCAAGCTTCACTCAGTCCCCAACAAGGTACTCAGCCATGCGTTATCTGATCTCGTTGTTCGCCCCCCGCCCGCTGCATCGCTGCTTTGCACTGCTCGACCGCAACGGCCACTGCCAGGCCTTCAAGCAGTGCAGCCTGCAACCGATGGGCGACGGTTGGGTGGAAATCGAAGAAATCCGCCTCAACTGGTTGCACCAGCCACTGCCGGCCAGCGCCCGCGTCATAGCGTCGCAGCCTCGCACACGGGTTCAGGCGATGTTGAGCATCTGACCGGATGGCTAATAAAAGTCATTAAACACGAGCAACTGCGCGCATTTCTTCGCTACAATCTCCCCCCGATTATAAGGACGTCTCCTGATCGGGCCCCGCAACAGCGTCAGTGCACATGCATCGACACCCAAAATCGCCCACAGAGAGCCGCCCACACAGATCGAGTGAAGTTGGCGCGCTTGCCTGTTCTTCCGGCAAAAACCCGCTTTTCGCGAATCTGCAGAGCTGTCATGACGCTCGGCCACCGCGTTGTTTTGCCCTTGCGGGCAGGTGCCAGGCCAAGGCAGCCCTTTTTTGAGGTTCACGTCTTCAAAAGAGCGTGAAAAAAACGGGTTTTCACAACTTCACAAGAGTGTGGCGAGCAAATGAATAGTTTTGCGTCTGAACATGCACCATTAGCGTCTGAAACAGCCCAACGACACAGGACCGGGTATACCTCGAATACCGGAGCCTGAAGCCTGTCCGCTACGGATTTGGTTGCACAAAACGGATGTCTCGACCATAAGTCGAATTGCCAGCCTTGCGCAGAAATGAGTTCATGGAACCCTTGAAGCCAGGCCGCACGCATCCGTCGAAGTTGCGAAAAATTGCGAAGATTCGGACATGGCGAACCTGACCACGGATAGCCCGGACACCACTGACCTGTCCCGGAACGCCTGGCAGCCATGCCGACAATTTGGTGCTGCAGATTTTGGAGACGCGTTAAATGGCGCATAACGAAGCAGTCGACGTAGTTCTGGTAGGGGCCGGCATCATGAGCGCCACCCTGGCCGTACTGCTCAAAGAGCTCGACCCCGCGATCAAGCTGGAAGTCGTCGAGCTGATGGATTCCGGTGCCGCCGAGAGTTCCAACCCCTGGAACAACGCCGGTACCGGCCACGCGGGTCTGTGTGAGCTGAACTACACGCCGCAGGCTGCCGATGGCAGCGTCGACATCAAGAAAGCCGTGCACATCAACACCCAGTTCGAGGTGTCGAAACAGTTCTGGTCGTACCTGACCAAGAAAGGCACCTTCGGCTCGTGCAAATCCTTCATCAGCCCGGTCCCGCACCTGAGCTTCGTTCAGGGCGACAGCGGTGTGTCGTTCCTCAAGGAACGCTTCAACGTGCTGAGCAAGCACCACGCCTTTGCCGACATGGAATACACCGAAGACAAAGGCAAGATGGCCGAGTGGATGCCGCTGATGATGCCGGGCCGCTCGCCGGACGAAGTCCTCGCCGCGACCCGCGTGATGAACGGCACCGACGTCAACTTCGGCGCCCTGACCAATCAGTTGCTCAAGCACCTGACCAGCGCCCCGGACACCCAGGTCAAATACTGCAAGCGCGTCACCGGCCTGAAGCGTAACGGCAACGGCTGGACCGTCAGCATCAAGGACGTCAACAACGGCAACACCCGCGAAGTCGACGCCAAATTCGTCTTCCTCGGTGCTGGCGGCGCGGCGCTGCCATTGCTGCAGGCTTCGGGCATCGAAGAAAGCAAAGGCTTCGGCGGCTTCCCGATCAGCGGCCAGTGGCTGCGTTGCGACAACCCGGAAGTGGTCAAGCAGCATCAGGCTAAGGTCTACAGCCAGGCGGCTGTGGGTTCGCCACCGATGTCGGTGCCACACCTCGACACCCGTGTCGTCGACGGCAAGAAATCCCTGCTGTTCGGGCCATACGCCGGTTTCACCACCAAATTCCTCAAGCACGGTTCCTTCATGGACCTGCCGCTGTCGGTGCGCGCCGGCAACATCGGGCCGATGCTGGCCGTGGCGAAAAACAACATGGACCTGACCAAGTACCTGGTCAGTGAAGTGATGCAATCGATGGAGCAGCGCCTGGATTCCCTGCGCCGTTTCTACCCGCAGGCGAAAGCTGAAGACTGGCGCCTGGAAGTGGCCGGCCAACGGGTGCAGATCATCAAGAAAGACCCGAAAAAGGGCGGCATCCTGCAATTCGGTACCGAGTTGGTTGCTGCGAAGGACGGCTCCCTCGCCGCCCTGCTCGGCGCTTCGCCAGGCGCGTCGGTGACCGTTTCGATCATGCTGGAACTGATCGAGAAGTGCTTCGCGGACAAAGCCAAAGGCGAATGGGCCGGCAAACTGGCCGAGATCTTCCCAGCCCGTGAGAAGGTCCTGGAAACCGATGCTGCGCTGTATCGCAAGATCAACACGCAGAACAACATCGCGCTGGAACTGGTAGAAGAAAACAGCGAGACGCCAAGCTACGCTTGATCTCGCGGCATAAAAAACGCCCCGTACTCAATGAGTGCGGGGCGTTTTTTTCGCCTTGGCAATTGAATCGAATGCCTCAGCCGCGAGCCTTGTCGATCAACTCGATGTAGTCGGCGGCATTGCGCTGATCGGCGATCAGCTCTACGAAGGTCTTGCCCTGCTCGTCCTTGCCATCAACGTCGAAACCGGCCGCGACGAAGAAGCCCAGAAAGCGCTCGAAGTCGTCAACACGCAGACCGCGATACGCCTTGATCAGTTTGTGCAGCGACGGCGAAGTGGCGTCGACGGGCTCAAAATCGAGGAACAGCTTGATCTGCTCATCGCCGATCTCGTCACCAATCACTTGTTTCTTATCTTTACGCATTGCCGACTCCAGCTCGCAGACATGACACGGGGCGGGCAGTTTACCCCTGCCTGGCCGCCCTGCTCAACGCGATCGCACCGCACCGGTGTGCAAATCGGCCCAGATATGGCCGTTGGCGTAACTGAGGAACTGCACATACACGGTGTCGTTGCGCAGCAAATCCATCACCACACGGTACTGGGCGAGCGGATAAAACAGCGTCAGGGTTTTGCTCTTGTCGTCGTAGGCCGGTTTTTTCAGGCTTTTACTTTCGCCGTCAAAACTCACCAATACCTGATTGATCGTCGCCCCCTTGTTCAGCGACTTGCCTTTGAGGCGGATCAACAGCGACGAGGTCACTGGAATCGGCTGCTGGTTGGATTGGCGTTGCGCGCCAACTACTACGGAATACTCGCTGACCTGCATCAATTGCTGCTGCTCGGGCTCGGCGTCGCGCACGGTCAGATCGTCGGGCGGCAGGAATTGACTGTGCATCGGTGCGGCTGACAACGGCAGGCTGAAGGACAGCAACAGCGCGGCAAGGCTGCGGGACAAGAGGCGCATGACAGGCTCCGAGGGGCGGGGCCGAGCACTCTAGCATGGGTATCGCGGATGGATCAGCACACACAAAAACAACTGTAGGAGTGAGCCTGCTCGCGATAGCGTCGTGTCAGCCAACATCAATGTGGCTGACAGACCGCTATCGCGAGCAGGCTCACTCCTACAATGGGTTGTGCGTGGGGCTTACATGCCCTTGACGGCGTAGATCCCGTTGGCGTTGCGCCAGTAACCCTTGTAGTCCATGCCGTAACCGAAGATGTAGCGGTCGATGCACGGCAGGCCGACGAAATCGGCTTTCAGGTCAGGACGCGCCTTGCGGTCGTGGTCCTTGTCGATCAGCACGGCGGTGTGCACTTTGCGCGCGCCGGCGTGTTTGCAGAAGTCGATGATCGCGCCCAGGGTGTGACCTTCGTCGAGGATGTCGTCGATGATCAGCACGTCGCGGTCAATGAACG
>Ga0196970_1001198_pt1 | contig 19414 bp, 16 predicted proteins | sample S1v_513CmetaG_FD_148672 | JGI IMG/M metagenome (GOLD analysis project Ga0196970, IMG submission 148672) | Soil microbial communities from Anza Borrego desert, Southern California, United States - S1+v_5-13C | ecosystem: Environmental > Terrestrial > Soil > Desert | place: USA: California...
CTAGCCCGGCCAGGCGACGCTCGGACGGGCCGCACACCGAAGACAGGCGGCTCGACCCTCCGTGCTGCTTGCGATCCCCGATCCCATGTCCGATACGCCCTGATCACTGGAGCCGTCACCAACGCTCGCTACAACGGAGCCATGACCGATGCACTCGTCTGGCGCCCGACCGTCCACCTCCCCGACGCCGAGATCCGGATCGCAGACGTCACCGGGCCGCTCAGCGTCCACGACCACTGGCGCGCCACGCTCGGCGGCCACATCTACCTCCTGGTCGGCACCGGCACCGAGCCGGCCCACCGCACCCGGGTGACCGGGTACCTCGGCATCTCCGGCGACACCGCCTCGGGCCGCCCCTGGGTGTCCCTCACCCACTGGGTGCGCACCGCTGCAGCGCTCGACGTCGACACGATCGCCCTCGTGACACTCCGAGCCGAGCCCGACCCCGACGTGCTCCGCGTCCTCGAGTGCACAATGATCCGGCTGCTGAACAGGACGACGTACATGCTCAACACCGTCACCGCCGCCGGCGCATCCAGCCGGGCCCTCGGCGCCACAGCCCGCCTGCACGCCGCCCACGGTGAGCTCCTCGGCACCGTCCTGCGCCACCACGTCCTCCGCGGGCGCGCCAACCCCCTCCTCAGCCCGGCCAGCACGCTGCGAGAGACCGCCGTCCGGGTCGTCCTCGCATCTGACTCCGCGCTCTCCACTGACGAGGTCATCGAGCGGGTCGATGCCCTCGGCGGGCCGACGTTCACCGGCAACTCCCGCGGCAACGTCGCCCGGCGCGACCTGACCATCCGCGAGGCCGGCATCCACCCCGGGCACCCACGCGTGCTCTCGACCCACGTCCGCGGTCGGTGCGTGTACTACCCGTCCCACATGCCACGTGAACTCGCGGTCGCCCGCTACCTCCGTCGCCGAGGAGCCAGTGCTGCGTGAACCCTCACTCCGCTGGCTCCGGGAGCGGCCCTGCACCGTCGCTCACGGCGTCCCGCCGGTACTCGGTGATCACACTGAGGGCGTCTAGGGCGAGGTCCATCGCGCGGCTGACCCAGTCCCAGATCTCCTGCTCGGTCCAGCGCTCCTGAGTGAAGGGGTGCGCTGCCGTTCCCGAGCTCCAGCGATCAGGCTTCGTGGCTCCGTGGAGGACCTCGCCATCAACGGTGACCTGATGACCGTTGTACATGCCGTGAACGAGGACGTTGCGATGCTTGGAGAGCTCGGCGTACTCGATCCGCATCTCCTTCAGCTCCGGGGCGCGCGTCTCGGCGGACTCCACAGCCGCAACGAGCTGCGCGCCGGAACCGGCCCACGCACGTTGAGCTCTCGGATCCTCGGAGCCAAGCACAGCGTCAACCGAGTCGGCCACGAGGTACTCGACATCCGCCATGCGCAACACGAACTCACCCACGAGCCATCGGTAGCGATCCCCTGGCTGCTCGAGGGCCTTGACCATCGGGTGCTCCGGACGCCGTCGATGCGCCATCCCGCGCCTCCCTAGTGCTTGTCCCGCCACCACGTCACGAAGTTCATTCGACGCGCGCAGCCTCCAGGCCCCACTGCCGCGAAGAGCTCGTCGATCTGATCGTTCGTCACACTGCTTGGGGGTGCAGCTCGAGGGCACTGTACGGGCCATGATCAACCCATGGCGCTGACGTACCACCTCACTGACCGCGCGAGTCCCGTTCGCGCCTTCTTCGCCGAGCGCTTCCCGCACACGAGATCGCTGTGGTTCAAGGACTCTGGCCGGCCCGCCCGGGCGCTACACACGCCCACCAGCGACGGCGATCTCAAGCTCTACGAACTGGACATGATCGGCCGTCAGCCCGCGCTCGTACTGCCCTCCGAGGAGACGGCCTTCCCCTGGGCTCTGGCCGGCTCGGCTCTGGACTACCGCCTGCGCTTCGAACTCGAGCGTACCGACCTGGGTGCCACGTCCGCTGCGAAGGGATGGGCAGAGGTCTGCCTACTCAACGACCGGCGCGACCTGGAGCCCGATGGCGGCGTCTGGGCCGAGCTGCGCGAGGCCATCGCCACCGTGCCGACCCCTGGCCGGAGCGGATCGCTGACCCGACGCCAGGAACTCGACCTCGCGAACTACTGCGCGGTGCTCGGCATGTACGAGCAGGTGTACCGGATGGGCGGTCTGACGAACCGAGCGGTGTGGGAGCACCCCGTCGTCACACTCGGGCCGACTGCGCGCCTCACGACTCTCCGAGGACTCGTCGACGAGCGTCTCGCGACCGATGTCGCCGACATGATCGGCCTCGCTAGGGAACGGGCGCCAGCGCTGGTCAGCGCATCAGACGTACTCCTCGGACCAGGCTTCGCCCGGTCGCGGGACCTCGGAGGCGCGGACGCAGACCTGATCGTCGACCGAGCGCTGGTCGAGGTGAAGGCCACGAAGCGAACGCAGCTTCCACCGAGAGTGGTGTGGCAGGTGCTCGGCTACCTCCTGGCCGACACCGACGACGAGCACCGGCTCGAGCACGTCGGGTGGTACTTCGCCCGGCACGGCCTCACGTGGCAGTTCCCGGTGGCCGAGTTCTGCACACGCCTGGCTGGCGGGGCCGCGGTGGACCTGGCCGCGGAGCGATCCGCGTTCGCCCGGATCTGCCGCGATCTCCGGGAGCGACGAAGGGCGGAGCGCCAAGCCGCTGCAGCTCAGGTCGCCGAGAGCAACGCGCACGCTGCCCGGTGGTGGCCGACGCCTGAGCGCAGGGTGGACTGGGCACTCGGGTTCCTCCGTCCTGCCACTGGATCCGGGCGATGGCATGCGCCCGCGGGGTCGGTCCCCTTCCTCGCCTCGTCCTCCCTGCCGCGGGATCCCCTCGCTCCTGCATGCGGAAGCCCGGTGTCCCTCGAGGACGGCGGCGAGGCCCTGGTTCCACCGCTGGGTGTGCTGCATGCCGACGTGGACGGCCGGGTGTGCCGCCGCTGCGTGCAGTACACCGAGGCCTTTTACGCGAAGCGACTTCAGGACCCGCGGCCCGAAGAGCACGAGCTTGCGGACGTGCCCTACCGCGCTCCCGCATCGGGCGGTGCCGGACGCTGGCACGTACGGAGCGGCGACACCCGATGGTCCAGACCCGAGACCGCGGACCGCCCGAACTGCGGCGCGTCCGTCACGCTGGACCTCAGCGGGCCGGTACTACGGGTGCCCCCCAGCGGCCTGATCGAGGACGCCGACCCCAGGCTGTGCCGGCGGTGCCTGCAGCACGCGGCCGCTCCCAGCGATCCGACGAAGTCCTGACGAGCAACGCCCCCGGCGGTGCCCTCCGTGGGTGTGGCAGGGCTCACACGCCGCACACGCTCGGACCGGGCCGGCGACCTGGCGCGCCTGACGACCGCGAGGAACGGGCTGCCGGGCGCCCCTTGGACGCGTAGGGCCGGCGCCGAGGGTCGCCACCGAGCCCGCGGGCTCCGCGCGACCGCCCCACCTAGGGACCGGGCGTGCCCAACCAAGGAGGTTCCCTGTGAACCGTCACGTCCCACCAGCGCACCCGGGCCGGGCACCACGTGTACGGCCACCCGAGCTGCAGCGGCTCGTGCGCAAGCACGAAGAGCTCGAGGCCCTGATCAGTGCGGCACGGAGCCACGGTCAACCGACAGGTCGGCTGTGGTCAGCCATGGTCTGCGTTGAGGACCGGATGCGGCTGACGTTCCCACGCGCGTACGCGCACTGGATCGCCGTCTGGGCCATCCAGCGACCCCGGGGCCTGCACCCGCTCGGCGGCTCGAGTCCCGCATGCAGCCTGTGCGCTGGCACCCCGGCGGCCCGTCGCACCACCCATCGCCGGGCGGTGAACCAGTGACCAGGCGCGCGCCACAGTCCTGCGCCTACTGCCCGCACGACCTGGACGGGCACCGGCTCTTCCTCCTGGACGTGACCAGGGCGCTGGGCATCGTCCTGTGCTCGACACCGGGGTGCACATGCGGCGCAACGTGGAGGGCGGCGGAGACGCCCTCCACGCCCGAGCAGGTGGCGGAAACGCGAGACGCCGTCCGCCAGATCATCACCGAGGCCGGCCTACCGCTCCCGACCTTCCTCAAGTAGGGGCTCCGCAGCGGACTTGTCCGTACTCCTTGAAGCGGCTGATGGCCCGGCGCAGCGCCGGGCCCTCAGCTTGCCCGCACACCGGACTGGCGACGCCGCCTCGCCTGATTGCGACCCATCGCTCCCGGGCTGTCAGCGTTCCTGGCTACTCTCGTGCCGTGGCCCAGCCCTTGCCCACGTGGGCCGGTGTCACCATCGGGGGCGACCCACGCCGCGTGAAGGTGAAGCCGGCCATGCATGCCGATTCCGCCTGCCCGCGTTCCCGGTGGATCAGTGCACATCCCGATACGCGCGTCCTCCCACCCAGGCGCAAGGGGGCCTCGCCCCACTTTCCCCTGGGCGCAGTGCTGGATCTGACCGTCGCGGCTGCGACGCGAGCCGAACTCCAGGCACCGACCGCCCGGGCAGCGTGGCTCCGCCAGCAGGCCAAGACGGCGCACCCACGCCATCGGTCGTACATCGAGCAGGCCGTCGAAGCCCTCCTCGATCTGTTCTATGCGCTGAACGAGACCGACGGGCCATACACGATCCGGGACACGAACCTCTCCTGGACAGGCGCACGTGGCGGTTCTCTCACCACGTGGGGCTTGAACCTGGAGGGCCCCGAGGGTCTGCGTGAGGCGTGGCACCTCCGCGTGGGAAGTGCCCGGCCAGCGGTGGGGTCAGAAGCGATGACTGCCGTACAGACGGCCAAGGTCCTTCGCGAGCAGGTCTGGTCCGATCCGTGCCGTCGGGTACGCGTCCGGGACGTCGGTGCAGCGGATGGGACGGCGACCACCTGGGTGGATGCCACGACAGTCGAGGTCGACCACGCCTACGACAACGAGCTCCGGCCGGCACTCATGACCCTGCTCGACCCCGCACCTGCTCCGGTCCCAGGATTCGCCTGCGCACGGTGCGACATCGCCCACAGCTGCGAGTCGCTCCCGCGCGTCGACGGTGCCCTCGGACAGAAGCAATCGACGTCGTGGCGCCGTTCCGTATCAGCCACTGACCTCGAGCGATACGGCAGATGCCCGGCCGCCTGGTACTACCGGTACGAGATGCACCTACCCCACGACGAGGTGGGGAGCGATGCGCTTGTGCGCGGAGCGGCGGTACAGCAGTGGCTCAAGGCGAGGCATTCACGCGGAGTGCCGTGTACACATGCGGACCTCGCGGACCACGCCGGACTCGACCTCGAAGCATTCCAGAGCGCAGAGCCGTACCTCACCCACCACATCGACCGGTGCCCGCTCACCGCGCCAGGCACCCGGGTCATCGTCAACGACGAGACGCTTCACTGCTACGACCAGATTGCCGACGTCGTCGTGGTGACCAAGCCGGACCTCCTGCTCAGCCGCAGTCAGACCCTCGTCCTTCGCGAGACGAAGTCCTCGGCAACCGTGCCGGCGACGGCCACCAGGTCGGAGATCTCCTCGCGGTATCTCCAAGTCCACTTGGGCTTGGTCCTTGCCGGTGCGCTCGCGGCCGCGTACGGCTGCACAGAAGCGCTCATGGAACTCGAGCTGCTGACACCCGTCGGCGCTCAGGTGTGGGCGTGGCGAACCTCCGCGCCAGTCGAACTGCAGGTCGCCAAGGACGATGTCTCCCAACGCGTCCAGAACTGGCTCACGGACACCTCCTGGGACCCGAGACCCAGCCCGATCTGTGCGTACTGCGATGTCGCTGCCTGGTGCGACGTAGCCGACGCCTACACCGCCGGCATGGCGGGTCCCCTACCCCCCGGTCCGGGGGGCGGGTCAGCATGGTCACCCGAGGATCCGTTCTAGGGGCGCACATGGACTTCACTCCCGCTGACATGGCCAGACGACCGCGACCCACTGGCCCCGCCGCCCGGCGGCACGTCCCGTTCACAGTGGCGAAGGGCTACCCCCGATGTGGTCGGCGCCATGCCTTGACGTGGGTGGACACCGGGATCTTCCTGGCGCTCGGCGTGGACACGGACCTGCCTGATCGGTTCGTCCGGCACTTTGGCGGAGTGCTCCGCACATGCAGGACGGTTCAGGGGGAGCTCGCCGGACGGTACGCGCGTAGGGACGCCGCTCCCGGCGACGCCGTGGCGTCCGCTGCCGGCGCCGTACTGGGCGCCCTGTTCATGCCACATCCGAGGGTGCAACTACATGGCCGAAGTCGGATCGACCCCACGGTGCGCGACGAGATCGTCAAGCGGCTCAAGGGTCTCTCCGCCAACCCGACCGCCCAGCATGGCGGGGAGGCCGACCTCATCGCGCTTGCCCACGCGCACTCCGCTGGGGACACCGCCCAAGTGCTCCTGGCCAACGACTCTGGCGCCTCGGTCGTTGCCGACGCCTACGGCATCCCGACGCGTCACTGCGCGGATGTTCTGGCGGAGCTGGCGTGCGCAGACAGTTCGCTTGAGGCCAGTGACCTGTACGACGTGTTCGAGAAGATGGAGCGGGTCAGTCCGCGTCAGCAGCGACGCCCGACCGCGCTCGGACGACTACATGCGCTGCCGGCGCACGGGCACAACATGCACCGAGTGCGCGGCCTCGTAGCGGGCGGCCGATCAGGCTGCTGAGTTCAGGCGGAGGCCTCGGGAGGGACGTCGTCGAGGTGTCGCCCTTCGACCTCCGCGACAACCCTTGGATGCACCCAGCCAGCCTCACATGCGGCGCGTGCGCGAGCTGAGAGCATCCGAGAGAAGGGCGGGACGCCGCCAGCCGCAGCAAGCTCCTGCCACCGCTCGCTCAGGCCAGCCGCGGCCAGGAGTTCTCCGACCGGGACCCCTGCCACGTGCTGTAGGCCGGGATGATCGCCGCCGACCAGGCCGTCGTCGGTGAGTGCCCTCACCACCACTTCGCGACTCACGAGGAACTCCGCCATCACGCGCGCGACGAGTGCCGGCGCTGCAATGCGATTCTGCTGGGCCTCAGCGAACAGCTCGCGCAGAGCATCTGGAGGCAGAAGCAGGTGCCGGGCGAAGGCGGAGGCTCGGATCTCCTCTAGGCGGTCCGACTCCAGGAGATCGTCAACGATGACCTGGCCCGTGTCGTCGAACACGCAGTGACCGAGCTCATGAGCGACGGTGAAGCGCTGGCGAGTCCACAGCTCGTGGGCGTTTACGAGGACCACTCGATCGACAACCCCGTCGTGCTCGTCGCGAGCGGTCAAGCCGCACAAGCCTTCGGGCAGTTCAGCCACGGCGACCGGCACTCCTAGGCGCTCGACCGTTGCGGCGATGTCGACCAAGGGGGCATCTCCGATGCCGAGCACCCTCCGAACCCGGGCTGCCGTCCTTGCTCCGTCAGCCTTCGCGAAGCCCGTCGCGGCCACGTCCATGCCGGCGAGCGGGTTCTCCGTCCGGCCCTGCCAGAGATCAAGAAGCTGAAGGTGCTCCAGCAACGTGCCCGCGCGTTCGAGGGCTGCGGTCGGTGCTGCGAGCTCGGCCATGGCGCCAACACGCAGTGCCACCGCGAAGCCCCTGCTCGCGCCGGGCACCCCCGCCAGGAACGCCGAGGGAACGCCGAGGACGTCTGAGGCGTCGAACAGTTGCTCGCTGTCGATGGGCACGTCCGCGCGCAGGGAAGCCAGCATGTCCTCGACACCGAGGCCCCACACGGCGGCAAGCGACGCAGCCGCGTCAGGGATGCGCTCGACGATGGCAAGGATGCGCGACGCAGCAGAGTCGCTCACGTTCGATGCCTCCCCATGCCTCTCATCATCGGCCGCATGATGTCGACGGTGATGGGCCCATCGGGACCCGAACGGGTCCGCGTACGCGGGCAAGCCTTCCAAGAGCCACTGACACGGCGAGTGTGACACAGGTCCACGCGTGGGTGTCCCGGCTCGCCGCCCCGGGGTGCTCACGTCGGTGACCGTTGGTCACGGCTGCGCTCGGTCCGGAGGACCGGTGCCCGCCCACTCAGCCCGACTCTGTCAACGGTACGGACGGCAAGCGGCCTGCTCGTCGACGCAGGCGCACGCGGGTCCTTTGGTGCCGGTGCCCCGTCGCAGCCGGCTCGGCCGAAGGGATGGATTACTGGGCGTCCGGCTCGGCGAGAAGGCCATCCTGAAGTGCGGCCTGACGAAGGATGTCGATCTCCACCCCTGGCTCCCAGTGGACATCGGATGGGACGCGGCGCTGCCCTCCACTCGCCAGCCAGGCGGCGAGCATGTCGTTCAACGCTGCGACAGGCTCGACCTGATGGAACGCACGCTCGTTCGCAGGAGCGTGGACAGGGAGCGGGTGGCTCTGGCGGTACCCAACGACCTGGATCGCCTGCTCGACCAAGTTGGACATGCCCGGTGACTGAGCGCGGATGAGGGCACCTCCCCTCAGCGCCGCCCCGTGCCAGGCCATGACGTCTCGCCGGTCGGGTCCGGGCACGTCGCCGGGCAGTCCCGCGGAGATCAGCTTGTACCCGGCCTCGATCAGGTCTGCCGCGGCGGCGCGCGCATCCGCAGCACGCGAGTTCGAGCGGTCTGCTCCTCGCGTGAGCCAGACGGTGAGGACGGCGACAAGCCCAGCACCTAACGACCCGAGCAGGGCGCCGCCGGAGCCCTGCATCAGGTTCGTCAGGGAATCCCAGCTTGAGTCATGTACCGCCAAGGGCGGGGCCAGAAGAGCGCCGACCACCTGGACCCTCCTGAGGACTCCGGGTTCGCGATCACGGCGGGGCCGCGCGCTGATCCTTTCACCAACGATCCGCTCCGAGCGCAGGGGCTCGCAGGTAGTTGCTCAGCGCCGCGGGCGGGGCTGCCTGTGCAGCCACGGGTGGTCGCCGCCGTGCAGGTCGACGACCGCCTGCGCGACCTCCCGCTGGCTCGCCTCGGTGTAGATGTCGTTCGTCTCGACGAGGGCGTGCCGGGCGAACGCGGTCGAGACGGCGCTGCCAGCGTGACGCTGGACCTTCGTCGTGGCGTGGTGCCGCAGCGTGTGGGCCGTCACCTGCATGTCGTCGGCCCACGTGAAGCTCGACTGGAGCCTGTCGCAGAAGACGTAGTTGAAGCGACGCCTCCCGATCGGCTTGTAGCGCCCCGGCCCGATCCGCTTGCGGAAGACCGCATCGCCCCTGTTCACGGCGCCGCGGCGGCGTGCAAACTCCAGAAGCTCCTCGATGAACCAGTCGGGAACGGGCTGGTCGATGTCCGTCTCGAACTTCTCCCGCAGGAGCACGGTGCACTCGGACTCGTCGATGTCCTGGAGGCGAAGGTTCAGGACGCCCTCCTGCCGGGCGCCCGTGATGTCGAGGAAGCGCAGGATCAGCTCGTCGAGCTCCGGGTCGTCCCCGGTGGAGGAGAGCAGGGCGACCATGTCCTGGTAGAGCTTGTCCTCCAGGGCCATCCGCGCGCCGCCCTTCTTGCGCTTGGGCTTCTTGAGCGTCGACGCGGGGTTCATGCCCGCCGCCAGGTGGCGGTCGCGGATGCCGACCTCGAAGAGGCAGCGCCAGGCGCCGATGGCGTTGTACCGAGCGCCGTCGCCGTTGGTCCGCCGGACCGAACGCTCGGCCGCTGCGCGCTGCTCCGCCCGCGCCTTGGCCCGCCTGGCGGCCCTCTGGTCGACGACCTGCAGTGCCCGCTCGAGGTGGCTGGGCAGGACCTCGTCGGCCCACATGTGGCCGATGCCGGCCCACGGGAGCCCGTCTGGGCCGGTCAGGCTCGGGTCGCCGTTCGCGAGGAGCTGCATGTAGCCGAGGTACGTGCGTCGCGTGTTCGTGGTCATCGACGCGTCCGCCTTGGCGACCAGATCCACGACCTTGATCCGGTCGCCCGCGCCGCGCGCCGTCGCACCGGCGCTCAGCGCGCCGTTGGCGAGGAGGCGCAGTGCCTGGCTGAGCTCGGCCAGGTCGGCGCCCTGCTTGGCGATCAGCTCGAGCGCGTCCTTCATGGTGGGCTCGTTGCCCGGGGTGAGCTGGGTGCTCATGATCGTTTCCTTTGTTCTCGTTGGCACCGGAACTCCCGGCGCGGGGCGTACCGTGCGGTCTCCCCGGCGCCTGTCAGTCGCCACACGCCTCGCCCCCGGAACTTCACCCGCCCGACGCAACCGGAGCTCGCCAAGCGGACTTCACACCGTCGCGCTTCGCGGCAGGCAGAGGCGCCGGCGGCGCGGCGGGCACGGGCTCGGCTTCGTCGTCGATCGCCTGCGCCACGTCCGCCCCACTCAGGAGCAGGAGCTCGCCGCTGCTTGCCGTGCTGGCGAACACCACGTCGCCTACCCCGACGTCGAGCCGGGCCCGGGCAGCGGCCGGCAGGGTCATGCGGCCGGCCCGGTACTGCGAGGGCAGCTCCGCCGGCGTGCTCACCACGCCGGCCCGCACCCGGACCCGCCCTCGCTCGACGCACACCACGAGGTCCGTACCGTCTGCCCAGCCGAGGTGCGAGGCGAGCTTGACGATCGCGATGCGGCTCTGGCCGTCCATCACCGCGGCCCCCAGTGCCCGCTTCACGCCGTCACGCGGGGGCCAGGGCGGTGCCGCCGGGAGACTGGCGATGGGCGCCGCGGACGGGACCGGGGTTGCACCCCAGGGCCGCCCGCCGTTGATCGCCGTCAACTGCGCCCGGGTTCGGTGGAGGGTGTCAAGACCGTGTGCCATGACGTCACCGGTCCGCTCGCCGGCCGCGGGGGCAGTCGCCGCTTCACCGCAGTCATCAACGGCATCACCGCCACCCGGGGCACCGTGCGCCGGAGCCACGTCCCCGGACCATCCAGCCTCGTCGGGACCGGCGTCGCCCCCGTCCCCGGGACGACGAAGAGCCGGAGACCCTGGAGTCCCCGGCTCTCGATCACCCTGGGAGATCTCCCAGGTTTCTGTGCGCGAGGGGGGAGTTGAACCCCCACGCCCTTTCGGGCACACGGACCTGAACCGTGCGCGTCTGCCTATTCCGCCACTCGCGCGCGCCGCAGAAGGCTAGCACGCCGACGACGCCGCGTCGGACACGGTCGTCGCACGCAGCGCCCTCCGCCCCCGGGGGGACGGGCGAATCCACAGCGCCCGACCGCGTGCGGACGGCCATGCGCCCCGGTGGCGGATACGATCAGCAGCGGACCTGAAGACGGTCCTGCCGGTCCGTGCGTGCGGAACGGCCGCGGCCCACCCCCGGGCGCCGGCCGGCCAGCGGTGGACGACGCCGGACGGACCGTCCGGCACGACGACGTCAGCGGGCCCAGTGCCCGCCGGGAGCGCCGGGAGGAGGTGGCATGGGAGTCCTCGACAAGTTCGAGAAGGGGGTCGAACGCGTCGTCAGCAACGCGTTCGCGAAGGCCTTCAAGAGCGAGGTGAAGCCGGTGGAGCTGGCCAGTGCGCTGCGGCGGGAGCTGGACGACCGGGCCGCCGTCGTGGGGCGGGACCGCACGGTGGTGCCCAACGGGTTCACCATTGAGCTGTCACCCGCCGACCACGCACAGGTGGTCGACTGGGGCGCCGAGCCGCTGGCGGACGAGCTCGCCGCGAACCTCACCGAGCACGCCACCAGCCAGCGCTACGCGTTCCTCGGTCCGGTGACCGTCACGTTCGTCGAGAACGCCGAGCTCGAGACCGGCCGGTTCCTCGTGACCAGCGCGACCGTGCGCGGCGCCGTGGCCCCCGCCACGACGGTGGCCGCGAGCCAGCGCCACCCGCTCGTCGACATCGACGGCCAGCGCTACCTGCTCACCGGTCCCGTCACGGTGATCGGTCGCGGCAGCGAGGCCGACATCATCATCGACGACCCCGGCGTGTCCCGCCGGCACCTCGAGATCCGCGTCACGCCCGACGCCGTCATCGCCACCGACCTCGGCTCCACCAACGGCACGTTCGTCGAGGGCCACCAGGTGCCCGCGGCGACCCTGGTGGACGGCAACACGATCACCATCGGCCGCACCCGGATCCTGTTCTGGACCGGCGCGGACGAGGACGAGGAGTGAGCGCAGGCGGATGAGTGAGCTCACGATCACCCTGCTGCGGCTGGGATACCTGGTTCTGCTCTGGGTGTTCGTGCTCGCCGCCATCTCCGTGCTGCGCCGCGACCTGTACGGCACGCGGATCGTGAGCCGCCGGGTGCGCCGGCCCCAAGCCGCCCCGGGACGTCCACCCGTGGTGGGTCAGCCGCCGGCCGGCGCGACGGCCGGCCCGTCCGCACCGTTCCCGCGCCGCGAGGTCTCCCCGCGGCGCATCGTCGTCACGGCCGGTCCGTTGCGCGGCACCACCGTCCCCCTCGGGTCCTCCGCGGTCCTGATCGGCCGCGCGGCGTCGTGCACCCTCGTCCTGGACGACGACTACTCCTCCTCACGCCACGCCCGCATCTACCCGGAGGACGGGCAGTGGTTCGTCGAGGACCTGGGGTCCACCAACGGCACGTACGTGGACCGCACCAAGATCGACGCGCCGACGCCGATCACGGCGGGCAGCCAGGTGCGGGTCGGCCAGTCGACGCTCGAGCTGCAGCGGTAGGGCGGCCATGACCATCGCGCTGCGCTACGCGGCCCGCTCCGACGTCGGACTGGTCCGTTCGAACAACCAGGACTCGGCCTACGCCGGTCCCCACCTGCTCGTGGTGGCGGACGGCATGGGTGGCCACGCCGGGGGCGACATCGCGTCGTCGGTCGCCGTCGCGCACCTCGCACCGCTCGACGACGAGGCGCACGGTCCCGACGACGCCCTCGACGAGCTCGGCCGCGCCCTGAACGAGGCGCACGAGGAGCTGCTCGCGCTCGCAGAGGAGAACCCCGAGCTGGCCGGGCTCGGCACCACGGTCACGGCGCTGCTGCGCAGCGGCAACAAGCTCGCGATGGCGCACATCGGCGACTCCCGCGCGTACCTGCTGCGCGACTCCGACCTCACGCAGGTCACCACGGACCACTCGTTCGTCCAGCACCTCGTCAACACCGGGAAGCTGACGCCGGAGGAGGCCGAGCACCACCCGCAGCGTTCGGTCCTGCTGCGCGTGCTCGGCGACTTCGACATGGAGATCGTGCCGGACCTGTCCGTCCGGGAGGCCCGTGCCGGGGACCGGTGGCTGCTGTGCAGCGACGGGCTGTCCGGCGTCGTCAGCGAGCAGACCATCGCCGACGCCCTGCGCGACATCGGTGACACCGGCGAGTGCGCGGAGACCCTCGTGGGGCTCGCCCTCCGCGGGGGCGCACCCGACAACGTCACCGTCGTCGTCGGCGACGTCGTCGAGGTGGACTCGCTGCCCGACGGCGGCGCCCCCGACACGACGTCGCACGTCGTGGGTGCGGCGGCCCAGGACCGGAACCGGCCCAGCAGGGGCGGCAAGGGTGCCGCTGCCCGCGCGGCCGAGCACTCGGCAGCGACCCGCGCCAAGGCGCCCGCGCCGTCGCCCGCGACCGTGACCGAGGACGAGCCGCCGCCCACCCGCAGCGTCTGGCGGCGGGTGGTGAAGGCGCTCGCGGTCGTGCTCGTGCTGGGCGCCGTCGCGGCCGCCGGCTGGCTGGGCTACCGCTGGACCCAGGACCAGTACTACGTGGGCGTGGACGAGGACGGCCGGATCGCCGTGTTCCGGGGCATCCCGCAGACCGTCGGCCCGCTCGTCCTCTCCACGGTCGAGGAGAGCAGCGACACGGAGGCGTCCGACCTGCCCGACTACTTCCAGGACCGGCTGGCCGACACGATCCCCGCGGACGACCTGGAGGACGCTCGCGACCGCGTCGCGGACCTGGAGGACGAGGCGGACCGCCCGTGACCCGGCGGCACGCGCCGGCGCCTCGAGGGACGGGGCGCTGATGGCGACCGTCGCCCCTCTGCAGGTGCGGCCGGGCCGTTCGCTCGAGCTGGGCCTCCTCATCATCGCGCTCACGCTCGGCGTCGGCGCGTACGCGCTGGTCGGGCTCGCGACGGCGGGCTCGGTTCCTGCCGACATCGTGGGGTACAGCGCGGGGCTCATCGCACTCGCGGTGGGCATGCACGTCGTGCTGCGGTGGCGCGCGCCGTACGCGGACCCGGTGATCCTGCCCGCCGTGGTGGCGCTCAACGGCATCGGGCTGGCGATGATCTACCGCATCGACCTCGCCTACGAGGCGCGCGAGAAGGCGGGCGGCTTCGCCGAGCGGCAGCTCGTGTGGACGGCGATCAGCATGGTGCTGGCGGCCGTGGTCATCGTGATCCTCCGGGACCACCGCACCCTCCGCCGGTACACGTACACGGCGATGGTCGCCGGCCTCGTGCTGATCGTTGCGCCGCTCGCACCGGTCATCGGCCGGGAGATCAACGGGGCGCGCATCTGGATCCACGTCGGGCCCGCGTCGCTGCAGCCTGCCGAGCTGGCGAAGATCGTCGTGGCGGTGTTCTTCGCCGGCTACCTGGTGACCACCCGGGACACGCTCGCGCTGGCGGGGCCGCGGTTCCTCGGGCTGCAGCTGCCGCGCATCCGCGACCTCGGGCCCATCCTGCTCGCCTGGCTGGTCTCGCTCAGCGTGCTCGTCCTGCAGCGCGACCTCGGCACCTCCCTGCTGTTCTTCGGGCTGTTCGTCGGCATGCTCTACCTCGCCACGGAGCGGATCAGCTGGGTGCTCATCGGTGCGGGCCTGTTCGTCGGGGGCGCCGCCCTGGCCGCGAGGCTCTTCAGCCACGTCGGCGCCCGCTTCGACGTGTGGCTCACCGCGCTCGACGCCGACACGTACCACCGCGCGCCGGGGGGTTCCGGCCAGCTCGTCGGCGGGCTGTTCGGCATGGCGAGCGGTGGGCTGTTCGGCACGGGGCTCGGGCAGGGCCGGCCGGACCTGGTGCCCTACGCGGAGTCCGACTTCATCGTCGCGTCGCTCGGCGAGGAGCTGGGGCTCACCGGTCTGCTCGCCCTGCTCGTGCTCTACCTGGTGCTCGCCCAGCGTGGCCTGCGCACCGCGATCGGCGTCCGCGACGGGTTCGGCAAGCTCTTCGCCGGCGGCATGGCGTTCGTCGTCGCGTTCCAGTGCTTCGTCGTCGTCGGCGGCGTCACGCGCCTGATCCCGCTGACCGGCCTCACGATGCCGTTCCTCGCGTACGGCGGCTCGTCGCTCCTGGCCAACTGGATCATCGCCGCGCTCCTGCTGCGCATCTCCGACAGCGCGCGCCGCCCGGCGCCCGTGTCCGACGGCGACACCGGTGGCCTCCCGGTGCGCGGCGCCCCGCCCGCCGGTTCGGACAACGAGACCGAGGTCCTGATCCTCGACGAGGACATCCGGTGAACACGCCCCTGCGCCGGCTGGCGACCGTCGTCGTCGTGATGTTCGTCGCCCTCATGGGCGCGACGACGTGGGTCCAGTTCGTCCAGGCGCCCTCCCTCAACGCCGACCAGCGCAACGTGCGGACCCTGTACCGCGAGTACGGCAACGCCCGAGGTCCCATCGTCGTCGGCGAGCAGGCCATCGCGACGTCCACCAAGGTCGACGACCCCTTCGGCTACCAGCGCCAGTACCTTCCCGAGACGGCCCCGATCTACGCGCCGGTCACCGGGTACTACTCGGTCGTCTACCAGCGCAGCGGCATCGAGGAGTGGATGAACACCGAGCTCAACGGCTCGGCGGACTCCCTGTTCTACGCCCGCCTCGAGGACCTGGTGACCGGCAAGCAGCCGCAGGGCGCGTCCGTGCAGCTGACGATCGACCCCGCCGTGCAGCAGGCCGCCTGGGACGCCCTCGGGGATCAGCGCGGCGCCGTCGTCGCCCTGGACCCGACCACCGGGGCGATCCTGGCCATGGTCTCCAAGCCGAGCTACGACCCCAACGTGCTGGCCGGGCACGACTTCGCGGCCGTCACCGAGGCGTGGACCGCCCTCCAGGCCGACCCGAACAAGCCGATGGACAACCGGGCGATCGCCGGGAACACCTACCCGCCCGGGTCGACCTTCAAGCTCATCACCGCGGCCGCCGCGCTCGAGAACGGCTACGCGGCGGACACCGCCGTGACCGCGCCGCGCGAGCTCCAGCTGCCCCAGAGCTCGTCCGTGCTGCACAACTTCGGCGGCTCGGCGTGCAGCGGCACCGGCGCCATGACCCTCGCCGACGCCCTCCGCATCTCCTGCAACACGGCCTTCGCGCAGATCGGCCTGGACCTCGGCGCCGACGCCCTCCGCGAGCAGGCTCAGGCCTTCGGCTTCGACACACCGCTCAACGTGCCGATGAAGGTGACGGAGAGCCACTTCCCCGACGACCCCGACGCGCCGCAGACGGCTCTCTCGGCGATCGGGCAGTACGAGGTGCGCGTGACACCGCTGCAGATGGCCATGGTCTCGGCCACCATCGCCAACGGCGGCGTCCCCATGCAGCCGTACCTCGTGCAGACGGTCCGCAGCCAGGACCTGACGGTCGTCGACGAGGCAGAGCCCACCGAGCTCGACCGGGCCGTCTCCGGCGCCACCGCCGCCGCCCTGCGCGACATGATGATCGGCGTCGTGAACGACGGCACCGGTCGCTCCGCCCAGATCCCGGGGATCCAGGTGGCCGGCAAGACCGGCACGGCGCAGACGTCCGAGGAGGCCGCCCCGCACGCCTGGTTCACCGCGTTCGCGCCGGCCGACGCCCCCCGCGTGGCGGTCGCCGTGATCGTCGAGAACGGCGGGAGCATGGGCAACGAGGCGACGGGCGGCGCCGTCGCCGCCCCCATCGCCCGGGCCGTCATCCAGGCGGCGCTGCAGTGAGCGCCGCGAGGCCCCGCCGTCAGGGGGTGACCACGTGAAGCCCGCGGAGGGGATCGCCCTGGGCGACCGTTACCGCCTGGTCTCGCGCATCGCCGTCGGCGGCATGGGCGAGGTGTGGGTGGCCCATGACGAGTCCCTGGCGCGTGACGTCGCGGTGAAGGTCCTCCGGGAGGAGTTCGCCGGGGACGAGGGTTTCCTCGAGCGGTTCCGCACCGAGGCGCGGAACTCCGCGCAGCTCTCCCACCCCAACATCGCCCAGCTCTACGACTACGGCGAGCAGGACGGGTCCGGCTTCCTCGTCATGGAGCTGATCCTCGGCGAGCCCCTCGCCGACCTGCTGGACCGCGAGCCTGTGCTGCCGACGCGCCGCCTGCTGCCGATCCTCGCCGAGACCGCGCGGGCGCTGCACGCCGCGCACGTGGCCGGCGTCGTGCACCGGGACGTCAAGCCGGGCAACATCCTGCTGGCGCGCTCCGGGCGCGTGAAGATCACGGACTTCGGCATCTCGACGGCGACCGGGCGCATCCCGATGACGGACTCCGGCATGGTCATGGGCACGGCCCAGTACCTGTCGCCCGAGCAGGCCATCGGCAAGGCGGCCACCCCGGCGTCGGACATCTACGCGCTGGGGATCGTCGCGTACGAGGCCCTCGTCGGGAACCGGCCGTTCACCGGGCCCACCGCGGTGGACATCGCGGTCGCGCACGTCAACCTGCCCGTCCCGCCCCTGCCGCCGGAGATCGAGCCCACGCTCGCGGCCCTCGTGATGCGCATGCTCGCGAAGGACCCGGAGGAGCGGCCCCGGTCGGCAGCCTCGCTGGCCCGCGTGCTCGACGAGATGGTCGAGCGGACACCGCCCACCGGCATGCCCTCGGTCCTCGGCCGGCACGCGCGCCTCGCCGACGTCGTCGACGCAGTGGAGTCCGGCGCGGCCGACGCCGCGAGCGGGACGTTCCCCGGGATCGGGGGCGTGCCCCCGCTGCCGCCCGAGGAGAACCCGGCGACCCTGCTCGCCCGCCGCGCGACCGACACCGCGGGCCAGGGCGTCGCGGAGCCCGGTGCCGACGAGCAGGCAGAGCACGGGGCCGCCCGTGCCGGTACGCCGGCTGGGGGGACCGCGGGGCCGAGCGGCCCGATGTCATGGACGCCGGACGCCGGTGGGTCGGTCGCAGGCGGCCCGCCCGCCGCCACCGCTCCGCCGACGCCGGCTCGCGGCGTCCCCGAGCGCGACGTGCCCGATGCGGGTCCCGCCACCCCGTACCGCGTCCCGACGCCGGCCGGCGGGCTCGGCCCCGCGGGCGCCGTCGTCCCGGGGACCGCCGGCGGAGCGCCCGTTCCCACCGGACGACCGACGTCCGGGCCGGTCCCGCGGCAGGCACCCGTCACGACGCGACCCACCACCGCCGGGCAGGCGCCGTCGACTCCCGCGGCCGGTCCGGCGACCGGTCGCAAGGCCGGGGCCGGCGAGGCGCTGCGGGACGCGGTGCGCTCGGTCGGGCACTGGCTCGGCTTCGTCGCGCAGGGTGTGAACCGGCCACTCCCGGCCGGGACCACCACCGGCAAGCGCTTCGGACGGCTCTCGTGGCCGCTCGTGGTGCTCGTCCTCATGGTGCTCTTCGCGCTCTTGGGCGCCGCGTTCGCGGATAGACTCTGGGGGCCGTCCCGGGCTGCCCCCGCCCCGCACGACGCCGGAAGCGACATCGTGACCACTGCGTGCTCGGTCGCAGGCTGCGACCGTGGGATCATCGGCCCTGGCTCCGGCCTTCTCATCACGACGACAGCGAGGGACACCTAGTGGTCCACAACGCACCTCGGATCCTCGGCGGCCGCTACGAGGTCGGCGAGCTCATCGGACGTGGCGGCATGGCCGAGGTCCACATCGGGCATGACACGCGGCTGGGCCGCACCGTGGCCGTCAAGATCCTGCGCTCCGACCTCGCGCGTGACCCGTCGTTCCAGGCCCGGTTCCGTCGTGAGGCGCAGGCCGCCGCCGCGCTGAACCACCCCGCCATCGTCGCGGTGTACGACACCGGCGAGGACGTCTCCGTGGAGCCGAACGGCACCGTGGCGCACGTCCCGTTCATCGTCATGGAGTACGTCGAGGGCCACACCGTGCGGGACATCCTGCGCGACGGCGCCGCCGTACCCATCGAGGAGGCCGTCGAGATCACGGCCGGCGTGCTGTCGGCCCTCGAGTACAGCCACCACGCGGGCATCGTGCACCGCGACATCAAGCCGGCCAACGTCATGCTGACGCCGACGGGCGCGGTCAAGGTCATGGACTTCGGCATCGCCCGCGCGATGGCGGACGCCGCGGGCACCATGACGCAGACCCAGGCGGTCATCGGCACCGCCCAGTACCTGTCCCCGGAGCAGGCCCGCGGCGAGGCCGTGGACTCCCGCTCCGACCTGTACTCGACGGGCTGCCTGCTGTTCGAGCTGCTCACCGGCCGGCCCCCGTTCGTCGGGGACTCGCCCGTCGCCGTCGCGTACCAGCACGCCCGTGAGACGGCGCAGCCGCCGAGCGCGTTCGCGTCCGACGTCCCCGAGACGCTCGACCGCATCACGATGAAGTCGCTGGCGAAGGACCGCGAGCAGCGGTACGCCACGGCGGCCGAGTTCCGCGGCGACCTCGAGGCCGCGCTGCGCGGCGGGCACGTCAGCGCGCCGATGCTCGGCGCGGCGGCCGCCGGCCTGGCCGCGGGAGCCGCCGGTGCCGCGATGGCGTCCGGCGCACCGACCCAGGTGATGCGGCCGGCCGAGCCCGTCGCCGCGGCC
>Ga0196970_1001199_pt1 | contig 19394 bp, 14 predicted proteins | sample S1v_513CmetaG_FD_148672 | JGI IMG/M metagenome (GOLD analysis project Ga0196970, IMG submission 148672) | Soil microbial communities from Anza Borrego desert, Southern California, United States - S1+v_5-13C | ecosystem: Environmental > Terrestrial > Soil > Desert | place: USA: California...
CGGGGTGTGCGCGTGATCGTCCATCGATGCCTGACCCTAGGGGGTCGGCGGGGTCGCGCCCAGGGTCGCCCGGGTGCTGGGCAGCGCGGGCACGCGCTCGCCGGGCGGCGCCGGGACGAGGCCGGCGGTGCCGACGCCGACGACGGCCGCGGCGCCGAGCGCGAGCCACGCGGGCGCCACCGTCACGAGCCACCCGCCCGCCGCGTCACCGACCACCGCACCCACCCCCATGGCCGCGCCCATCCACCCGAACGCCTCGGTGGCGCGCGCCTCGCCGACCGTCTCGCTCAGGCGACCGAACAGCACGGCGCCGACCGGGGCGATCGCGGTCCCGTAGGCGAACGCGACGCCGGCGAGGGCCACGCGGCCGACGCCGGACCCGTCGACCAGCGCCGCCGTGCCGGCGAGCAGGGCCACCGCGCCGCTCAGCACGACGAACCGTGGGGCGAGCGACGCCCCGGGGCGCACCCGGGCGGCGAACACGAACCCGCCCACCATCGACCCGACGGAGGTGAGCCCGAGGAGCACGCCCGCCGAGCCGTGCGCCCGCGGCCCGCTCACGTGCGCGACGAGCGCGACGGCCGTCACCGACAGGAGGAGCAGGAACCCGACGCCGCCACCCATCAGCCGCAGGACGCCGGGGGCGGCGAGCACCCCCGCCTGACCGACCGGCCGCGGTCGGGCGCGCATCGCGCCCGTGCCACGCACCAGGCCGCAGGACGCCACCGTGCCGACGAGCGTGGCCACGCCTCCGGCGGCGAGCGCCGTCCGCGGCCCGGCCGCGAGGGCCACCGCCCCGGACAGCACCGGGCCGACGACGAAGATCACCTCCTGCAGCGTGGACTCCAGCGCGAAGGCGGTGAGCCGGTGCTCCTCGGGCACCAGGTGCGGCAGCCAGGCCCGGACCGCCGGGGTGAGCGGCGGCGTCACGAACCCGGCGAGCGCGGCCACCGCGGGGAGCGCTGGGTGGTCGGCCGCCGCGCCGACGGCGACCAGCCCCGCCGCGAACAGCCCGGCCGACGTCGTGAGCACCGGAAGGTGCCCGACCCGGTCGGCGAGCCGGCCGGCCAGCGGCGCCGCGACGATGCCTGCCGCGCCGTACGCGGCGAGGACCACGCCGGCGCGCGCGTAGCTGCCCTCGTGCGTGACCAGCAGAATCACCCCGAACGACACCATCGACTCGTGGAGGCGCCCCACGACGGACGCCGCCAGCACGCCGAGGAACCTCCCGCGCAGGACGGCGCGGTAGGTGGCGCCGGCCGCCCGGAGGCTCACGCCCGCAGGACGCCGGACAGCCGCGCCCAGGCCTCCTCGCGGCAGTACACGGGCACGACGTCGCGTGGCACGTCCCGCACGACGACGCGACCGCCGTCGTGCGCCTCGCCCGACCACGCGTCGACCCAGCGCCCCTCTGGGAGGTACGTCTCCCACGTGGTCGCGCCCGGCTCGGTGACGGGGTGGATCAGCAGGTCGTCGCCCAGCAGGTACTCGGTGGGCCACGCCCAGGCGGAGGCGTCGTGCGGCCAGTCGACGAACAGCCCCCGCATCAGCGGCCGGTCCGTCGTCACGGTGCGACGTGCCTGGTCGGCGAGGTAGGGCACCAGGCGTTCCCGCAGGTGGGCGTACCGGCGGAACACGTCGACGACGCCGGGGTCACCGGCCGTCTCGGCGACGTGCCACGGGGTGCGGTCGCGCAGCGGACGCCGGTGGTGGTTGAACTCCGAGTGGTACTGCATGACCGGCATGAACGTGGCCGCGGCGGTCGCCCGGAGGTACAGCTCGGCGTCGGGCACCGGCCCGGAGAAGCCGGCGAGGTCCCAGCCCCAGTAGACGATCCCGCACGCGGCGGCCGTGATCCCGGCCGTGACGGAGTGCCGGAACGCCTCCCACGTCGAGTCCTCGTCGCCCGCCCAGAACAGCCCGTGGGCCTGGGATCCCGTGAAGCCGGCCCGCGAGAACGTCACCGGCGCCTTGCCGCACGAGCGGAGCAGGTCGCCGAACGCGCGGGCGTAGTGCATCGGGTAGAGGTTGTTCCCCTCGTCGCCGCGGCGACCGTCCCCGTACCGCAGGTCGTGGCCCCACGCGTGCTCGCCGCCGTCGGTCTTGAACCCGTCCACGTCGAGCTCGGCGACGAGGTACCGGCGCTTGGCCGTCCACCACTCGCGGCCCTCCGGCGTGGAGAGGTCGGCCATCAGCGCCTGGGGGAACCACCAGCCGCGGTTGTGGTACGCCGAGCCGTCCGCCTCCCGCACCGCGTGCCCGAGCGTGACCATGGCCCGGCCGTCGACGAGCACCTGGGCGTCCGCGGGCACGTCGGGACCGAGGTCGAACTCGGTCTTCTGCAGCGGTATCTGCCAGAGGACGACGCGGATGCCGCGGGCGTGCAGCTCGTCGATCATCGCCGCCGGGTCCGGCCAGGCGCCGTCCGGGGGGTAGGTGAAGTCGGTGGCGCGGTGCGGGGCGCCGTCGGGCGTCACCGCGTACTGCGCGTCCCGCCAGATGGTGATGCCCTGCTCGTCGCTCCACGCCTCGATGACGACGACGCCGACCGGGATGTCGAGGTCCCGGTGGGCGTCCATGCGGGCGAGGACGACGTCCTGGGTGTTCCACTCGTTGCCCGAGGCCCACAGGCGCAGCACCCACTCCGGGAGCTCCTCCGCCCGGCCGACCTCGTCGAGGAACGCGCGGAGGACGGCGGTCGGGTCGCCGCCGTAGAGCGCCAGCTCGACGCGCTCCTGCGGCGCGCCGCCGAGGGCCACCTCGACCACCAGCCGGTCCGGCGTCGTCGCGCCGACGTCGAACCAGGTGCGCCGGGACGTCCGCACGTGGAAGCCCCACCCCTCGCCGCCGACGACGTGGGCGAACGGCATGGGCAGGTACGTCCGCCCGAAGCGGCCCTGGGACTTGTACTGCTCGAAGACGACGGCGTCGAGCCGCCGACCGCGCTGGTCGACCGCGTCGAACCGCTCGCCGAACCCGACCACGTGCTCGCCCGGCTCGAGGCGGAGGGCGAAGCGGGCGCGGTGCACGCCCTCGGCGTCGCGCAGCCAGGACACCGAGCCCGGGACCAGCCGGTCGACGGGACCGGCGAACGTGAGCACGCCGGCGTCGGCGACCCACTCCGCCGGGGAGACCTCGAACCACTCGGTCGGCGCCACGCCGTCGGCGGTCCAGCGGTAGCGGTACCGGTGCCCGGCGGCGAGCGGCGGCGTCGCGACCGACCACGCGCCGTCGTCGGTGAGCTGCGCGGCCTGCGCCTCGGCCAGGTGGCCCTCGCCGCCCGCGAGCGCGGCGGCGTCGGCGGCGGCGACCGAGCCGCGGGACGCCTCGAGGACGTCCTCGATGCCGGCCGTGAGGTCCTGCCAGGTGCAGCGGACGCCGGTCGCGCCCGGGGCGACGGCGCCGATGCGGAGCACGTCACCGGCTTCCGGGCGGACGGGCAGCCGCTGGTCCGCGGACGCGGCGTAGGGGTGCTCGATGCCGAAGGGGCGGTGCACGATCACTGGGGGTCCCCCTCGGGGAGCAAGCCGAGCTCGTCGGCGAGGATCAGGAACATCCCGTGCGACCACAGCAGCGGCGTGGCGACCGGCCCCCAGCGGTCGAGCCACTCCTGGCGGTAGGCGGGGTGCAGCAGGTGGTCGGCGACCTGCTCCGGCAGGTCACCGGTGGGGCCTGCCTGGTCGGCCGCCCAGAGCAGGTGCCGGAGCGCGCCCTCCCGGTCGCCCTGCGCGGCCAGGTTCCAGCCGAGCAGGCAGGACAGCAGCGGCCACTGGCCCCCGCCGTAGAAGACGTCGGCGGTGAACCGGTGCACGCCGCCGCCGGAGTCGAGGTCGGCCGCGACGGCGTCGATGGTCGCCCGGCCCAGGTCCGAGCCCGGGTCGACGACGCCGAACGGCACCACGCAGGCGGGCAGCGAGCCGTCGACCACCCCTGAGCCGAGCCACTTGGCCAGGTGGGGCCGACCGCCCGGGGCACGACCCGTCGTCGTGGCCTCGGTGAGGACCAGCTCGCGGGCCGCCTCCGCGACGTCGTGCGCGCGCTCGGCCGCCCACGGCGGCAGCACGCCGGAGCGCGCCACGGCCGCGAGCCCGGCGTGGATCGCCCCGAGCGTCGAGGTGTGCCGCTGCTCGACGTGCTCCTCCCACCAGTCGTAGCAGGGCACGTCCCAGAAGGCGGCCAGGTAGTCCACGGCGACGGCGATGCCGCCGGCCCAGCGGCCGAGGTCGAGCCCGTGCCGCTCGGCGTGCGTGACGACGGACCACAGCCACGTGCCGTAGCCGTCGGTCTGGAAGTCCCACCAGTCGTCGTCGCCGTCGGCGCCGTCGAAGGTGAAGCGCGTCGGCAGCATGCGCGTCGGCTCGATCTCGACACCGCGTGCGCGGTCCCCGGCGAGCAAGCGGACGACGTCGGCGCGCGCGGCCAGCACGCCCGACACCCAGTCGTGGAACCGGCCGGCGGAGTCCAGGTCGCCGAAGCGGGAGACGCCCTCGGCGGTGAACGCGCCGTCGCGCAGCCACCCGTAGCCGGCGTAGGCGGAGAAGGTCGGGGCAGCGGGGTAGGCGCCGCCCGGGTCCTGGAGCGACGTGATGAGGGCGTGGCTGTGCCGGGCGAGGGCCGTCAGGCGGGCGTCGACGGGCGCGTGGAGGTCGGTCATGTCTGGTGGTCCTCGCGATGGGCGGAGTGTCGGGCAGGCGTACGGGTGCGGCGTCGCGCGCACGTCGCGGCGCGGGGCGGGGCGCGGGGCGGCGCGGGGCCGGCCGGGTTGACCGGCCGGCCCCGGCCCTCCGTCAGCCCAGCAGCGCCGTCACGCGCTCCTGGGCGTCGGTCAACGCCTGCTCGACCGTCTTGCGGCCGGCGGCGGCGTGACCGAGCTCCTCGGTGACGATGTCCTGCATCTCCTGCGCGCGCTCGATGACCGGCGCCAGGACGACGGCGTCGAGCGACTCGACGACGGCCTCCCGGTTCTCCGGCGGCGTGACCTCGAGGTAGGCGTCGAGCTTGGACTGGTCGGCGACCGGCGGCAGCGACCACGTCGCCGCGAGCCGCGTCTCGACGGCCGTGTCGGACGACGTGAGGTACTCGGCGAAGAGCTGCGCCTCCTCGGGGTGCTCGCTCGACGCGGTCACCGCGACGCCGTCGGGGAACAGCGCGGACGCCTTCTGCGTGTTGCCCGGCTCGACGACGACGTCCCACTCGAGGCCCTCGGTCTCACCCATGCGCGTGAAGTTCCAGATGCCGGTGTGCCACATCGCCAGCTTGCCTTCGGCGAAGAGGTTCACGTCGTAGTCGGGCGTGCCTGCGCCGTCGGCCTCGGTCGGCATGACCGTGCCGGACTTCTCCACCAGCCACGTCGCTGCCTCGATGCCCTCGGGGCCGGCGAAGGTGGCCTCGGTGCCGTCGGCGTTGAAGAACGACCCGCCGGACTGCGCGAGGGCCTTGTAGAACTCGTGGAACGAGATGGGCTGGTAGTCGCCCCAGACGCCCGCCTCGCGGTCGGTCAGCGCGGTCGCCGCCTCGCGGACGTCGTCCCAGGTCCAGTCGGCCGTCGGGTACTCGAGCCCGGCGGCGTCGAACAGGCCCTTGTTGTAGAAGAGCACGACGTTGGAGAACTGCTGCGGCAGGCCGAGCTGCTGGCCCTCGTAGGAGAACGCGTCGAGCAGGGACTGCGCATAGACGCCCTCGGGGACGTCGGTGATCGGCGCGAGCACGCCGTTCGCGGCGTAGGTGACGAAGTTGTCGTAGTTGAGGTCGACGACGTCCGCCGCCGTGCCGCCCGCGAAGGCGGTCTGCAGCGCCGTGAAGTAGTCGGCGTACGGGAGCACCTGGACCTCGACGGAGATCGTCGGGTTCTCCTCCTCGAACGCGGCGACGATGGCGTCCAGGTCGGCCTCGTGGCCGCCCTCCGCCGTGAAGTTGGTGTAGCGGATGGTGACCTGCTCGGCCTCGGTGGAGTCCGAACCGGGGTCGGCGGGCGGGTCGTCGTTGGACGCCGAGCCCTGGGTGCACGCGCCGAGCATCGTCGTCAGCGCCAGACCCAGGACTGCGACAGCCGTCAGCCGCGACCGGTGGGGGGTGGTCCTGCGGTGCATCGTGTGTCTTCCTTTCGATGTGGACGGCAACGGTGCCGGCCGGGGGTGGGCGGTGACGGAGTCCGTGGCGGCTACTTCAGGCCCGTGTGGGCCATGCCGGCGATGATGTGGCGCTGGGCGAGCACGTAGACGATGGCGATGGGCACGATCGAGACGACGGAGCCCGCCATGACGACGTCCCACTCGGTGGTGAACTGGCCCTGCAGCGTGGCGAGGCCGAGGGGGAGGGTCATCAGCTCCGGCGACCGGATGACGACCAGTGGCCACAGGAAGCTGTTCCAGGTGTTCATGAAGGCGAACACCGCGAGGGTCGCGAGCGCCGGCCGGACCAGGGGCAGGACGATCCGCCAGAAGATGCGCAGGTGGCCGGCACCGTCGATGGTCGCCGCCTCGTCGAGCTCCCGCGGGACGCCCTCGACCGCCTGCTTGAGCAGGAAGATGCCGAACGCCGACGTGATCGACGGCGCGAGGAGCGCGAAGTAGGTGTCGTGCAGGTCGAGGCGCGTCATCTCGATGAACAGCGGGACCACGAGCACCTGCAGCGGGATCATGAGCGTCGCCAGGTACAGCCCGAAGACGACGCCGCGGCCGCGGAACTGCAGCCGGCCGAAGGCGTAGGCGGCGGTCGCGCCCGTGACCATCTGGAGCAGCGTGGACGCGATGGCGATCCCGAACGAGTTGGCGACGATGCGCCACATCGGCATCGCGTCGAGCAGCTGGCGGTAGGCGTCGAGCGTCGGGTCCTCGACCCAGAGCGTCGGCCCGCCCGCGAGCGTGCCGTGGGGCGTGATCGACGTGACCACCGTCCACAGGAACGGGAAGAGCATCGCGGCGGCGCCGAGGGCTACGCCGACGTAGAGGAGGACCCGGCGGGCCTTACGCATGGGTGACCCACCTCTTCTGGACGCGGAGCTGGATGCCGGTGATGGCCAGCACGACGACGAACAGGAGCCAGGAGAGCGCGGACGCCTCCCCGGCCCGGCCGTAGCGGAACGTCAGGTCGTAGATCTGCCCGACGACGACCTGCGAGGAGCCGCCCGGCCCGCCGCCCGTCATGACGTAGACCTGGTCGAACACCTGGAACCCGTTGATCAGGGAGATGACCACGACGAAGAACGTCGACGGCGAGAGCAGCGGGAGCGTCACGGAGCGGAACCGCTGCCAGGCGTTGGCGCCGTCCACGCGCGCGGCTTCGAGGATGTCTCCCGGGATCGCCTGGAGGCCGGCGAGCAGGATCACCATGACGAACCCGAGGTCCTTCCACGCGGACGCGAGGATGACCGACGGGAGCGCCCAGGTGGGGTCGGTCCACCAGCCCGGCTGCGGCAGGCCGAGCGCGCCCAGCACCTGGTTGACCAGGCCGTTGCTCGGATTGAGCAGCCACTGCCAGACGAGCGCGACGACCACCCAGCTCGTAACCACGGGGAGGAAGTACGCGGCCCGGAAGAACGTGCGGCCGCGGAACGCCTGGTTGAGCACGAGGGCGAGGGCGAGGCCGCCGACGTACACGAGCGGGAGGTAGCCGGCGATGAAGGCGACCGTGTGCCAGAAGACCTGGCGGGTCTCGGGGTCGGCCAGCAGGTCCGCGTAGTTGCCGAGGCCCACCCACTCCATCGGGGAGATGAGGTTCCAGTCGTGCAGGCTCACCCAGAGCGAGCCGACCATCGGGGTGAGCGTGAAGGCCACGAGCGGCACGGCGCTCGGGAGGAGGAACGCGATCGCCCAGAGCGCCGTCGTCCGGCGTCGTCGGGTCCGGGCTCCCGGCTTGCGCGGCGCAGGCGCTGCCGCGACGGCGGCGGCCTCGACCGGGGGCGTGGTAACGGTCATCGCGCTGCCTTGCTGGTGGCTGCAGGACCGGCGTGGAGGCGCTCGCGGACCAGGCGGCCCTGGTCGCCGGCGGCACCGGCGGAGTCGAAGGGGGTGGCGAGCACGAGGGCGGCGGCGCCGAGCGCCCACTTGTCCTCGTCCCAGGGCTCGACGACGAACGGCAGGCCGCGGCGGGCGGGGAGCAGGTGGCCGCGGAACGACTCCTCGAACCCGCCCTCCCAGTGCGGCCAGGCGCCGATGCCCTCGCCGAGGAGCACGACGACGTCGGGGTCGATCGTGTGGACGACGCCGGCGAGCGCACGGCCGAGGAGGGTGCCGGCGGCGCGGTAGATGTCGCGGGCGGTCGGGTCGCCGGTGTCGGCGGCGTCGCGGAGGTCGGCGGCCGTGGCGCCCGGGGCGAGGACGCCGCGCTCGACCGCGGTGCGCACGAGCGCCTCGTCGCCGATGTGCGCCTCGAGGCACCCCCTCGCACCGCAGGCGCACAGCGGGCCGTCGGCCGTGACGGGCACGTGGCCGATCTCACCTGCGCTGCCGTGCCGACCGCGCCAGAGGGCGCCGTCGAGCACGATGCCGCAGCCGATGCCGCGGCCGATGGTGACGACGAGGGAGGACCGGTGCTCGCGGCCCTTGCCGTAGAGGCGTTCGGCGACGGCGAGCGTGTTGACGTCGTTCTCGACGAGCACGGGCACGCCGAGGGCGGCCCGGAGTACGGGTCCGACGTGGGCGTCGGCCCAGCCGAGTGTGGGGGCCTCGACGATGCCGGACGCCTGCGCGTCGACCGCGCCGGGGATGCCGACGCCGACGCCGAGCAGGTGGCCCTCGTGCGCCGCGACGGCGGAGCCGAGGATGTGGCCGAGGGTGTCGAGCGCGTGCGGCGCGTCGGGGTCGAACGGGTGGGTGGTCGACCGCCGCACGGTGCCGTCGAGGTCGACGTCGACGATCGCGACGTGGTCCGCGGTGACCTTCGCGCCGATGGCGCCGCCCGCGGAGCGGACGAGGCCGAGGAGCCGCCCCGGCCGCCCGCCGTGGGAGGGGGCGTGCTCGAGCTCGACGACCAGCCCGCGGGCGAGGAGGCCCTTGGTCAGCTGCGTGACGGTGGCCGGGCTGACGTCGAGCGCCCGGGCGACGTCGGCGCGCGACGTCGGGCCACGGGTACCGAGCAGGCCCAGGACGGCGGACGCCATGAGGTCGCCGCCGGACGCGGGACGGGTGCTGGCCACGGAACTCCTTTGTTCACCACTTTATTTACCGCCAAACTAACGACGGCGCGCAGTGGTGTCAAGGGGGTTCTCCGGTACTCGTCAGCCGCGCGGTGCGGCCTCCCGGAGCTTCTCCAGCAACGGCCGCGCGGCCTCGGCGAGGAACGCGTCCTGCTTCTCCTCGCCGATCTGCACGATGGCGAGGTCGGTGAAGCCCGCCTCCCAGTAGGCCGAGGCCGCCTCGACGATCGCGTCGAGGTCCGGGCCGCACGTGATGCCGGCCGCCACGTCCTCGGGCCGCACACTCGCCGACGCCGAGTCGAACGCCTCGGTCGTCGGCAGGTCGGCGTTGACCTTCCAGCCCAGGCCGAACCATCGGAACTGCTCGTGCGCGCGTGCCAGGGCGGCGTCGGCGTCGGTGTCCCAGCTGATCGGGATCTGGCCGATGACGCGCGACGGCGCCTCGATCCCCTCCCGGTCGCGCACCTCGCCCCACTGCCGCACGACGTCGGCGGACGGCTCCGTCGTCACCAGGTGGTCCACGAGCGGCGCGAACCTGCTGACGGACTGGGTGCCCGAGACCGCGACGCCCAGCTCCACCGGCTCGTCGGGCCGGTCCCAGAGGATCGCGGAGTCGACCCGGAAGTGCTGGCCGTCGAACGTCAGCCGCTCGCCGTCGAGGAGGCTGCGGATGATCTCGATCGCCTCCTCGAGCATGTCGTGCCGCTCGCCGACGGCGGGCCAGCGCTGCCCGGCGACGTGCTCGTTGAGCGCCTCGCCGGCACCCAGGTTGAGCAGGAACCGGCCGCCCGACAGCGCCCCGAGCGTCGCCGCCTGCTGCGCGACGACGGTGGGGTGGTACCGCAGGATCGGGCAGGTCACGTAGGTCATCAGCTCGACCCGCTCCGTCGCCTGCGCGACGGCGCCCAGGGTGACCCACGCGTTCGGTGAGTGGCCCTGGGCGTCGAGCCACGGGAAGTAGTGGTCGCTCGAGACCTCGAAGTCGAAGCCGACGCGCTCGGCGTCGACGGCGTGCCGCACGAGGTCCCGCGGCCCGGACTGCTCGGTCATCAGGGTGTATCCGAAGCGCATGACACCCAGGCTCACACCGGGGGCCGCGACCGGCATCCGGGGGCGGATCTGCGCAGGATCGTCACAGCGCACCCAGCGGGCGCACAGGCAGAGGTCGTAGCATCGACCCCGGTCCGCTCTCGGTGGGCCTGTCGCAGCCGTCGGTGACGGCACCCCCGAACGAAGGAACGCTCCCGTGCGTCGACCGGTCCTGATCAGCGCCGTCATCGCGGCAAGCCTGCTGCTCGCCGCCTGCGGCGACGAGCCCGACAAGTCCGACGAGTCCGACGGGCCCGCCACCAGCGCCGCCTCCGGGCTCGACGCTGTGACCGTCACGGGCGCGCTCGGCGAGGAGCCGACGCTCGACTTCGAGCTGCCGTTCAGCGTCGACGCGGCCGCAGCGAAGGTCGACACCGAGGGAACCGGCGACGTCCTCGCCGACGGGCAGACGCTCGAAATCGACTACCTCATGGTCGACGGCGAGGAGGGCACCACCCTGGCGTCGACGTGGGAGGCCGGGGCCACCGAGTCGATGATCATGGGCGACCCGAACCTGATCCCCGAGCTGACCGCAGCGCTCGCCGACCAGCGGGTCGGCGTCCGCATCCTCGCCGCGCTCCCGGGCGTGGCGGCGACGGAGACCACCCCCGCACAGGCCTCGACCATCCTCGTGCTCGAGGTCGTCGGTGCCCGCGTGGTGCCGGACCGCGCGGAGGGCGAGGCCGTCGAGCCGCCCGCCGGCCTGCCGATCGTCACGCTCGCCGAGTCGGGCGAGCCGTCCATCGAGATCCCGGCGGACGCCACCGAGCCCACCGAGCTGGTCGCCCAGCCCCTCATCAAGGGCAGCGGGCCGGCCGTCGAGGCGGGTCAGCAGCTCACCGCGCACTACAGCGGCTGGCTCTGGGACGGCACCCAGTTCGACTCCTCCTGGGTGCGCGGCGCGCCCTCGCCGTTCCAGATCGGCACCGGCGCGGTCATTCCCGGCTGGGACCAGGGGCTCGTGGGCCAGACGGTCGGCAGCCAGGTGCTGCTTGTGATCCCGTCCGAGCTCGGGTACGGCGAGGCCGGCCAGGGCGAGAGCATCCCGCCGAACGCGACGCTGATCTTCGTCGTCGACATCCTCGACGCGCAGTGACGACGACGCGTTAGGGGCGATCGTCGGGAGGCGGCGCGCTCCACCGCAGCAGACGACAGTAGGACCCCGGGCACGCGCCCGGGGTCCTTCTGCATGAGGCGATCTTGACGAGCCTACCTATCGGTCGGTAGGTTTGTCCGCGTGACCACAACGACCCCCGCCCTGCCCGCCTCGCCCGCCGCTACCGCCGCCGTTGGTCCGCTCATCCACGCCCGCGGCCTGCGCAAGAAGTACGGCGACGCCTGGGCCGTCGACGGGTTGGACCTCGACGTCGACGCCGGCGAGATCGTCGGCCTCCTCGGCCCGAACGGCGCCGGCAAGACGACCACGCTCGAGATGCTCAGCGCCCTACGCCGACCTACCGAGGGCACCCTCGCGGTCGCGGGCGCCGACCCGGTGACGGCTCCCCGCGCGGTCCGCACCCGCATCGGCACCGTGCTCCAGGCACCGGCGCTCGACGCCGTCGACACCCCGCGCGAGGCCCTCACCCTCCAGGCGCGGCTGCGCGGCGCCTCCGTCGCGGACGCCCGCGCGCAGGCGGACGCGGCTCTCGAGCGGGCCGGGCTCGCGCACGCCGCCGACCAGCGGATCGGCACCCTCAGCGGCGGCCAGCGGCGTCGCGTCGACCTCGCCGTCGCCGTCGTCGGCCGGCCCCGCGTCCTGATCCTCGACGAGCCGACCACCGGTCTCGACCCCGTCAGCCGCCGCGCCCTCTGGGAGCACGTGCGCGAGCTCGCCGCGGACGGCCTCGCCGTCCTCGTCAGCACCCAGGACCTCCACGAGGCCGAGGAGCTCGCCCACCGCCTCGTCGTGCTGCGGGCGGGTCGCGTCGTCGCCGACGCCACCGCCGCCCGGCTCCGCGCGGCCGCCGGCCACCGCACCCTCGTCGTCACCCTCGCCGACGCCGCCGACCGGCGGGCCGCGCTGCGGGTCGCCGCCGACCACGGCACGCCCGCGACCGCCGGCCCCGGCGACGACGACGTCCACACCCCCGTGCTCGCCGACGCCGTCCCGGCCGACTACCTCGCCGCACTCGCCGCCGCCGGCATCACCGTGCGCGACCTGCGCATCGAGGCCCCGAGCCTGGACGACGCCGTCATCGCGCTCACGGCCTGAGCCCTCGCCACGCGGCGACCAGCCCCGCACTCCGTACCCCGCCGCCCCCACCGGAAGGACCCCCATGTTCCGCGGCCTCCTGCTCCGCACCGCCCGCACGCTCACGCGCGTCCCCGCCCTCGTCGCGTCCCCGCTCCTGATGAGCGCCTTCTTCCTCGTCATCTACTCCGGCCAGCTCGGCAAGGCCGGCGGCGCGATGCTGCCCGGCGGCTCCTACCTCGCGTTCGTCCTGCCCCTCGTCCTGCTCACGACGGCGCTGAGCGGCGGCATGGTCGCCGGCCAGTTGCTGGTCCGCGACATGACGTCGGGGTACCACGAGCGCCTCATGCTCACCGGCGCCGGGCGCGGCCGCGTCGCGGGCGCCCCGCTCGCCGTGACCGGCGTCGCGCTGACCGTCCAGGCCGCGGCCATGGTCGGCGTCGGCGTCGCGCTGGGCCTGCGGGGCGTCCCGGCACCACGGCTCGGTGCGCTCGTCGTCGGCACCGCCGCGACCGGCGTCGTGTTCGCCCTGCTCGCGGTCGCCACCGCGGTGCGCGCCCGCACCGACGCCGCTGTGAACGCGGTGTTCTCCGCGCTCTTCGGTCTGAGCTTCCTGACCAGCGCCTTCGCGCCGCGGGACGAGCTGTCCGGCTGGCTGAAGGCGGTCGCGACGGCGAACCCCCTGACGTACGTGCTGGAGGCCCTGCGCGACGCGGCCGGGAGCGTCGCCCCGAACGGCGCGCTCGGCGTCGGCGCGCTCACGCTCGTCGGGGTGGCCGCCGTCGGCACGGCCGCGTGTGCGGCCGCCTTCCGTCACGCGGAGGCGGCACGATGAGCACCATGCCCACCGACCGGTCCCGCGACACCCGCGCGCGCGCCGTCGAGGCGTTCTCCGCCCGCCTCGCCACCCAGGGCTACCTCGGCGTCTCCCTCGACGCGGTCGCGGTCGACGTCGGCGTCCGCAAGGCGAGCCTGTACCACCACTTCCCGGACGGGAAGGAAGGCCTCTACCGGGAGGCCGCGTTCGCCTACATCGAGCACGAGCGGCGCCGGGTCGCCGCAGCGCTCGCCGGTGCGGACGGCCTCGAGGAGCGGCTCGTCGCGATCGCCCTGCTCCAGGCGGAGCCGACCGCGGCCGGGCCGGAGCTCGGCCAGCAGATCTTCGACGCGACCCGGCACGCCTCGGACGAGACCCGCACGGTCGTCTCGACGACCTACTGCGAGTCGCTCATCGACCCGGTCGTCGCGCTCGTCCGCGAGGCCGTCGAGGCCGGCGAGCTGGCGGGCGAGCCGGAGTTCCTCGCGTGGTCCTTCCTGAACCTCACCCAGGGCGTCGCGCCCATGCCCGACGACGTCGCGATGCCCCCGGAGCAGCGCGGCACCCGCCCCGCCGCCCTCGACCAGGCGCGCGCCGTCGTCCGGCTCTTCCTGGACGGGGCGCGCGCCCGCTGACGCCGCTCGTGCCGGCGCTCAGCCCATCCGCACGGTGACGACGGCGCCGTCCCGCAGCAGCCCGGCCGGCGCGACGCAGCCGGGCACCGCGACGCCGTCGACGTCGAGCGCCGCGACGCCACGGCTCACGTGGTCGGGGTTCGTCACCCGGACCGTCACCGCCGCACCGCGGAACTGCCGCTGCACCTCGAAGCCGTCCCACGCCGCCGGGATGCACGGGTCCACGCACAGGCCGTCGAGCGTGGGCCGGACGCCGAGGATGTACTGCGTCACGCCGACGTACGTCCAGCTGGCCGTGCCCGTGAGCCACGGGTTGCGCGCCTGGCCGAAGCGCGGCGACGTCGGACCGTGCGTGAACTGCGCGTACACGTACGGCTCCGCCTGGTGCACCTCCGCGGCGTCGTTGTACCGGGCCGGCAGGTACGCGCGGTAGTACTCGTACGCCCGGTCGCCGCGGCCGAGCATCGCCTCGGCGACGATCGTCCACGAGTTCGCGTGGCAGAAGATGCCGCCGTTCTCCTTGTGCCCCACCGGGAAGACGAGCAGCGACAGCCCGATGCCCGGCATCGGGTGCGTGTGCGGCGGGTCGCACAGGGCCACGCCGTGCTCGCTGGCGAGCCGCTCGTGGACGGCGTCCATCGCCGCGACCGCCCGCTCGCGCGACGTGGCGCCGGAGATCGCGGCCCACACGTTCGGCTCGAGGTAGATCTGGCCCTCGTCGGCGGCGTGCGAGCCCAGGTGGGCGCCGGTCTCCGAGATCCCGCGGATGAACCAGCCGCCGTCCCACGCCGCGTCGATGGCGGGGGCGAGGGCGGCGAGCTGCTCGGCGCACCATGCGGCGGCGTCGGCGCGGCCCGACTCCTCCGCGAGGTCACGCGTCACCCGCAGGCCGTTGGCCAGCAGGAAGGTCGAGAACATCGACTCGCCCGACGCGCCGAACTGGATGCAGTCGTTCCAGTCGGCGGCCAGGCCCTGCACCAGGCCGTTGGCGCCGCGGTGCGCGAGGCTGAACGTGAGCGCGCGGACCAGGTGGTCGAAGACCGTGTCCTCGCCGGCGTCGGCGTACGGGAGCACCTCGTCCAGGTACCCGAGGTCACCCGTCTCGTGGACCAGGCCGGCGACCGTGATCGGCAGCCACAGGGCGTCGTCGGACCGGTACTCCTCGAGGGCGGGCGCCTTGTGGTGGCCGGGGCGGTGCTCCAGGGGCTTGACCAGCGGCATCGCGCCACCCTCGGCCGTCTGGCCGGTCAGGATGAGGTCCAGGCGCTCACGCACCGGCCCGGGGATCGCGTGCGTGACGGCCAGCATGTCCTGCACCGTGTCGCGGTAGCCGAGGCCGTCGCGGTCGCCGGCCTCGACGAGCGAGACGCCGCGGGACCAGTTGAACGTCATGTGGGTCTGGTACGCGTGCCACACGTTGACCATCGAGTTCAGCTCGGCGTCGGGCGTGCGCACCTGCAGCGGCGCGAGGTGCGCCGCCCACTCCTCGCGCAGCGACGCGAGCTCGGCGGCGACGCGGTCCGGCGTCGCGAACTCGGCCATGATCTCCCGGCCCGGCCGCAGGGGTGCCTCGCCCGGGCGGTGCCCGACGCCGTCGCGCAGGTCCTCCCACGGCGTGTTTGGGTTCCCGACCCCGAGGCAGTAGACGACCTGCCGGCTCTCGCCCGGCGCCAGCTCGAGCCGGACGTGCAGCGACGCGCAGGAGTTGTCGCCCACCGTCTGGGTGCCGCCGCACTCGCCGCGCTCGACGGCGACCGGGTTGGCCTGCGTGCGGTAGGCGCCGAGGAACGCGTCCCTGTCCGTGTCGAAGCTCACGACATCCGCGCCGGCCACCCCGAACCAGAGCTCGCTCATGGCCTCCCGGGTGGAGTTGGTGCGGTGGATCATGCCGTCGGCGTACGTGGCCCGGACGACGTACTGGCTGTACTGGAGGTTCTCGAGGTCCTGGCGGTACCTCCACTCGTTGGCCAGCTCGGCGTAGGAGAACAGGGAGATGGTGCGGTGCTCGTCGCCCGGGTTGGTCACGACGACCGACCAGTACTCGAAGGCCTGGCCCGCGGGGATGAAGCACGTGAGCTCGGACCGGATGCCGGCGTACTCGGCCTCGAACACCGAGTAGCCGAGCCCGTGCCGCACGCGCGCCGAGTACTGGTCCAGGGGCTTTCCGACCGGCTGCCACGACGCCGACCAGTAGTCACCCTGTGCGCTGACGGAGCTGCCGGCGTCGTCCCGCAGGTACACGAAGCGCCCGGGCTCGTCGACGGGGACGCCGTTGAAGCGCATGCGCATCAGGCGCCCGGTGCCGCCGGACTTGTAGAACGAGTACCCGCCGGCGTTCTGGGTGATGATGCCGCCGTACAGCCGCGAGCCGAGGTAGTTGATCCACGACCGCGGGGTGTCCGGCCGTGTGATCACGTACTCGCGGGCTGCGTCGTCGAAGTACCCGAACTGCATCGGCGTGGTCCTCCCGGCGGTGGGTCACGCGGGTCGGCCGCCGCGTCGGCGCGGCCATCTTAGTGGTATCGCTCCCACAACCGCTAGCAGCCATCTTGCGCGGTACTGAAAGTCCGGCCTCCCCGGGCGCCTTCAGCCCCGCCTGCGGCCGCCTCGAACATCCGGCCGCCCTGCGTACTACCGATGTGCGCACAGCGCCCACATGTTCGAAGGGAGGGGGCGGGGTGGGGGCGGGGCGGCGGCCGGCAGGGCGGCGGGCGGGCGGCTGGCGTCGGCGGACCGCGCTGGCGCCGACGACGACGGCGCGCCGCCCGAGGAGGGTGCGGCGCGCCGTCGGGCCTGGGTCAGATCTCGGCCGTCACCTGGACCGTCGTGCCCGCGGGAGCGTACGGCACCAGCCGGCCCTCGACGGCCTCGCCGTCCACGGTGAGCCGGGCACGAGCGCCCGGCGTCCCGGAGTTCTTGACCGTGATGACGTACGTGGCGCCGCGCGCCTTGCGGGTCACCGTGAACTCGGGCACGTCCGGCCCGAGCTGCGGGTCCACGACCAGCCCCTCGTAGTCCGGCCGCACCCCGAGCAGGTACTGGCTGGCCGCCACGAAGGTCCACGCCGCCGTCCCGGTCAGGAACGAGTTCTTGGCCTCGCCCATCCGCGGCGCCTCCTTGCCCGCGATCATCTGCGCGTACACGTACGGCTCGAGCCGGTGCACCTCGCTGATGTCCTCGCGGTACGCGGGAGTGATCCGCTTGTAGTAGTCGAACGCGCGGTCGCCACGCCCGAGCACCGTCTCGCCGATGATCACCCACGGGTTGTTGTGGCAGAAGATGCCGCCGTTCTCCTTGTACCCCGGCGGGTAGGTGGTGATCTCACCCATGTTGAGCCGGTACGTGGTGTACGCGGGGTACACGATGACCAGGCCGTGCTCGCAGCCCAGCAGCTCGCCGGTCGCGTCGAGCGCCTGCGCCGCCTTGCTCGCGGTGAACTCCGGCGCCGTCGGGTCGGTGCTGGTCACGCCGATGCCGGCCATGACGGCGACGCCCTGCGGCTCGATGAAGATCTTGCCCTCGGTGTCCTCGTCCGTGCCGATCGGCGTCCCGTAGTAGTCGTACGCGCGGCGGAACCAGCGACCGTCCCACCCGGCGTCCTCGACGGTCGCCTTCATCGCGGCGACCTCCTCGCGGGCGGCCGCGGCGACGTCGGCCAGGCCGCGCCGCTCGGCGATCGCCGCGTACTCGGCGCCGTACAGCACGAACTGCGCGCCGATGAACACCGACTCCGCGACGCCGCCCGCCTGGTTCTCCGTCGTCTGGAACGACTCGCCCGGCGTCGTCGAGAAGCAGTTGAGGTTGAGGCAGTCGTTCCAGTCGGCGCGGCCGATGAGCGGCAGGCCGTGCGGCCCCTTGTGCGTCACCGTGTACTGGAACGAGCGCGTGAGGTGCTCGAACAGCGAGTCGGCGAGGGCGTCGTCGTTGTCGAACGCCACCTTCTCGTCGAGGATCGAGAAGTCGCCGGTCTCCTTCAGGTACGCGGCGACCGCGGCGACCAGCCACATCGGGTCGTCGTTGAAGCCGGAGCCGACGTCGAGGTTCCCGCGCTTCGTCAGCGGCTGGTACTGGTGGTACGCGGAGCCGTCCGGGAACTGCGTGGCGGCGATGTCGAGGATGCGCTCGCGCGCCCGCTCCGGGACGAGGTGCACGAAGCCCAGCAGGTCCTGCGCGGAGTCGCGGAAGCCCATGCCGCGCCCGATGCCGGTCTCGAAGTACGACGCCGACCGCGACATGTTGAACGTCACCATGCACTGGTACTGGTTCCAGATGTTGACCATCCGGTCCAGCTTCGGGTCCGTCGACTGGACGGTGTACGCGGAGAGCAGCTCGCTCCACGAGTCGCGCAGGGCGTCGAACGCGGCGTCGACCTGCTCGGTCGTGGCGAACCGGCCCAGCAGCTCGTGGGCGGGTGCCTTGTTGACCACCTGGTGCGCGTCGTCGGCCCACTTGGCGTCGTCGGGGTTCTCGAGGTACCCGAGCACGAAGGTCAGCGTGCGGGACTCGCCCGGCGCGAGCTCGACGGGGACGCTCAGGGAGCCGATCGGGTACCAGCCCGACGCGACGGTGTTGGTCGACGCGCCCGCGAGCGGCACCTGCGGCTCGTGCAGGCCGTTGTACTCGCCCGTGAAGGTCTGCCGATCGGTGTCGAAGCCGGCGGCGCGGGTGTTGACCGCGTGCACGGCGAAGTGGTTGCGCCGCTCCCGGTACTCGGTCTTGTGGTAGATCGCGCTCCCGTGCGGGGAGTCCAGCTCGACCTCGACCTCGCCGATCGACAGGTTCCGCTGGTAGTTCGTCTGGTCGTCGAGCGCGTTCCAGAGCGCGAACTCGACGAACGAGAACAGCGTGACCTGCTTGGCGGCGTCGGACGTGTTCGTGACGGTGACGCGCTGGACCTCCGCATTCTCGCCCCGCGGCACGAAGAAGAGGCTCTCCACGCGGACGCCGCGCCGCTCACCGGTGATGCGGGTGTAGCCGAGGCCGTGACGGGTCTCGAAGTGGTCGAGCTCGGCCTTGACCGGCAGGTACGACGGCGTCCAGACGTCCCCGCCGTCGTTGACGTACAGGTAGCGGCCGCCGACGTCGGTCGGGACGTTGTTGTAGCGGTACCGCGTGAGCCGGCGCATGCGCGCGTCGCGGTAGAAGGAGTAGCCGCCCGCCTGGTGGGAGATGAGGGAGAAGAACTCCTCGGATCCCAGGTAGTTGATCCACGGGTAGGGGGTCAGGGGCGTGGTGATGACGTATTCGCGAGCCGCGTCGTCGAAGTGCCCGAAGCGCATGGGCTGGGACCCTCTCGTGGTTCTGGTCGGGGGCTGGGGGCGCGCGCGCGTCGGCGAGTCCGCCGACCGCGACGGGAGCGCTCCCACGGTCGCGCACATACTAGCCGGACGCGTACCGCCGTGGGGAAGGACCTCCCGGTCCTGTACCCGTCCAGGTGGCACGTTTCACCCGGCGCACTCAGGGTACGACGCCGGGCGGGTCGCGGCGCGCGTGACGCATCGCGCCGGGCCGACCGCCGCGATCTGC
>Ga0196970_1001200_pt1 | contig 19392 bp, 22 predicted proteins | sample S1v_513CmetaG_FD_148672 | JGI IMG/M metagenome (GOLD analysis project Ga0196970, IMG submission 148672) | Soil microbial communities from Anza Borrego desert, Southern California, United States - S1+v_5-13C | ecosystem: Environmental > Terrestrial > Soil > Desert | place: USA: California...
GGCCAAGCAGAAGCTGAAGGGCTACTACGGCAACATCGGCGAGAAGCAGTTCCGCAAGATCTACCAGGAGGCCGTGCGCCGCAAGGGCGACACCGGCGAGAACCTGATCGGCCTGCTGGAGCGCCGCCTGGACGCCGTCGTCTACCGCATGAAGTTCGTCCCCACCCCGTTCGCCGCCCGCCAGTTCATCAACCACGGCCACATCCTGGTGAACGGCAAGCGCGTCAACATCCCGTCCTACCGCGTCAAGGACGGCGACGTGATCGAGGTGAAGAACAAGTCCAAGCAGCTCGCCCTCGTCCTGGAGGCCATCGCCTCGGGTGAGCGCGACATCCCCGAGTACCTCACCGTCGACACCGGCGCGCTGAAGGGCAGCTTCCTGCGCGCCCCGCAGCTGGCCGACGTGCCGTACCCGGTGCAGATGGAGCCGAACCTGGTGGTCGAGTTCTACTCGCGCTAACCGCCGGCTCTCGGACGACACGCGAAAGGCCGCCCCGCAGGGGGCGGCCTTTTTCGTTGTGCGCCAACAGGAGCCTTTGCGCTGGCGTCAGGGCAATACATATGCATGGCGGCAATGTGCGCCGGTGACTCCTATCCGAGTATGCGCATTCTCATGAAGATCCATCGTTGATCCGGTGGGATTCCTTGGGAGGTGCACGATGCTCAGGATGTTTTCTTTGGTTGTTTTGGTCGCCGGCCTCTTCGCCATAAGCCTGTCGAGCGGTTACGCCCATTCCGGCGGTACCGACAGGTACGGCTGCCACATCGACCACAAGACCGGCCTGCGTCACTGCCACTGACGCTGGCGGGGATCCAAGGGCCATGGTCCTTGGCAGGAGAGCGCGAGAGGGCGGCGCCCTCTCGCATCGTCCCCGCGTCAGGCGTCCACCGTCTCCAGCGCCGGATAGTCGGTGTAGCCCTTGGCGTCGCCGCCGTAGAAGGTCGCCTTGTCGCCCTCGGCCAGCGGGGCGCCGGCCTTCAGGCGGGCCGGCAGGTCGGGGTTGGCGATGAAGGGGATGCCGATGCTCACCAGGTCGGCCTCGCCCTTGGCCAGGGCGGCGTCGGCCGACTCGCGGGTGTAGTAGCCGCCGTTGATGATGAAGGTGCCCTTGAAGGCGGCGCGCAGTTGCGACGCCACCGGTGGGGCGCCGGCCGGCAGCGCCATCGGGCCGTCGATGCCCTCGATCACGTGCAGGTAGGCGAGGTTGAAGGTGCTCAGCGCCTTGGCGACGTGGGTGAACAGGGCTACGGGATCGCTGTCGCGCATGTCGTTGAAGGTGCCGTTTGGCGACAGGCGGACGCCGACGCGGTCGGCGCCGATGGCGTTCACCGTGGCCTCGACGATTTCCAGCAGGAAGCGCGCGCGGTTCTCGATGGAGCCGCCGTAGGCGTCGGTGCGCTGGTTGGTGCCGTCGCGCAGGAACTGGTCGATCAGGTAGCCGTTGGCGGCGTGGATCTCCACGCCGTCAAATCCGGCGTCGTAGACCGCGCGCTTGGCCGCCTCGACGAAGTCGCGGACGAGGCCGGGGATCTCGGAGGTCTCCAGCGCGCGCGGCACCGGGAACGGCTTCATGCCGTCGCCGGTGTACAGTTCGCCCGCGGCGGCGATGGGGGAGGGGGCCACGGGCTGCGCGCCGTTCGGCTGGAAGATCGGGTGCGAGATGCGGCCGACGTGCCAGAGCTGCACGAAGATCCGCCCGCCCTTGGCGTGCACCGCCTCGGTCACGCGGCGCCAGCCGGCGGCCTGGGCGTTGGTGTGGACGCCCGGCGTGTTCGGGTAGCCCTGCGCGGTGTCGTTCACCTGCGTGGCCTCGGAGATGATCAGTCCGGCGGAGGCGCGCTGCGCGTAGTACTCGGCCATCAGCGGGGTGGGGGCGTTGCCCTCGCCGGCGCGGCTGCGCGTCATCGGGGCCATGGCGATGCGGTTCGGCAGCTCGAAGGCGCCGAGACGGACGGGCGTGAAGAGGTCGATCTGGCTCATGGGAGGCTCGCGTCCTGTAGTATGTATGCGAGTACATACTTGCGGCGACGCAGCCCGCTTGTCAAGTATGTGTGTGCATACCTATTATAAGTTCGTCGGGCCAACGGTGGTCCGGCGAGGAAGGACGCCATGCTGGACGAGGAGACCCCCTGCCCGCGGGGTGACGAGGGCTGCGCAGGCCCGCGCAAACGCGACCGTGAGGCGACGGCCAACGCGCTGCTGGACGCCGGCAAGCAGGTGTTCGCCGAGCGCGGCTTCGACGCCGCGACGACTCGCGAGATCGCCGCGCGCGCCGGCGTCAACGAGCAGCTGATCCAGCGCTACTTCAGCGGCAAGGCCGGCCTGCTGCTGGCGGTGGTCGAGCGCTATGGGCGCGAGGAGGCGCAGGGCTGCACGCTGCCGCCGATGACCAGCAACTGCGTGGAGCAGGAAATCCACACCTTCCTGCACCATCAGGCCGAGCACGCCTGGAAGTGCCGCGAGTTCACCAAGGTGATCATGGGCCGCGCGCTGGTCGATCCGGCCATCGCGGCGGAAATGGGCAGGACGCTGTCGGAGAGCCGCATCCCCTGCCTGCTCTCGCGGCTGGAGGTTCTGCGCGACAAGGGCTTGATCGACCGCGACGCCGACCTGCCGAGCATCGCCGCCGGCATCGCGACGCTGAGCTTCGGCCTGGGCTTCCTGGACCAGGTGGTGTTCGCCGAGGACAGCGGCCGGGTGTGCGCGGTGGCGGGCAGCATCGCCAGGACCCTGGCGCGGGGCTTGGCGCCGAAGGGTTAGTTCCCCGCCGCGGCCGTCCGTGCCGCCCGGTGCGTGGCGAAGGCGTCGTGCGAGTACAGCAGCAGCGCCACCCAGATGCAGCCGAAGGCGACGGCGTGCGCCGGGGTGAACACCTCCCCGTAGACCATCACGCCGAGGAGCAACTGCCCCGTCGGCCCGATGTACTGCAGCAGCCCGATGGTGGAGAGCTTGAGGCGCGCCGCGCCCACCATGAACAGCACCAGCGGCACCGCGGTGATCGGCCCGGCAAGCACCAGCAGGGCCGCCGAGCCCAGGCCGCCGGTGACGAACGCCCCCTCCGGTCCCAGCCACAGCAGGTAACCGAGCGCCAGCGGGATCAGCAGACCGGTTTCCACCAGCAGCCCGGTGATCGGCTCGATGGCGGCCTTCTTGCGGACCAGGGCGTAGATGCCGAACGTCACCGCCAGCGCCAGCGCGATCCACGGCACCACGCCGTACCACAGCACGAGGCTGAGCACCCCGGCCGCCGCCACCGCCACCGCGACCATCTGCTGGCGCGACAGCCGCTCGTGCAGGAAGACGACGCCGAGCAGCACGTTGACCAGCGGGTTGATGTAATAGCCCAGACTCGATTGCAGCATCTGGCCGCTGATCGTCGCGTAGATGAAGATCACCCAGTTGGTGGAGATCAGCGCCGTGGTCACTGCCAGAATGCCGAGCCGCCGCCACGTGCCGACCGCCCGCACCACCGCCATCGGCCCGCGCGCCGCCAGAACGAAGGCGCCGACCAGCAGCACCGTCCAGACCACGCGATGCGCGACGATCTCCACCGCGCCGATGCCGGTCAGCAGCTTGAAATAGACCGGCGCCACCAACCCCCACAGCAGGAAGGCTCCGGTGGCCGCGGCCAGACCGGTGAGCGTCGGGTTGTGGCGATCGGCGGCTGCGTCACTGAGGGTCGTCATGCGTCCGGTGTAACACGGGGCCGGTGCGGCGGCGAGGCGACGCCGGACATGACCGGGCTGCACCGCGGGCATGACGCTTTGTGGGGCGAACGATTTACGGCCGCGTCACTGGCCGCCGCCGCTGCTTCCGCCGCCAGCGCCCCCGCCGCCCATGCCGCCGCCGCCCGCGCCGCCGAGGCTGCCGGGTGTGGAGCCGCTGGCGCCCGGAGCGCCCGGCGGGCGGCTGCCGGTGGTGTTGGTGTTCAGCGACCCGCTGCCCGACGCGCCGCCGCTGCCGCCGCGATTGCCGCCCGACACGGAGGAGCCGCCGGCTCCGCCGCCGAACCCGGCCTCGCGGGCGGCCGTGCGCGCCTCGCGCAGGGTGCGCAGGCACCCCTCGGCGTCGCCGCGGCCGGCGGCGGCGCGGGCCTCATCGACGCGGCTCTGCAGGCGTCGGCGGTCCTCGTCGCTCAGCGTGGTGCCGGCGCGCGCACCCGGTGCGGTATCGACCTCCGGCTGCGTGCCCCTGCCGACCGGCGACGGCGTGAGCACGCCGCCGCGCCGGGCCATGTCGCGCTCGGCGTCGGCGGTGCTCGGCGCCGGCACCGGGGTGTCGGCCGACCCGGCGCCGCGGCCGGCGCGGTCGGGCGCCGTGAAGGTGGCGGCGAAGCGCTCGGCCTCGTTGCGGCAGGCGGCGGCCCGCTGGTCGGGGTCCTGGCCCTGGGCGGCGGCCGTCCCGGCGGCGAGCAGCAGCAGCGCCGCCGCCGCCGTGAGCAGGGCGGGCCGGCTCATGACCGGCGCTCCGGATCCTCACGGTCGAGGCGCTGGCGCGCCACGTCGATGGCCGAGCCGGGGACGTAGGACGGCGACGCCGTGCCGGGGTTGGCCGGGGGCGGCGGCACCACCTCGGCGTTGCTGACGCGCAGCGCCTCGGCCGCCTTGCCGAGGTTGCCGTCGTCGCTGGTGTCGACGCCGCGCGGCTTCACCATGACCGGCGGCGGTTCGCCGGTCCAGCCGGAGGCGCGCCATTCCGCCGAGCGGGCGGCGAGATCGACGCTGGCGCCGCTTTCCAGCACGCCGACGGCGCGGCTCACCGCCTCGTCGTCGCGCGGCGAGACGACCAGCAGCGCGCCGCCGCGGCGCAGCCCCTCGCCGTAGGCCACCGCCTCGTCGTGCGGCACGCCCCAGCCCTTGAGCTGCGGCATCACCTCGCCATAGCCCTCGCCGGCGCCATAGCCGGAATTGCGCAGCACCTCGACCTCCATGTCGGAGAAGCCGGCGGCGAGCAGGTCGCGCTCCGCGGCTTCGGCGTCGTCCGGGGTGTCGAACAGGGCGACCAGGGTCTTCGCCATGACAGCCTCCTCAGCGCAGCCAGACCAGCAGGACCAGCGCCAGCACCACCAGCGCGACGACCCACAGCAACGACCGGGCTTGCGACCGGATCGTGCCCGCTCCTTCGTAGACACCCACCTTGCGCGGGCCGTGATGGTCGGTGGCCATGCTGATCTCCTTCCTGGTCCTTCGGCAGAGGCAACAGGCGGATGGTCAGACCGGTTCCGGCCAAGCCCACGAATCGGGTACGGCGAAAGCGCGCTTGCACGCCGGGCAGGGCGGCGCCACCTGTCCCGCTTGGGGCAGTTCCGTCCCGTTCGGATGGACGCGGTTCATGAAGGTGCTGATCGTCGAGGACGAGGCGCTGATCGCGCTGAGCTGGGCGCAGGTGGTCGAGAGCCTCGGCCACCGGGTGCTGGGCATCTGCGCCAGCTTGCCGGCCGCCCAGGAGCTGACGCGGGTTGAGGCGCCCGACGTGGCGCTGGTCGACCTGCGCCTCGGCGGCGGCCGCTGCGGCGCCAAGGTGGACGAGTACCTGAACGAGACCTTCGGCACGACGTCGCTGTACGTCACCGCCAACCGCGACTTCGCCTACCGCTACGGCACGCGCGCCATCGGCTTCGCCGAGAAGCCGCTGTCCGGCGACTCGCAGTTCGCCGTGGTGCGCTTCCTGACCGCGTGGCACGAGGGCCGCCGCCCGCCAGTGCCGGCCGGGGTGACGCTGTTCGGCGACGCGCAGGAGGTGATGACGGGGGCGGTAAGGGCGGAGGCGTGAGCCCTTCAAACGAAAAGGGCTCCGCCGCGGCGGAGCCCTTTCGCGTTCCTACGCCCCGATGTCAGGCGTTGGCGCCGGTGGCGACGCCCTTGTCGGAGAGGAGCTGCTGCAGCTCGCCGCTCTCGTACATCTCGCGGACGATGTCGCAGCCGCCGACCAGCTCGCCCTTGACGTAGAGCTGCGGGAAGGTCGGCCAGTTCGAGAACTCCTTCAGGCCCTGGCGCAGGCCCGGATCCTCGAGGATGTTGATGCCCTTGAACTTCACGCCCACGTGGCTCAGCACCTGGACGACGGCGGCGGAAAAGCCGCACTGCGGGAACACCGGGGTGCCCTTCATGTACAGCACGACATCGCTGCCGGAGAGATCCTGCTTGATGCGTTCGGCGACGTTCGGATCGACCATGTCTCGTACCCTTCGTGTGTAAGCGTCAAGCCCCTGCGGGGACCCCGGTGGTGAGCGCCAGGGCGTGCAGCTCGCCGCCCATTTTGCCTTGCAGCGCCGCGTACACCATCTGGTGCTGCTGCACGCGCGACTTGCCCTTGAAGGACGGCGATTCGACGTGCGCGGCGTAGTGGTCGCCGTCGCCGCGCAGATCGGCGATCTGCACGGTGCAGTCCGGAATGCCTTCCTTGATCAGGCGCTCGATGGTTGCGGCTTCCATCGCCATTGGTCGTGTCCCCGTCCGTTATTCGACGCCGGCCGTCATATAGGCCGGAAGCCAAGCCTCATTCGCCTTGCGCAGGCGCTCGACCGATATGGCCTCGCCGCCCCGGCCCGTCAACGCGGTGCCGCGCGTGGTGCCGAGAACGGTCACCGGCACGCCGGCCTCCTTGGCGCGCTTCTGCACCGCGTCTGCCTTGTCCGGGCGGACCGCCAGCACGTAGCGGGCCTGGTCCTCGCCGAACAGGATCTTCGGGTGGGCGCCGTCCAGGCCGGTGATGTGGGCGCCGACGCCGCCGGCCATCGCCATCTCGGCCACCGCGACCAGCAGGCCGCCGTCCGACACGTCGTGGCTCGCCGTCACCAAGCCGTCCAGCACCAGGGCGCGCACGAACTCGCCGTTGCGGCGCTCGGCCTTCAGGTCCACCGGCGGCGGCGGGCCTTCTTCGCGGCCGAGGATCTCGCGCAGGAACAGCGACTGGCCGATGTGACCCTTGGTCTCGCCGACCACCAGGATGGTGTCGCCCTCGTTCCGGAAGGCGATGCCGACCGCCAGCATGGCGTCGGGCAGGCTGCCGACCGCGCCGATGGCCGGGGTGGGCAGGATGGCCTCGCCGTTGGTCTCGTTGTAGAGCGACACGTTGCCCGACACGACCGGGAAGTCCAGCGCGCGGCAGGCCTCGCCCATGCCCTGGATGGCGCCGACGATCTGGCCCATGATCCGCGGCTTCTCGGGGTTGCCGAAGTTCAGGTTGTCGGTCACCGCCAGCGGCAGCGCGCCGACCGCGGACAGGTTGCGGTACGCCTCGGCCACCGCCTGGGCGCCGCCGCGCACGGGGTCGGCCTTGACGTAGCGCGGCGTGCAGTCGGTGGTGATCGCCACCGCCTTCTTCTGGTTCGGCAGGCGCACCACCGCGGCGTCGGCCTGTCCGGACATGAAGCGGGTGTCGCCGCCGACGAGGCTGTCGTACTGCTCCCAGATCCAGCGCTTGGACGCCTGGTCGGGGCAGGAGACCAGCTTGACCAGCGTCTCCTCCAGGGAGAGGGTCCAGCCGTCCCACACGCCCTCGTCCAACTCGGGCTGCGGCGGCGTCGGCTCCCACGGGCGCTCGTAGACGGGTGCGCGGTTGGAGATCGGCGCGATCGGCATGTCGGCCCACACCTGCCCGTGCATCTTCAGCACGAGGCGCCCGGTGTCGGTCAGGTGGCCGATGACGGCGAAGTCCAGCTCCCACTTCTCGAAGATCTTGCGGGCGATCTCCTCGCGGCCGGGCTTGAGGATGATCAGCATGCGCTCCTGGCTTTCGGAGAGCATGATCTCGTACGGGCTCATGCCCGTCTCGCGCATCGGCACGTGGTCGAGCACCAGCTCGATGCCAAGGCCGCCCTTGCCGGCCATCTCGACCGAGGAGGAGGTGAGGCCGGCCGCGCCCATGTCCTGGATGGCGACGATGGCGTCGGTGTCCATCAGCTCCAGGCAGGCTTCGATCAGCAGCTTCTCGGTGAACGGGTCGCCGACCTGGACGGTGGGGCGCTTCTCCTCCGAGTCCTCGGAGAACTCGGCCGAGGCCATGGTGGCGCCGTGGATGCCGTCGCGCCCGGTCTTGGACCCGACGTAGACCACCGGGTTGCCGATGCCGGCGGCGGCCGAATAGAAGATGCGGTCGGCCCTGGCCACGCCCACGGTCATCGCGTTGACCAGGATGTTGCCGTTGTAGGACTCGTGGAAGTTGGTCTCGCCGCCTACCGTCGGCACGCCGACGCAGTTGCCGTAGCCGCCGATGCCGGACACCACGCCGGAGACCAGATGCCGGGTCTTGGCGTTGTCGGGGCTGCCGAAGCGCAGCGCGTTCATGTTGGCGATGGGGCGCGCGCCCATGGTGAACACGTCGCGCAGGATGCCGCCCACGCCGGTCGCCGCGCCCTGGTAGGGCTCGATGAACGACGGGTGGTTGTGGCTTTCCATCTTGAAGATGATGGCGTCGCCGTCGCCGAAATCGACCACGCCGGCGTTCTCGCCGGGGCCGCAGATGACCTGCGCTCCGGTGGTCGGCAGCGTCGTCAGCCACACCTTGGAGGACTTGTACGAGCAGTGCTCCGACCACATGACCGAGAAGATGCCCAGCTCGGTCAGGGTGGGCACGCGGCCCATGATCTCCAGGACGCGCTGGTATTCGTCGGCCGTGAGGCCGTGCTCGGCGGCGATTTCGGGGGTGACGGCGGCTTCGGTCAAGGCGGGTCTCACCGGTTCGTCGAGGCGCTCGGGCTCGGCCCGTGCCCCGGGGGTGGGTCTCCAGGGCTTTATAAGCCCCGCCCGCGCGAAAGCAAGTTGATCCGTCCCCGACTAGCGTTCCGCGACCATGGTTTGGAGCCTGCCGGGCAGGTTCAGCGCCCCGGCGAAGCGCGCGCCGCCGATGCGCGCGTTGTCGAAGGTGGCGCCCGCCAGTTCCGCCCCGTCGAACACCGCGCCGGCCAGCTGCGCGTCCAGCAGCACCGCGCCGCCGAGGTCGGCGCCGGAGAAGTCGGCCGCCACCGCGTTGGCGGCGGTCAGCACCGCGCCGCGCAGGTTCGCCCCCGCCAGCGTCGAGCCGGCCAGCACGCCGTTCAGCAGCAACGCCTTCTCCAGCCGCGCGCCCGTCAGGTCGGCGCGGTCGAGGCGCGCGTCGCGGATGTAGGCGCCGGAGAAGTCGGCGGCCGCTGCCCGCGCGCCGGTCAGCCGCACCCCCTGCAGATTGGCCCCGGCCAGCGTCGCGCCCGACAGGTCGGCGCCGTCCAGCACCGTGTTGAACAGGTCGGCGTCGGACAGGTCGGCGCCGGCGAGGCTGCAGCCGGAGAGGTTCGCGAAGCGCAGGTCGGCCTTGCGCAGGTCGGCGCCGTCGAGACGGCAGCCGCGCAGGTCGGCGCCGCTCAGACCCGCCTGCGCCAAGTCGGTACGGCTGAGGTCGAGCTGGAGGAGGTGTTGTCCGGCGAAGGCGCAGTGCGCGAGTCGGGTGCCCGGCTGCGGGGCGGCGCAGTCGCCGCGGGGCAGGGGATCGGCGGCATTGGCGGGAACAGCGGCGGTGAGGGCCGTCAGGATGCCGAAAGCGATCGCCAGGAGTGTCTTTTGCATTCCGGCCCTCCCAAATTCTGGGATTCGTTACCCCAGATCTTGGGAGGGTACAGTAATGCAAGCGAATCGCAACGCGAAAGCTTCAAAAAGGTCAAAGGACGAAAGCGGTGTTTCAGCGATCAGGCTTACGCCAGTGCGTCAACTAGGCCTTCGAACATAGGCCGGCCGTCGGTGTTGCCGTGCAGCGTCTCCACGGCGTCCTCCGGGTGCGGCATCAGGCCCAGCACGGTCTTCTTTTCGTTGAAGATGCCGGCGATCGCCGCGGCGGAGCCGTTCGGGTTGCCCAGCGGATCGTCGCCGCCATCGGCCGACACGTAGCGGAACGCCACCTGTCCCTGGTCCTCCAGGCGCTGGATGGTGTCGGCGTCGGCCCAGTAGTTGCCGTCGCCGTGCGCCACCGGATAGCGGACGATCTGCCCCTTGCGGTACTTGGCGGTGAAGGCGCTGTCGGTGTTCTCGACGCGGAGCGCCACCGGCTTGCAGATGAACTTCAGCCCGGCGTTGCGGCGCAGCGCGCCCGGCAGCAGCCCGGCCTCGGTGATGATCTGGAAGCCGTTGCACACGCCCAGCACGCGCACGCCCTTGTCGGCGCGGGCCTTCACCTCGCGCATGATCGGCGAGTGCGCCGCCATGGCGCCGGAGCGCAGGTAGTCGCCGTAGGAGAAGCCGCCGGGCACGACGATCAGGTCGACCTGGGGCAGTTCGGTGTCCCGGTGCCAAACCTCGTACGGCTTGACCCCGGAGACGGTCTCCAGGGCGGCGACGGCGTCGCGTTCGCGGTTGGAGCCGGGGAAAACGATGACGGCAGCCTTCATGGGGCGCGGATCCGCTAAGGACTGGGTGGGCGATGCAGGCCGGACACTAGAGGCATAGGCCCGGCGAAGCAAGGGGCTGCGGCGTGCCGTCGCTTTCCATTCCTTAACGATGGAAGGTTAAGGTCGTATGTTCCACGTCCCGCCGGGAACGGGAGAGCACCCATGGATCACCGGTTGTCCGATCTGATCGATCTCCAGCAGATCAAGCGGCTGATGGAGGCGTTCTACGACCTGACCGGATTGCCCTCCACCCTGATCGACCCGCAGGGCGCCGTGCTCAGGACCGCGGACGGCGCGGTCGTCGGCGTCGGCTGGAAGCGCATCTGCCTGGATTTCCACCGCGCCGATCCCGTCGCCGCCGCAGCCTGCCGGCAGAGCGACGTGACGCTGTCGCACGCGATGCGCAGCCGGACGCCGGAGGCGTGCAGCTACACCTGCCTCAACGGGCTGGTCGATGCGGCGGTGCCGGTGGTGATCGATGGCGTGCACCTCGTCAACCTGTTCACCGGGCAGTTCCTGCTGGCGCCGCCGGACGAGGCGGTCTTCCGCGAACAGGCGGCGCGCTTCGGCTTCGACGAGGCCGACTACCTCGACGCCTTGCGCGAAGTCCCGGTGTTCAGCCCCGAGTACGTGGAGAAGGGGCTCGCCTTCCTGGCCTGCCTGGCCGCCACCGTGGCCGAGATGGGGCTGCGCCAGAAGCGCCTGCTGGAGGTCAACGCCGAGGTCGAGGGCCGGGTGCGGGCGCGCACCGCCGAGCTGAGCGCCGCCAACGCGCTGCTGCAGGAGCGGCTGGCGGAGATCGAGCGCCTGAAGAAGGACGTCGAGGAGCAGGCGATTCGCGACCCGCTCACCGGGCTCTACAACCGCCGCTACTTCGACGAGGTGCTGAAGCAGGAGGTGGCGCGGGCGCAGCGCACCGGCCGGCCGCTGGCCATGGTCATGCTGGACATCGACCACTTCAAGCAGGTCAACGACACCTTCGGGCATCAGACCGGCGACGCGGTGCTGAAGATGCTGGGGGCGATGCTGCTGCGCGACACCCGTGCGCACGACGTGGTGTGCCGCTATGGCGGCGAGGAGTTCGCCGTGCTGATGTCCGACACCCAGGCGGCCACCGCGGCGGCGCGCGCGGAGTGCTGGCGCACCGCCTTCGCCGCCCTGCCGCCGCTGATGAAGGACGGCCGGGAGGTGCGCATCACCATCTCCGCCGGCTTCGCCATCCTGCCGACCAGCGTCAGCCAGGGCGACGAGCTGGTGCGCCGCGCCGACCTCGCCATGTATCGCGCCAAGCAGGACGGCCGCGACCGCGTCCAGGCGTGGAGCGCCACGCTGGACGGCGTGTTGCCTACCGCTTAGGCGGGCGGGCGCGCGCCTCGCGGGCCTGCTGCTGGAGCGCCACGTAGTGGTGCCAGACCAGCTGCGCGGCGAGGCTGCGGTACGGGCGCCAGGGCTCGGCGGCGGCGATCAGTTCGGAGCGGGTCGGGCGCTCGGCCCAGCCCTTCAGGCGCTGCACGCCCAGCATGATGGCGAGGTCGTCCACCGGCCACAGGTCCGGCCGGCCGAGCGCGGTCATCAGGTAGATCTCGGCGCTCCAGCGGCCGATGCCCTTGAGCCTCACCAACTCGGCGATGGCCGCTTCGTCGTCCATGGCGTGGACCGTGTCGAGATCGAGCCGGCCCGACGCGATGGAGTCCGCCAGGATGCGGCCGTACTCGATCTTGCGGCCGCTGAAGCCGCAGGCCTTCAGCGTCGCCTCGTCGAGCGCCAGGTAGGCGTCCGGCGTGATCGCCGGCACCCGCTCCTCCAGCTTGCGCCACAGCGCCAACGCCACCTGGGTGGAGAGCTGCTGTTCGAGGATGATGCGCAGCAGACCCTCGAAGCCGGCCGGCCGCGAGAAGTCGCGCAGCACCGGCCCGCCGACGCGCACGCACTCGGCGAAGATGGGGTCGATGCTTGCCAGGTGTTCGGGGGTCATGATTTTTCCCTCCCCTGCGCAGCGGGGGAGGGTGCCCGAGCGCAGCGAGGGCGGGTGGGGGGACGTGTCACGGTGAGGCCACTTGCCCCCACCCCAGCCCTCCCCCGTTGCGCAGGGGAGGGAGTCAGGCCAGCTCGATGGCGTAGTCTTCGATCACGGTGTTGGCCAGCAGCTTGGTGCACATGGCCTCCACTTCCTTGCGGGCGGCGTCCTTGTCGGTGCTCTTCAGCTCCAGCTCGATGACCTTGCCGGCGCGGACGTTGTCGACGCCCTCGAAGCCCAGCGTGTGCAGCGCGTGCTCGATGGCCTTGCCCTGCGGATCCAGGACGCCGCGCTTCAGGGTGACGTGAACCTTGGCCTTCATGGGTGTCTTCTCGCTTGTCGGTGATGTTGCCGTTTATTGAAGGGTCTTCGGACCCTTGACGTCGCCGGGGCCGCCTTCCGGCAGGATGCCCAGGCGGCGCGCGACCTCCTGGTAGGCTTCCTCGACCTTGCCGAGGTCCTGGCGGAAGCGGTCCTTGTCCAGCTTCTCGTTGGTCTTGATGTCCCAGAGCCGGCAGTTGTCCGGGCTGATCTCGTCGGCGAGGACGATGCGCATGTCCTCCTCCTCCCACAGCCGGCCGAACTCCAGCTTGAAGTCGACCAGCTTCAGCCCGATGCCGAGGAACAGGCCCGACAGGTAGTCGTTCACGCGCAGCGCCAGCGCCACCATGTCGTCCAGGTCCTGCGGGGCGGCCCAGCCGAAGGCGGTGATGTGCTCCTCGGTGACCATCGGGTGCCCGAGTTCCTCGGACTTGTAATAGTATTCGATGATCGAGCGCGGCAGCGGCGTGCCCTCGGGGATGCCGAATCGCTTGGACAGCGAGCCGGCGGCGACGTTGCGCACCACCACCTCGATGGGGATGATCTCGACCTCGCGGATCAGCTGCTCGCGCATGTTCAGCCGGCGCACGAAGTGCGTCGGCACGCCGATCTCCGACAGCCGGCTCATCAGGTACTCGGAGATGCGGTTGTTCAGCACCCCCTTGCCGGTGATGACGCCCTGCTTCTTGTTGTTGAAGGCGCTCGCGTCGTCCTTGAAGTACTGGACGAGGGTCCCGGGCTCTGGGCCTTCGAAGAGGACTTTCGCCCTGCCTTCGTAGATGCGCCGGCGTCTGCTCATGGGTGGTCGTCCAAACTGCGTGTGGCCCGGCTTGACCGTTGCCGGCCCGGGGATGTACCCGAGTGATATAGCAAGCCGGCGTACGGAACACAATGCGAGGGGGAAAGCCCCCGCCTCAGCGCAAATCCAGCGGTTTCCAGGGCGTTTCGTGCGGCGGGCCGGGCGCGAAGTGCCAGATCGGGTCCAGTTCCGGCCGTTCCACCGCCGGCAGCGCGATCAGCGCGCTCGACGAAGTGCCGAAGCCGCTCGGCAGGCGGAAGGTCATGGCGCCGCGGGCGCTGTCGCCGTCCCAGATGCGGCTGCCCAGCAGCTCCGGCCAGCCGCCCCAGCTCCCGGCGTCGGGATCGGGCGGCGGTGCGTGGCGGAACAGCGGCAGGTACAGCGCGGTGCGCGGGTCGGCGTCGTCGTCCAGGTCGAAGGCGGTCAGCATGTGGACGCCCTCCGGCACCGGCTGCGTCTCCGGTCGGTGCCTGGACCCATGGGAGGTATCCCCGCGGTGCATCAGCACATACGCGTCGCGGTTGTCGGCGATCAGCAGATTGAACGGCCGGTACGCGCGGGTGTCGAGTTGGGCCAGCGCCAGCGCCGCCTCCGACGCGTCGGCGTGGTCCAGCGCCTCCAGCACCAGCTCCCCGCGCGAGCGCTTGCCCTGCTCCGGCCCCAGCGTGCCGGGGCGGTTGAGAATGGCGGCGACCAGCCCTTCGTCGTTCATGCCCAGCCAGGTGCCGCCGGCCAGCTCGTCCAGGCCGGCGACCACGTTGGGGCGGTCGGGCCAGTGGCGCGCCGGCGGCTGCCAGGGGCGGTCGGCCATTTCGTCGCGGTTGGCGCCGAGGATGAGCGGCCACGCCGCGTCCGGTCGCCGCAGGATGATGACGCTGCACATGGGTCCTTGCCTTCCGGCCTCACTCCCGGTATCGGACGAGCGCACCCCGGTGACGCGGGGCGGCGAGCCGGCTATATAAGACCGGGAACGAGAAACGCAAACAAGCCGAGGAGTCCGGGTCCCCATGACCACGTTCGACGATCGCGAGAAGGCCTTCGAGAACAAGTTCCAGCACGACCAGGACCTCCTGTTCCGGATCCGGGCGCGGCGCGACAAGCTGGCCGGCCTGTGGGCGGCCGACCTCATGGGGCTGCACGGTGCCGACGCGGACGCCTACGCCCGGCAGATCGTCGAGGCCGACTTCGCCACCACCGGCCCGCACGAGATCCGCACCCGCATCGCCGACGACCTGCACGCCAAGGGCATCGACATCTCCGACCACCGCGTCGAGAAGGAGCTGGAGCGGCTCCTGGGCATCGCGCACGATCAGGTGGTGAAGGAGTAAGGCTTCAAGCCCCTCTCCCCTTGAGGGAGAGGGGTTGGGGTGAGGGGTGCAAGCTTTCCCCGCCGCCTCCGGCGGCCAGGACCCCTCATCCCAAACCCTTCTCCCTCAAGGGGAGAAGGGCTTTCAGGTTGCCCCCGGCAGCTGCCCGTTCTTCATCAGCAGCTCGCGGAACCGCGCGGCCGGGACCGCCGGGCTGAACAGGAAGCCCTGGTACTCGTCGCAGCCGTGGCTGCGCAGGAAGTCCAGCTGCTCGTCCGTCTCCACCCCCTCCGCCACCACCTTTTTGCCCAGCGCGTGGCCGATGGAGATGACCGCCGCGGCGATGGCCTCGCCCTCGGCGTGATTGGAGATGTCGCGCACGAAGCTCTGGTCCACCTTCAGGATGTCCAGCGGGAAGTGCCGCAGGTGGCTCAGGCTGGAATAGCCGGTGCCGAAATCGTCGATGGCCAGCCGCAGCCCGATGTCCTTCAGCGCCCGCATGGTGCCGATGGCCTGCTCGGGATTCTGCATGACCATGCTCTCGGTCAGCTCCAGCTCCAGGATGAAGCTGGACAGGCCGGCGTCCTGCAGCAGCTCGGCGATGTGGTGGTAGAGGTCGGCCTGCCGGAACTGCCGGGCCGACAGGTTGACCGACATCCGCGCGTTGCTCCAGCCCTCGGCGATCCAGCGCCGGCTGTCGGCGCACGCCGTCTCCAGCACCCAGCGCCCGACCGGCAGGATCAGCCCGCTCTCCTCCGCCACCGGGATGAAGCGGCCGGGCGATACGCTGCCCAGGCGCGGGTTGGTCCAGCGCAGCAGTGCCTCCGCGCCGACGATGGCGCCGCTCGCCACGTCCAGCTGCGGCTGGTAGAACACCTGCAGTTCGCCGCGCGCGATGGCGCCGTGCAGCTCGCGCTCGATCACCATGCGCTCGCAGACGCGCTCGTTGATCTCGCGGGTGAAGAACTGGAATCCGCCGCGGCCCATCTCCTTGGCGCGGTACATGGCGGCGTCGGCGTTCTTCAGCAGCGTCGCCACGTCCTCGCCGTCGCGCGGGTACATGGACGCGCCGATGGAGCAGGTGACGAACAGCTCCGACCCGTCGATGGTGAAAGGCCGGCCCAGCGCCTCGATGATGCGGCGCATCACGTGGGTGACGTCGCTTTCCTCCGGGGCGTCCTGGATGACCACGACGAACTCGTCGCCGCCCAGGCGGGCCACCGTGTCCACCTCGCGCAGGCAGTGCACGAGGCGCTTGGCCACCGCCTGCACCAGATGGTCGCCGACGTCGTGGCCCAGCGTGTCGTTGATGGTCTTGAAGTTGTCGAGGTCGACGAACAGCACCGCCGGCTTCTGGCCGTAGCGCTGGGCGCAGGCCAGCGCGTGCTCCAGCCGGTCCATCAGCAGCGTGCGGTTGGCCAGCCCGGTCAGCGCGTCGTGGTTGGCCTGGTGCTCCAGCTGCTCCTCGTAGCGCTTGCGCTCGGTGATGTCGGTCATCACGCTGATGGTGTGCGTGACCTCGCCGGACTCGTCGCGCACGGGGGAGACGAACAGCTCGTTGAAGAACAGCGTGCCGTCGCGGCGGTAGTTGCGCAGCACCGCGCTGCCCGGCCGCTTCTGGCGCAGCGCCGACTTGATGGCCTCCAGCTCCATCTGGTCGCGGTCCTGGCCCAGCAGGAAGCGCGGGTTGCGCCCCAGGCTCTCGGACGGCGGGTAGCCGGTCATCCGCTCGAACGCCGGGTTGGCGTAGACGACGGGGTAGTCGTCGGCCTTGCCGTCGGTGATGATGATGCCGTTGTTGGCCGATTCCACCGCGCGGTGGTAGAGGCGCATCGCCTCCTCCGCCCGCTTGCGCTCGGTGACGTCCTGCAGCGTCTCGATGGCGCCGATGACCCGCCCCTCGGCGTCGTGCAGCGGTGCCGCCGTGAAGGCCAGCCAGCGCCCGCCGCCGGGGCATTTCGGGAAGAAGTCCTCGGCCTCGTACGCCCCCTCGATGAAGGGGGAGCGGCGGAACTTGGTGGGGTAGTGGCGGGCGATCTCCGCCTCCGGCGCGCCGTCGATGATGAGGTCGGCCATCACCGGCCGCTCCTCGGTGTAGAAGGCCTGCCATTGCAGCCGGGTGCCGGCGAGATCCGACGCCGGGGCGCCGATCACCGCCTCGCAGGCGCGGTTCCAGTGGGTGACGCGGTGCTCGGCGTCGATGACGAAGGTGGGGACCGGGCTGCCCTCGACGATCTCGCCCAGGCGCTGCTGCGCCAGGCGCTCGCGCTTGACCTCCTCGGCCTGCTTGCGCTCGGTGACGTCCTGCAGCGTCTCGATGGCGCCGAGGATGCGGCCGTCCTTGCCGCGCAGCGGTGCCGCGGTGAAGCTCAGCCAGCGCCCGCCGCCGGGGAAGTGCGGGAACCACTGCTCCGCCTCGTACGCCCCCTCGATCAGCGGCGAGGCGCGCCAGCGCCCGGCGTACAGCCGCGCCACCGTCTCCTCGGTGATGCCGCCGACGATCAGGTCGGCCATGGTCGGCCGCGGTTCGGTGTAGAAGGCGCGCCACTGCTCGCGGGTGCCGACGATGTCGGCCGCGCGCACGCCGATGATGGCTTCGCAGGCCCTGTTCCAGTGGGTGACCCGGTGGTCGGCGTCGATGACGAAGGTGGGAACCGGCGTGCCCTGCAGGATGCTCGGCAACGACAGGTCCGAATCGGCCGGCGCCGGCGTCGCGTTCGCCCCGCCGGGCCGGTCGTCAAGGCCCAGAAGCCCGTGGATCAAAGCGTTCCTCCCGCACTGCGCGGTTATAATTTCTTGGGGTCTTTCCAACCGGGGATGGTACGCGAGGGCGTGAAAAATCTGCAATATCTTTGGGATGTTTTTGGCGCGAATGAAATGTCGCACCGATGGTCCGCCAGGCCTCCCCCGCCGGGGGCGGGGGAGGGATGAAGGCGCGACCTAGCCCGGCTTGCCGGACTTCGTCTCCGGCCGCATCTTGGCGGGGTTAGTGGGGTTGTGGGCGCCCTCGGCGTCTTGCTGGACGTTGTACTTGCTGTCGCTGCCGCCGCGCGGGCGGTCGGCGTTGCGGTCGGTGGGCGGACCCTGCTCGCCGTGCGGCTGGGACGTGTCGCCGCCGGTGCGGCGGGTGGTCTCGTCGGCCATCGCTTCCTCCTTGCGGTCGTGGTCGATCGGTCAACCGGCCCGCCGGGGGAACGGTTCCTAGGGCAGCGGGACGCGCCGCAGGTGTTCGTCGGCCGCGCTCCACCCGGCGCGGATGCGCGCCTCCACCGTATCGGCGGAGTAGTCGACCGCTCCGCTCAGGGGCTGGTGCGGGCAGGCGACGACGCGCAGGTTCTTCAGGCAGCGGTACTCCATCAGCTTGTCGTACTGCGGGTTCCGCCGCACCGCGCTGTCCTTGGGCAGGGCGCGGTCGATGGCGTCGATCAGCCCGGCGTACTGGCGCAGGCCCTGCGGCCCGCCGAAATCGTCCCAGGATTTGTTCTGGAACAGGATCTCCAGCACGCGGTCGCCGACCTCGTGCAGGTTTTCCGGGATGGTGCTGCCGCGCGTCTCGCGGTCGAGCACGAACAGCGGCAGGTCCTCGCGCTCGGCCGGCGTCAGGCTGTCCAGCATGGCGCGCAGCGGCATGTGGTCGAACAGCCCGCCGTCCCAGTACATGGCCTCGCCCACCCGCACCATCGGGAAGAACGGCGGCAGCGCCGCGCTGGCCAGGATGTGCTCGATGCCCAGCCGGGCGTCGGCGTTGCAGAAGCGCTCCAGGATGCCGGTCTGCACGTTGGTGGCGGTCAGCGCCACGCGCACGCGCTCCGGCTGGTTCAGCCGCTCGACGTCGATCAGCCGCTCCAGCGAGGATGCCAGCGGCGCAAGGTCGTACCAGCTGGTCCAGGTGCCCAGGGAGAACGGGTCGGTGTGCGGGCGGTAGAAGTTGGCGATGCCGGTCATCGCGGTGAGCGCCTGCCGCATCACCGGCGGCACCGGCAGCGCCGGCACCTCCAGCGCGCTCCACAGCTCCCGCAGCGCCGCGGCCGGGTCGGGATCACGCGAGGCCGCCAGCACCGCCGCGTTGATGGCGCCGATGGAGACGCCGGTCAGCGCCACTGGCCGCAGCCCCGCCTCCAGCAGCCGGGTCGCCGCCCCGACCTCGTAGGCGCCCAGCGCGCCGCCCGCCTGCAGGCACAGTCCGATCGCCGTCATGCCACCCTCGCCCGGTGCAACCCAGTCCGTTCTACCATCGCGACCCCGCATCGTCCGCAAGGTCTTTTCACGCGGGCGCCGTGGGGCTAAGGTCCGGCCGCCTGTCTGCGCCTGTCTGGAGAGACCTATGATCCCGCGCTACACCCGCCCCGAAATGGCCCGCATCTGGGAACCGGAGAACAAGTTCCGCATCTGGTTCGAGATCGAGGCGCACGCCTGCGACGCGCAGGCCAAGCTGGGCGTCATCCCCGCCGACGCCGCCAAGGCGGTGTGGGAGCGCGGCAAGTGGGAGATCGAGCGCATCGACGCCATCGAGCGCGAGACCCGGCACGACGTCATCGCCTTCCTCACCAACCTCGCCGAGTACGTCGGCCCCGAGGCGCGCTTCGTGCA
>Ga0196970_1001201_pt1 | contig 19380 bp, 20 predicted proteins | sample S1v_513CmetaG_FD_148672 | JGI IMG/M metagenome (GOLD analysis project Ga0196970, IMG submission 148672) | Soil microbial communities from Anza Borrego desert, Southern California, United States - S1+v_5-13C | ecosystem: Environmental > Terrestrial > Soil > Desert | place: USA: California...
ATTTCAGACATTCTGGCATACACCTCCTTTGGTGACGTCATGAAAGAGGCTATGAAACGGTTAGCCTACAACGCCGGTGAATCTATCGATGCGATCGTTCGTAACGTCATCGCTACCGCAGGTACATTGCAAAATGCTACCGGCGTAGCTGGTGCCGCCTTTACTTCGATCCCAGTCACGGGTTATCTGACAATTGGTGAAATCAAGAAAGCGGTGCGAACATTGCGACGCAATGACGCTCCAACTCTTGAAGATGGCTACTATGTAGGAGCGATCCACAGCGACACGTTGTATGACTTGCAATCTGACACCACCGTTGGTGGATGGATTGATGCAAACAAATACACGGACAGTAACGTCAACAAACTCTTAAAGGGTGAAGTTGGTCGTCTGCATGGTGTGCGTTTCCTCGAAACGTCAGCCGGTTACGTCCGAGGCACTGGAGTCACTTCCTCAGCCTCACTGTACGTGACCAACATCTTTGGTCAGGATGCCTTCGGTGTCACTGAACTTCAAGGCTTGAAGACGTATGTCAAAGGCTTTGAATCAGGTGGAACCGCTGATCCTACAGAGAAAGTTGCCACTGCCGGATGGAAAACCACCTTTGGTGTTGTTCCTTTGAATCCAGCATTCCAGGTGAGTATCACTCACACTGTTACTTCAACTGCGTAAGCTTTTGATTTACGACTCAGCCACCTATCTCTCACCGGGAGGGTGGCTTTGTTGTACTCTGATGCACTTGCAGAAATTATTGGGATACAGTACTATGTGGCTGTACCAGTTCCAAATACTATTTGGCAAGGCACACCTAATACGTGTGTCTTTTTTTTATGGCAACTTTTACTCCCTCCTGGAAGAAATACGAAAAAGATCTCCACTCTGAAGACATTGAAACAAACCTTAAAGCAAGTGATGCATTTGAAGCTGAACGCAATCATGCACTAGAGACGGACCCTGAAGCGCGTAAATGGGAAGCGTCGCGGCGTGAGAGAGTAGCGAAAGACAAGCCTCAATGGGTTAAGGAGAGACGAGCTAGAGATCAAGAACCACTTAAGGAAATGATTAAGGAGCTACGAAGGGGGGGACACTTTACGAAAACACTACGACCAAAAAGCGGGTTTCTTCTCGTTAAACCAACGGATCACCAGCAGGGAGTAACACAAAGCGGAATATACGTCCCGTCTGAGCACACTGACTACCCGAATACAGCGATAGTTGTCCGTACGAGCACAGAAAAGTACACAGAGCATGCGGCTACGATACCAGCTCCATGTAAACAGGGTGAGGAAATCTTGTTTCGCAAAGGCGCTGGCCTAGAGGTGTCAGAAAAAGGTGAAAATTTGTTGTTCATTAGCTTTGAAGATGTCTTGGGAGTTCTTGAATGAGAGTTTCAGTCATCACATCAACCTTTAACCGCGATAAGAGACTTAAGAAAGCTATCGAATCTGTGTTACGCCAATCCTTTAAGGAGTTTGAGTATGTCATTGTTGATGACGGGTCAACTGATAGCACTCAAGAAGTGGTTAAGTCATTCAATGACCCACGCATTCGGTATATTCGGCGCCCAAAAAACTTTGGAAAAGACACTCGGCCTAAAAATGAAGGCATTTTGGCTTCTAAAGGCGAATATATTTCCTTTCTCGATGACGATAACACCTTTAGACCTGATCACCTACAAGTATTGGTCAACGAATTGGATAATAACCCTGAGATAGCGCTGGTGTACGGCAATCGATGGGTAACTGACGAGGATAAGCAACGCCCGCCAATGATGGGGTTTACTTCTGATTTTAAACCCACCTATCTCTTGCAAAGAAACTATATTGACACCTCTGAGGTCATGGTGCGAAGAGAGTCATTGTTTGAGGTTGGAGGATTTGACGAATCCCTCTCAAAATACATCGACCGGAACTTATGGGTACGACTTGAAAAATGTGGCTTTAACTTTAAACACGTTCCCATCATTATCACAGACTACACACTTCATTCAGGCTCAAAGAGCAAGAAAGTTTTTACCAAGGCGGAGCAAGAACTTCTGAATGCTTCTGGTGAGAGTCGAAACATTCCAGAATGGGACCCTCTTAACTGTGAAATCGCCTTGCCTTACTTGGGAGAAGTTAAGGAGCCAAGAGTTGCTATCTTCACCATCACCTATGACAGACTTGATTATACGGAGCGAACAAATGAAGCCCTACAAGCTACTGCTGGTTATCCTTATTTTCATTTATTTGTGGACAATGGCTCCACAGATGGAACTGCTAAAGGCTTAAAAGAATTACAGCAATTAAAACCTGATACGAAAGCTATCCTGAATTCTAAAAATTTAGGTATTTCTAAAGCTAGCAACCAGGCCATAGATTTCCTAACCACTGAAGGTTTTGACATCATCATGAAGGTAGACAATGACTGTCTTTTCCAGAATAAGGGATGGCTTGCCACTATGGTTAAGATCTGGAAGGTTAACCGCAGATTGGCCCTTTCCTGTTATGTAGAAGGACTCAAAGACTCACCAGGCGGAGCACCAAGAGAAGCATACGGAATGATAGCTGGCGAACTCCTAGGCATGACTAAACACTTAGGTGGCATCTGTCACTTTGTAGACGCTAAAGCATACAAGAAATTCAGATGGGATGAGCATTCTTTCCTTCACGGTATGCAGGATGTAGAGTTTTCGCAGTACCTACAGTTTAACGGTTACCAATGTGCATACCTAGAAAACTGGTTCTGCGAACACATGGACAGAACGGAAGGCCAGCTAGCCAAGTACCCAGAGTACTTTGAGAGACGAAAACAGGAGAAGACAACACGCAATGAAGAGAACAGGTAATCCAAACATAAACACCAAAGTCTATTGGAACCATGTTTATGGAGATGAATCTAAGCGACGTGAGTACCTGTCGCAAGGTATGTGTGTAAATGCGATTGATAATCTCAACCAGTCCCCAACCTACCGTTTCGTCCGTACTCTGGAGGAGATCAAAGATGGGGACAAGTTTGTTGATATGGGGTGTGGTGTTGGTGCATTAACCACTATGGTTAAGAAAACATACCCAAGCTGTGAGGTCTGGGGAACTGACATATCAGACCAGGCAATTAAAGACAACTCAAAAAAAAACCCCAATATTAAGTACCTTCATCAGTACATCGGAGATCAGAAGGAATTACCGGACAAATACTTTGATGTTGTATTCAGCGGCGAAGTACTCGAGCACCTTGACGAGCCAAGAGAGCTGTTTAGAGACGCGCTACGTGTGCTTAAAAAGGGCGGCAAGTTTATTTTGACAACACCAAGTGGGGATGCGGTTCAAAGCTCAGAACATGTCACCGAATTTACTCATGAAGACATTGAAATGTTATTCATTTCTCATGGCTTTTCTAAACCACAGTTTGTATACCTTCCAGATATGGAGTCAATGTACGTCATTTATGCCATAGGAGAAAAGTTATGAGATCAATAATAAATATGGTTTTACTTTTATTAATGGTTATAGGCGCGATTGGTGGTTTGCTGATCACTCCCAAACATTTGGCTGCGCCAACCAGCGCGGTTGTGTTCGCACTCTTTGCAATACTTCGGGTCTTGATGGAGAAGAAATGAAAGTATCTCTCGATCTTCACGATTTTAGTGTAATCCATAACAGAATGGATTTACTTAAAACCATCAAAGAGCACTTCCCAGGATTCAAGGTCTCCTTGTTTACCATTCCCTATGACTACCTAAGCGAGCAATCTAACGCAAGAGTTTTCAGGGATCGGTTTCTACATGAGATCAAGCAGAGTTTGGATTGGATGCAGCTCATTCCTCATGGACTAATGCACATACCCAGAGAATTTGAGCGGTGTGATAGGTGGACTATGAAAATGGCTATGGAGGGAATTGAGGAAGCATTTGGTAAGGACGGGTTACCTTACGAAAAGGGGTTTTGTGCACCCTACTGGCTATGGAACCAGGATGTTGTTGACGTGATGGACGAATCAGGGTGGTGGGGAGCAGTTGACAGAAATCAACCTGAGATGCTGTGCCCGAAAAGAGTTTACAAGTATTCCCACAGTCTAAGCGAGAGGTTTTATGAAGCCAAAACTGACACCCTGAAGCTACACGGACATATGGGTCATCCAAGTGATAATGCGCTTGAAGACCACTTGTTGAGCATATTGAAGCTTCCCGAAGATGCTGAATGGCATTTTGTGACTGATTTTGTCGAGGAAAAGAAATGAAAATAGCTGCCTTTCCCAACAATTCTGGGTCAACACTTTGGCGTTTAACAGACCCCTTTAAATACCTTATGACATACGGTCACGAGCCAGTCATTTACACTAAAGGAATCAACGAAAAAATAGCTGACTGGGCTGATGTCTATCTTCTTCAGTCGGTGGTAGATAAAGAAGGCATCGCACTTTTGCACTACTACCAAAAGGAAAAGGGTAAGAAGATCGTCCTAGATATTGATGATGACTTGAACGTTCAAGACGACAACATTTACAAGGACTTGCACCGGATTAAATCTGCACCAGATGTTATACAGATCACAGCCAAAATTGCCGATTTAATTTTCACGACGAATGGATATTTGTCGACAAAGCTGCAGAAACTCAACAAGAACGTAACAGTAGTACCGAATTATCTGGATCTGGACCGTTGGGATCTTCCCAAATACAGAAATGACTCCAAGACTATTCGACTGGGGTGGGCTGGATCTATGACTCATCTTGATGACGTAAAAATGGTCCAAGAACCCTTAATGAGACTCCTTTCTGAATTCAAGAACCTGAAACTCATCATAGCTGGAGATCACCGGGTGTCGGAGCTATTCAGGGGTGCAAACGTAGAGGGATATGTAGGTGTACCACTGGATGCTTGGCCTTCAAGGTTGCATGGATTAAGGCTAGATATAGGGATCGCACCGCTCAGAGATACTGAATTTAACAGGTGTAAATCCAACATTAAATGGCTTGAATACTCTATTGCGAAGATTCCAGGTGTTTACTCTCCCACAGTCTATAGCATGAGAGGATTTGATGAGAAACTCGGCATACTCGCGAAAAACCCAGAGCAATGGTACTCAGCACTCAAGAATCTTATTCAGTATGAGCAGCTGCGCGAGGACATCGGGCACTGTGCTTACACTATGGTAAAGAAGCGCTATAACTTGAAGTCTCATGCTCATCTATGGAACGAAGCGTACATGAGCTTAGTACAATGAATTGACCCCATCTAGAAGTCATGCTAGGTTCTGGTAACTAGCCGATCTTAAAACTTTAAGCAGGCCACTCTTTCGAGTGGTCTTTCTTATTATGGCATCACTCACTGCAGACACCGTCCAAAACGTACTCGAAATGATCTCCGACCTACGAGGAGAAACTACAACAAACACTGACGCTGCTCGTATCAGAGCTGTCTCTCGAGCTGAAAGAGACTTTGCCAAGAGAGCGTTTTGGAGAACACATCTACTCCGTGATCAAACCCAAGTAGGTGATGGTACGGGGTCGTACACCATCGGCTCACCGCAGTACCCCATGAGAATGAAGGGTTTGATGGAGGTTTTCGTTGGTGGAACAACTGAAGACAAGCGCTACCAAGTTGTTGACTTTAACGCGTTCAAAAATCTGTATAACTCTAACACGGCAAATCAAATGGTCTATGAGTGGTATGACGCTGCTAACGACCTATGGAAGGTTAAGATTAATCCTTCTGTCTCCCTCAGTTCAACGATCACCTACGCATATTTCTGGGAACCTCCAAAAAGAACACTGCCGACCGACGTTGTTGTGTGCCCAAATATGCGAATCATCGCACTGCTGGCTCTAGCGGAAATTTACGAGTCTGAAGATGAGGATGACAAAGCAATTGACAAGAAACAAGAAGCTGAGATTCTGATCAACGAACTTATTGGGCTCGAAAATACTCCAGCTATTAACCAACTTTACACTTTCGGGAACGCTTTAAGTAACTACCGGGGAATAGGTTCGTACTAATATGCGAGTCTTTCCACGTTCCCGTCGAAGACAAAGCTTACTATCCGTAAAAACGGACGGATGGATTCGGGGACTTAACACACTGGTATCTAGTTCACAGATCAGGCCGGATGAGTTAGCAGATGCAGTAGACATTCAGATTGTTGAAGACGGAAAAATTCAGTGTCCTAGGGACGGTCAAGCGTTCTTTGGTTCTGATTCTGGATCCCGAGTTACGGGGCTTTTTCCCTACTACAAATCTGATGGAACTAATAAGCTTCTTCGAGTAGAGGGAGAGGAACTTCAGGTATTCAACTCTGGGACATCTGCTTTTGACGCTGTATCAGGATTCTCATACACAAACGGTCTGAACATGGAAGGGACGATGGCTTACGACCGCCTGTACTTAGTCAATGGTACCGACCCCCTTACGTACTATAACGGCACTGACATTACCTCTTTCACAGGAATAACCGCTCCAGCGGCGCCAACAGCCACGAGAACAGGCACAACTGGGTCATTCACCTTCTCGTACAAGATCACAGCAATCACAAACGTCGGCGAAACGGAGCCTTCTGCAGCCGGATCTAGTACCCTAAACCAGTCCACATTGGATGCCTCCAACTACATGACCGTCACCTGGTCCACAGTAACGAATGCAACTGGTTACAACGTTTACGGAAGAAAAGACGGCCAATGGTTTTTCATGAAGTCAATGGAGGGTAATGGTTCAACCACTTACGTTGATAAAGGCCAGGATACCCCGAGTGAAGTGTTTACGCCTCCAGATGCTAACTCAACGAGTGGTCCTAAAGGAAAGTACATCGCGCTATACAAAGACTCACTCTTCGTACTTGGAGATCCCGCAAACCCATCCAGGGTGAATTACTCAGGTGGCGGAGATAAGATCAATGACTTTACGGTAAGCTCAGGAGGGGGCTTTATCGATGTTTCGAAGAACGACGGTCAACTGGGGACAGGGCTGGTTCCTTTCAAGAATTCGCTGGTCATATTCAAAGAGCGTAGTATCTATCAGTTCTCATTTTCTTCCAGTGGGTTGCCTCAAATTGTGCAAGTTACATCTGCCGTTGGATGTATAGCACCAAGATCAATTGTTCCCGTGGAAAACGACATCTTTTTTGCTTCAGAGCGAGGAATCTTCACCATCGGAAATGAGGCTGGGTTTGCTTTCGACGTTCTCAGGACAAACGAGTTGTCAGCCCGCGTGCGGTCAATCTTTCAATCGATCAACCCAGAGTACATCGCGAACATAGCAGCTGTTTATGCCACAAAAAACAATGTTAACTACGTCATCTTTTCATATACGCCCTCAGGCTCAACGCGAAACTCTAAAGCCCTTGTGTATGATAGAGAAAGACTTGGCTGGTTCCCTTGGACCAACATTAAGGCAAACTGTTGGACGAACTATTTAGACGGTACTGGTGCCACAAGAGTACTCTACGGAGATGATACGAGCGGTCGTGTGAAGGAAATCCTCACTGGGGCCAATGACTTTGGAACAGCCATTCAAGGATCATTTAAACTCAAGGCGGAAAGCTTTAAGACTTCCTTAGATGAGTATAAGAAGCTTAAGGACGTTTCTATAGTGCTCAGAGAACCAACGGGAGCTGTGAACCTGAGTATCATTAAGGATGGTACCGAGACTGCTTTCACTTCCAATATTTCTACGGTGTCTCCTGCCATCAACTTTGGACATTATGTTTTTAACAGGTTCCTCTTCAAAACAAGCTTTGGCACAGGATCTGTTACTTCTGCTGACGATATCGTGCTGAGAACCAAGAGAAACATGAACGTAGAGGGAAAAAGCTTTCAACTGTCATTTAATAATGGTTCCTCAGGAGCCTCATTCACATTGCTTCAGACAACATTAACAGCCAAACCTCGATCATCGAGATACAGACAGTCTGGAGACATTATCCAATAGGAGGAAATATGCCAATGTCCAAATCAGGACCCATGAGTAAACAACGGCCTGGACGAAGTGTTCAGTCAAAAGCAGTGGTTTTAAGCCCACAACAAGTCAGAGCAATCAAGCAAGCTCCTAAGGGTCAACTACCCGCTTTCATCAGAGCTGGTGTAGGGAGAGGTCCACAGATAGTGTCATTGGGCGCCAGTGCCGGTGTCCGAGGACGAAGCGTAGGGGGATCAGTTGGAGTTAGTCAGGGAAAACCCTTTGTAACTCTGAACGTTAACGGAAAAAATAAAGTGAAGATCGGTCAGAAAAAGGGCGCATTCTTCGGACAATAAAACCTTATTTGACAAGAGATAGTTTTTCCACCTAGCCTTAGCTTGAGATTGAAATATGACCTAGTTAAATACAAAAAAACGCCGCTCATCCTGAAAAAATTAGCGACGTTTTTAGATAACAAACCATGAGCAGTATAGACATCAATGGACCACTAGTCAAATCTTTGGATAAAATGAAATCAACACGATTTACCATTCTTGCCATTATCGGAACTATTGTGGCAATTAGTGTGTTAATTACAGCTGTTACTGGTTTGATAGAGCTTTTCAAGCCCCCTCAGCCCACCACTGTTAATTCTTATATTAATGAGAAATAGAGCATCCACTTGACCGCAACCACAACTAGCGCTATACATTCTTTGTAGCTACACGTTACACGATAACGCAGGCCACTCTCAGATTGAGGTGGTCTTTTTTTGTAGCCTAAAGTTAGGTGATGCTAACCCTTCGTTTGATAGAATATATTCAAAAGAGGCTCTCTGGCATCACACGGGGGGTCTCTTTTTTTTATCCTCCAATTAAGCCACAGGCTGGCTAAACCCAGGGCCGTACTGGTACACCATCGGCAAGGAAATGACTCATGCCTAGTGAAAGGTTAAACAGCACTAGGGGAAGAATTAATAAGTTGAACAACACAATGCACTGCAGAAAAGCAACATTTGATACAGCTTATTAATCTGTTTGATCTACAAGGCTCAGAGAGAAAACTGATTATGCCCCAAGTAAGAGTAAACAGTGTAGAGGAATCTATAAGTAAAGTTGTTGTGCTGATATAACTATCAAGGAAATAATTTCAGGATGTGGCCTATTCAATCGTAGCTCCAAGAGGTGAAACGCAATAAGTGTATCCCTGTGGGTAATAAATGCTTTCTGGCTCCAAGACAAAGGTCTTTGTATCTCCGGGGAACATGATCTCATCGACTAAGATTGTTTCAGTGTCTAGGACATTCGCCCCACAGACCTTGGTTCCATTTTGCATAAACTCAACTTCGAAGCCTGGATCAGAAACTGTGAATGAGTATCCATTTTTGACAACAATAATAATTCCATCTCGTGAGGCCTGGGTGCTGTTGATGGATAGTAACGTCCCATTTACAGTCTCGGTTTCAGGTGATGGAGAAGGCTCGGGTGCAAATTCTGCTAGACAGGCATTCATTCGCTCATTTGACCCAAGTCTGTAGCACTCCTCCCTCGTTAACGGTTTTGGTTTAGTGAAAAAGTAGCCAAGCAGCGAAGCAGCAACAGCAAAACCAGCAACTATGTACCATCCGTTTTCTTTCATAGCATAACAATACCACATCTACTTGACCGCAGCCCTATTCTAATCTAAAACCACACTATCAGCCGATCTTACTCAAGTTAAGCAGGCATCCTCTCGGGGGTGTCTTTTTTAATGGCTCTTTAACAGTTAATAATTGGAAAATATCTGAACAGCGTAAACGCCGTCAGTCTTAATACAGGACGATCTAAAATTCTTGTTAGCGAGGTTTTCTTTATGAGAAGGAGAATTTAACCAGGCGTTAAGAGTGAGTAAATCATCATTAGAGTGTTTTGACAGGTTTTCACCTATCCATTCACCCTCTCTTCCTATTTTACTTGCGGTTCCTCTGAATCCGTCGTGACTCCAGTCGTTCTGAACTTCCACGATTCTCTCAGAGGCAACATTGCATAGACGATCAGATTTAACAAATTCGTTAAAGCCAGAGATTTTCCTCCAATTATTAACAGTATCCCATAGTTCATCTTCGTCGAGATAACGTTTTCCGTAATCAACGACAACGTTAGCTAAAACTGGAGAAGGCGAAGGTGTTGCAGATGGAAACGCATTCAGAGTTTTTGAACGAGAAATAAAGGCAGTTACAGCTAAAAACACTAATAGCACTAAAAAAACAAATGACTTCATAGCTAATTATAGCAAAAAGGACCAAAATGGTTATCCAAGGCTCAGGTTATTCATCACTTTACGCTCGAAATCCAAATAATTTAAGTTCGCCTGGGCCCCAGCTGCCAGCTTCTGGGTACACAGGTCAATACAGGTCGAATCCATTGAATTACAGCCCTAAACCCGCAGGGTCGGTGCTGGGCTCAGCAACTGGCTTTACAACTTCACGCCCTTCCCCAGCCCCCAGTTTATCTGGGCTCTTTCAACCTCCTATGGATGCCGCGCAAGCTGGCTATGATGCAGAGCTTGGTGCAGCGAACAGTGCCTTGGACTACGAACGAAGTAACCTTTTAAGTCAAATGGATAGCTTAGGGGCTCAACGTCAGAACTCCATTAACTCGCTATCAACCGCTCTTCAGGGAGTCGAAAAAGAAGTCGGTACACAGAAACAGAGATCTGCAGACCAGACTCAAGATGCTATTAATCAAGCTGGTTCAGTTGCTAAGACTACTCAATCACAAAACAGAAACGTTTTAAGAGCACTAGGTATCCTCAATTCTAGTGCCGCTGGAGAACAGTTAACTAAACCCATCACTGAGTTTGATAACCAGCGTGCAGTGCTAGTTAAAGCTAACCTTGATCGCATAAATTCCTTAGATGACTTTTACAACCAGAAGCTGTCAGAACACAAAAACGCCGTTCAATCGATCGAAACTCAATTTAACGATTTAGTTGGACGTATTCAAAACGATTTACGTTTCAATGATCGACAAAGAACCGATGCGGTACGTCAAGCGACTTCCGCTCTTCAATCACGAAAGGCAGAGATCGCCAACTCAATGAACAACTACGCTCTCCAAGTAGATCAACTCAAGGGTAATTACATGAAGCAATTGGCTGAACAAGCTAATTATGTTGCTCCCACAGCTAATACAAACTTGATTTCCAGCATGGGTTTAACCAACACTTCTAACACTGGTCGAACAAATGCACAGATATTTGATCGAGATGATGAGGAACGACGAAGACTGTCAAATCCTTACCTAGCTTAGGAGGCTACGAATGGCTCTTCCTAACCTATTACAGCGCTATAAGCAGATGCTTCTTCCTCGTGGCAAACAAGTAGCTTCCAATACCTTAAGCGGTCTTAAGGCCCTATCTCAGGGATCGGGTGTGAATGATCTTATTGGTGGATCTGTTCAGAACATCACGAATACCCCTAAAGCTTTTGTAAACTTCGCACTTGGTAACAAGCAGAAAGCTCAGCAGCAGTTTGCTCTCGCACAACAAGGTGCAGATCGGGCTTTTGGATCAAGGATCAACCCTCAAACAGGTAAATTTCAATTCACAGGTACTGGGGCACCACGAGTTGCCTTAACATCTGCAGGAACACTAATGCCGGGAGCTAAGGTCGCATCACTCCTAGGAGGTGCAATCGGGGGTGGCTTTGCCGCTTATAACAAATCAAACATCGGTGCTGGAGTAGGACAAGGAGTTAGCTTAGGGTTGCAGTCTAACACTATATCCGGTGCGACAAATCCCTATCTCGCAAAGTTTGTTCCTAAATCCCTCGGATTATTTGGTTCAAGGGGTGTACCGGCCGCTCTAAACATTGCACAGGGTTATGCAGTTGACCGCGCAACTGGACAACCAACTACTAAGGAATCTGTCGGAATCGACCTGGCAGTTGGCCTGCTCGGTGGAAAAGGTCAATTTAATACTGCAGTTCCTCGCGGTGAGACACAACTAAACCAACTCAAAGGCCTAATCCCTTCTCTACAAAACAGTAATAAACCATTGGGAGGATTGATAGCTCCAGCAAAGTCGAGGTTAATTGCAATTGAAGGAGGGAAGCAAGGTAGACGTGCAGATGGCACCTATGACTTTAAAGTTAAGATTCCCGAATACGTTGGAGGCAAGATCAAAACAGTAACAGCTCACTTCAAAACAGATCCTAAGAACCCAAACAAACTGGTGAGAGTTGGAGGCAACCTTGAGAACGCATACGGAGGGATACTGGGAATTCAGCCGCAATTTGATGAAGAGGGAAAGCTAACGGGAGTTGAATTTAATCCAGAAATAGCTATTGGAGGAGTACTAGCAGCGGGTGGCATTAAAGCCTTGAAAGGACGAGGGTTAGATTCCACCTCCAAATCAGCCACTAATACTTTGATGGAAGATAGTCCTCGGGATATTCAGACTCCCTCGAATCGTAATTCCCAAGGTATGCTACCGCACCAACCACAATTAGAACAACGAAGAAGCCAGTTAACAGTTGATCAATCTTTGGGCGCTGATTTGGGAAGAAATGGACCAGGAATTCATAAACAAGCACTATTAGAAGGCCAAAACCCAGAATCAATAGGATCCCTACAAGAGCTAAATTCATCAAGTGGAATTTTACCACAAACTGTAACTCCTTACTTTAATTCGAAACACTTCAATGTGTCTCCTGAAGTTAAGAAAATAATTAATGGCGCTGTTTCATCTACTAAACCGGCAATAGAAAAGATTGTGGGGTCCAAACTCACAAACAAAGAGGTAATCGAGAAAGCTAATGTTTCATCTAGAATACTGAATTCAGCTGTGACGCGCGATCAAACTGAAGCTTGGGAATCAGCGCTACTCAAAACGAGGCAAAAACTTGCAGCGCTATCACAAGAAGGAAAGGTCGATCAAGAGTATATCGACACTCTAATCACGCTTAAATCTCTTGGGACGGATATAGGTAGAAAACTGCAGTCTTTTGGAATTGGCGCCGATCCTCAGCTCGTTACATCAAAGCAGGCAATACTTGAAGCTGTGACCAAGGTTGAGAAGGACACTTCGAAGGTCCTCAAAGCAGCTCAGGGAGTTGATTTTAATGATATTAACCAAGCGACAGAGTTCTACAGAAAGTTTGTGAAACCTAAGCCAGGAGAATTTCTTGACCTCCTCAGATATAACTCAATGCTTTCCAGCCCTAACACTCATATCAATAACCTTTTTTCAAACTATCAGGGTACAGGAATAGTCGCCCCGATCGAAAAGACGATCGAAGGGGGATTCGATGCCTTGTGGTCTGTACTCAGGGGGCAACCTAGGACCCGTTTTGCTGGTGAGGGAGCAGCATATGCTAAAGGATATTATTCGAATTTTGGTAAAGCAGTGAAGTCATTTACCGATGTGATGCGCGGGAAAGCACTCATGAAGAATCCAGACATGAGGAACATTCCTCTATATGCTGGCGGGAGAGGGCGCAAATACGAAAACATCCTTCAGTTCCCAATGAAGACTCTGGAAGCTATGGATCAGGCATTCACTACCCTTACAGGAGCAGGCGCGACTTCAAGTCTTAAATATAGGCAACAAAAAGGCATTGGACTTGGAATGGATGTTGATAAGATGGCCTCCAATGAGGCGACCAAACGACTCTTTAGGTCAGAACTAGGGGAAAACAACGGCAGCGCCCTGCTCGATGCTATTGACATCATGGCAAATAAAGTTCAGTCATTAAAGGGGAGTGAAAATAAAATTGTCCGCATTATCGCTAAGTACAGTTTGCCTTTCTTACGTACGCCCACAAATATCCTAAAACAAGGTGTTGAATACACTCCGTTTGGGATCTCAGCTCTTCCAGGATCAAAAGATAAGACTGCTCAACTGGCTAAAATCGCACTTGGCTCATCCATAGGGACAGCAGTCGCTTTACTAGTAGGTGGAGATAGGCTTACATGGGCGGAACCAACTGGCGAGAAGCAAAAGCAAGCATTTAGAGCTGCCGGATTACAACCGTATGCAGTCAAGGTGGGAAACAGGTGGATTTCGTACTCGAAGCTGCACCCGGCAATCTCATTTAACCTTGCATTGGTAGCGGCTATCAGGAACGCTGAGGAAAACAGAACCCTTGATGAGGGGCAGATTGAAACCCTCCTCTCAGGAGCAGCTAAATGGGTCAACTTCTTCGCGGATCAGAGTTATGTAAAGAGTATAGGAGATCTAGTTTCGGCTAGTAAAGGAGATGTAGAAGGACTTGCAAAGATTCCAGCGAACTATTTTCAACAACTTGTTCCGTTTCGAGCCCTAATGGGATGGGTTGCACGGCTTACAGACCCATATCAACGACAGGTTGATCCCGATGGCTCATTCCTTGAAAAGCAGCTGGGATTTCTAGCAACGCAAATACCAGGTATTTCTCAGACTGTCCCGGCAAGGCTTGATCAGTTTGGAAATCCTATTGAAAACCAAAACAGAGCACTCAATGCAATAAGTCCTATCAGAGTGACAAATGAAAACCCAGAGGCTAAGCAAGATTATTCATTTTTAAGAGAGAAGGCCAGGTTACAAAGAGATAAAACCCAGATTACAAAGGAACTGAAAAAAGAAGCAAAACAAAATGTGACGGTACCTAAAGCAGGAGCTACTGGAGACGTTATCATTCCTGGGAAAGGTCTAAGAAAACTTGATGACATTGAAAAGGATCGTGTTAGTACCTACCTTGCTTACGGTAAGGGTGTGAAGGATGATGAATTAGCAAATTATTACTTGGGCGACATTGCCACAATGCCAACATCTAGTAAGTATCTGAAGGCCGAGCGATCCAGCAAGCTCATGTCTAAGCTGAGCACAATTGGCACTGACGAGAAGCTTTCGGCAGAACAAAAAAACTTCTTGAGAAGTCTAATCGCCAAAGAGGTGGGTTTGAAAATTGAAGAACTAGACTATTACAAAATTGCAAACAATAGCGTTAACCTTAAAACGCAGTATGTCTTGGATACTATTCCAAACCTGGAAGGAAAAGACCTCTATCAGCAGCTCGTTAATTGGAGAAAGCCGGTTAATGGCGCCCTTATTTTATCTGACGGGGTAATCGATAACCTGATTCAGGAAAACCTTTTGACTGAGGCCCAGGGAGCAGCTCTGAAGAAAATAGACTTAGACTCCGAAGGAAAACTCAAAGTTCCTAAGCCAAAGAAGCCTAAAAAGCCTAAGAAAATTAAGATGCCTAAGTTGCCAAAGGTGAAGAAAGTGACCATTCGGAAGCCCAAGAAAGTGAAGCTTAAGACATACAAACTGAAGTCAGTGTCGCTAAAGACGACAAAAACTAAGAGACTAAAACAATTGACCGCAAGGTGAGCAAGTGATACATAGGTATAATTAGCCCGTTCTTAATTAATAAGCAAGGCCGCTCGAGTGAGTGGTCTTTTTTTGTATCTCAAAGCATATATGGCTGTCCCAAACCTCAAGTACTCAATAGGAAACTCCGCAAGCACTACCGCATCTGCAAGCATAAGTAATTCTGATACATCAATTTCTCTTACTTCTGACACTAACTTCTCTGCAAAGTCTGGTGAAGGAATGATTCTGATCGATGAGGGGCTTGCGACGGAAGAACTGGCGTACTCTGCCAGTAAGGCCGGAGCTACTCTTTCAATACCATTAGTTAATCGAGGTCTTGAGGGGGGATCGGCTCAAGCGCACTCAGCCTCGAGCACAGTTAAGGGAACGCTAACCGCAGACATGTGGAATGACGTTATTGATCACCTCAAGACACAACACAACGATGATGGAACCCACAAGGTGGCTTCCATTGTTTCGGCAGTAGCTCCTGGCACATCAGGAAACGTACTTACCTCAAATGGTTCAAGCTGGGTATCAAGTGCTGCTGCTGGGGGCATGACAGACGGTGGGACGTACATGAAGCCTTCCACTGATGGAGATGAATTACGCGCCTATCATAGTGACGGAACGGCTTACATTGAAATTGGCAACGACGGGACGGACTCGAAAATCACATCAGGAACAGGGCACCTCGTACTAACTGTTCCCGCAAGCAAACTCGTTAAAACCGCTGTCCTTCGCCAAGACAACACTACTAACACCTATAAGAACAATTCAGTGATTTTGACCGGGTGGGGTTACATAGAGGGAAACGGTTCCGGCCTCATTTCTAAAGCTGTGACTTTTGGGATTACCTTCTCAGAGGCTCCCGTTGTATCGGTCGGTATTGCTGGTGCAGCTACAGCAGGTGCTCCATCAGCGATCACGGATCTTGCTCTAAACCCTCAGGCAGCTGCAAACGTTCACAACGCATCCAATTACGGAATTTCAACCACAGGGTTTACCGCGGCCATTGCTCGGCAGTCAGGAAACATGTCAGCGGGTACATATTTTGGTTTCACCTGGACTGCGATTGGAGTGCTGTAGGGAGTATGCAAGATCCTCAAGCGTTTTTTTTAAATCAGGGGATCTTAGGTGTAATAATCACTGTCCTGGGCACTGTGTTGCCCTCTGTAATCATTTGGCAACAACGAAGGCTCGATAAGAAGGACGAGGAGATAAAAGCGTTGTACACAAGCATTAGCCTCGTACAGGAAAAAAGAAACGCGGACGCTGTACAGAACATGAGTATCGTCACGAACTTGGGGAGTAATTTGACTAACGCTACCGCAGCAATACAGAAATCGGTCGATAACTTGGTGAATAACCTATTACTCAATCATAAGTCATGAAAATGTTTAGAAACTTTTTTAGCAGCGCAAAGGACGCCCCAACACATGAAGAGATTCTAGAAAGAACTCAAAAAATATTGGAAGGTCGCGATGATGAGGCGAAAAAAATTCACGACCTGAAACAGCTCTATAACATGGAAATGATCAAAATTAATGATGAGGCCAGGAAGGTAGCCAAAGATGCACATAAGACTAACAAGAACATAGATACTGTTTACTACGTCGCGAAAGTGACTGGAGGACTCATTTAGATGCAACCAATTCTACCCCCCATAGACAACAATTTTATGGTGTTCGCGGCATTAGCATTCAATGTGTTGTCAGCCTCAATTATCCCAATTTTCCTCATACCCCTACAAGTTAAGCAGGCGGGTGTTAAAAATGGCCTTGGGAAGCTGCGAAAGCAAATGCTTACAAAAGGCCTCATTGGCGAATTGGTTGCCTTAGTGTCCCTGTACTTTATTGGGCTTATTGCGCTAAGGATTTTTCAGACAGGTCAGATCATTGGAACGCTAACCCAAATGGCGCTCCTGTTATTCTCAGCTGGTAAGTTTGGAAACGACTTTATTGACTACCTGATTTATCACCAGCAATACACTCCAGAACACATTGCATTGGCTGTCCAGTCTCAGAAGCTGATAAACAAGCGACAGAGGAAGGGGTCTAAATGAGGTACCCTGTTGGCAAGTCGCGAGACGACTTTTTGAAAAATTGGTACTCGGCAACTAAGTTCGGCGCCCAGTCGGGGAACATTCTTCATGAAGGGGAGGACTTTAACCTTCGCACTGGGGGGAATACTGATCTTGGCCAGCCTGTCCACGCATTTGCAGAAGGGGTCGTTTCGTCTGTTCACGTTCATACATCGAAACCGACATTGGGAAAACACGTCCATATAAGACACGATGCACTTAACGTCTGGTCTCACTATGCTCACCTAGACACAGTTCTCGTTAAGGAGGGTCAGGCTGTCAAAGAAGGCCAAATCATCGGCACGATCGGGAAATCAGGAACTGAGTACGCCCATCTTCACTTTTGCATCAAGAACCAACCTACAGGAATAGACGGAGTAGCTAAAACAAAGGAGGACCTTAAGAAATGGGAAAGTCCCATTCCGTTTATCGAGAAATCTTTAATAAATCCTATGCCAGAAACAATTGCCGTTGAAAAGTCAAAGTTTGAAGAACTGGTCAAGAAAAGCACAGAGAGGGACGAACTCAATAAAGTTGGCATTAACTCCCTTTCTGATGTTACTGAACTTAAGAAATCTGTTGATGAAGCGCGACTAGAAAGACAAACTGCTCAGCAAGAAGCTAAGCAAACTCGGGAAACCCTTGGCTCGTTACAAAAAACATTAGCTGACAAGCTTCAAAGCCCTCAAGACAAAGATAGGATTATTTCAGCAGTGGATGACCTTATCCTAAGGTGCGACTTATTACAAGATCAAGCGGACGAAGCGACGAAAGAAAATGACACATATGAAAAGCAACTTACGAAGCTTCTCACCGAGATTAATAGGCTCCAGCTGTTAATGAAGAGCAATAATCCTCTTTCTCAAGCAAAAGTCTCAGAATTACTATTTGAAGTAGTACGTCGTATGACGGCTATTTTTGAAAGGAAACAATGAAAGACCCTACTAAGGTTGTGATAAGTCCAGAGAACGTGATTAACAAGTATGATTGGCAAAAAATAGCCCACAATGCCGCCTACTTTTTAGCACCGGCAGTCTTAGTTCTATTAGCATCGGTAGGGGATCTTATCCCCGAAGGCGCATCATGGGGTGTGGTAGTGCTTTATCTTGCTAACATTTTGACAGACGCAATCAGAAAGTGGCGCGGCGAAAACACGTACAGAGTTGATGAAAATAGAAAGGTCCTATGACAATAACAGGATCAAAAGTAATGGCGATAGGGTTTGGATTATCTTCTCTGGGACTTGGGCAATTCATCCCAGAGGTGTCTGTAGTTGGAGCTGTATTACTAGTCGTTGGAGCAGCCATGGTGGCTTTAGACAGGTAACGTGAAAGAAAACCTCTCCGCAGTAGACCAAGCAACGATGCATGTCTGCCAGGCTGAGACGTTATACATGGAGCAGTTAATGCTCGAAGTGCAGCATGCACAAAAGCAAGCAGAGCTTTGTGGTTGTCCTAATTGTAAAAAATACCTTGACGGATTAATTCACACCACCGTTCCTGAAGAAATAATACGATTAACACCTCCCAGCCAGAGAGATAAGACAAAAGTAATTGAAGGACCCAAAGAGATCGACAAGTACGACCCTGATAGCACCACAGGCCTTACCTCATGAGGTAATCATGAAAGAACTGAGAATATCAATCGAATCAAGTCTCTCAGTCGCTTCCCTCGGTCTTATGGTTTACGCCCTCTTCGGAGGATTTTCTCTTGATACTCGAAACAGAATCCGAGACAGAGCAGTCAAGAAGTTTGGCAGACTATGTAGCGAATGGTCTGGGAGAGATGACGAGCCACTTCAAGCGGCCCACTGGGATCACTCTAAGAACAGCCCTCGATATGACGATCCTCAAAACGGCAGGCTGTTAACGCTCACGGAACACCTTGAAGATCATATAAGGAGAGCTGGAAGAAATGGACTTTCGAAGCGAGATAACGACGCAGCTATTGCCTCCCTTAAGTCTCAGATCAAGAAGTTCGAAAAGCAGCGTAGCCAGGAGAGAAGATTTGGGCGTCGAGCAGGGTAAATTAGCAGTCAACACAACCGCTTGACAGAGTATAGCCCAACGATGTATGTTTATAGTACTCGAATGAG
>Ga0196970_1001202_pt1 | contig 19346 bp, 12 predicted proteins | sample S1v_513CmetaG_FD_148672 | JGI IMG/M metagenome (GOLD analysis project Ga0196970, IMG submission 148672) | Soil microbial communities from Anza Borrego desert, Southern California, United States - S1+v_5-13C | ecosystem: Environmental > Terrestrial > Soil > Desert | place: USA: California...
CCCCGCAGGAGCCGTTGCTCACCATGGCTTGCAAGCGGCAGTGACGCTGGGCTGAACCGGGGGCCCTTTCCTCATGTCGCCAGGGGGCCGGTTCCTGATGTCGTTTGACAGTAAATGTCCTGGTACCGGCTGAACTTCTGGGTCTGGGACTGTTCGAAGCCGTCGCGGTACAGTTGCCGCCGGTCATTGATCACGGCTTCAGCCTTCCCACCCAGAACCCCCATGGAAGCCTTCATGTCGCGTACGACTTCCTCAGGCAGAACGCCGGTAGCCTCCACGCCGAATTTGTTGATGTACTTCTGAATGGTCGAGAGCGAACCGGCAATGTACCGGTCCATGTCGGGGTTGCTGAGCACACCCGAGTCACCGGCCGCACGGGCACCTTGGATCAGGGCGTAGATCTGCCCCAGGGACCCGCCCTGTTCGATCAGTTTCACGACGTTGTCCGAGGAATTCCGGACAGTGTTCGCACCCTTGTACAAGTCGTCTGACTCCAGGCGGTTCAACTGGTCCTGGAGGTCCTTCCCGATGTCGTCACCGTACTTCGTCGCGACTTCCTTGACCTTGGCCGCCGCCTGGGCCGCCCGCTGGGCGTCCGCAATCCGGAGTTGGTTGGCCTGCCCCTCACGCTGCACCGCCATGGACTCGGCATGCCGGGCGTTCTCCGCCGCAAGGTTACGGTTGCGGAAGTCCACATCCTCGCCACGCTGTTGCTTCTGAATTCCGACTTCCCCGGCCTTCAGCCCCAGTTCCCCAACCCGCAAGGCGTTGTCATCCACAGCGTTTTTCATCGCCATGTATTCCCGCATGTTGGCAATCTTCTGCTCGGCTTCCTGCTTTTTGAGGATTCGATCCTGCCGGTTGCCCCGGATGAAGTCGTCAATGGGCTTGGTCGGGTCCTGGGGCATGTTGCCGGTCATGAACGCACCCGCAGTGTAGGCGGGCCGCATCATGGCGAAGCCCTTTGCCACCTGGGCGATTGGCTCAAGCCAAGAATTATCCAAGACCCCGGAGCGGATCTTGTCCGCTTCCCCCATGAATTTTTCCAGTTCGGCACCTCGGCGGGTGGTCTGGTCCGTCATGGTCTTCTGCAAGTCGGCGTACCGCTGCATCAGGTCCATGTACGGATCGCCGGCACCGGTCGGACCTGGAGTCGGGACCGCCGGGGGGCCGGCTACCGGCTTGACCTGGGGGGCCATGCCCGAGCCCGAGGGAGCCGCCACCGCGGCCGGGATCGAGCCCGGCACCCGGACATTCGGAAGTACCGGAGCGTCTGGCATCGGGAGGGCCGTCAGTTTCGAAAAATCAAAGGGCTGGTCCCAGTATGACGAGTCGAACATTCCCATCAGAACCACCCCGCGATTGTCTTAACGCCGTTTGCGATTTTGTCCATGTTCCCCAGCACGCCCAAAGTCCCCAACCCGGCCGTAATCCAACCGTTCGTGCGGGCGGTGGAATTGGCCGCCTGGGCAGCCTGGGAAGCCGCAAGACTGTTGCCCACGCCGTTCAGGGCATTACTGTACCCGGACACCGCCTGGAGCTTGTTGTTGTTCTGGAGCCCGGTGATTGCCGTCCGGTTCGAGAAATTCGTTTCGCTGGCGTTGTTCAACAGGTTGGTGTTGTCGTTCGCTGTTTGCTGCCGGCCCAAGAAATTCGTTCTGGTCACGTCCGCTTTGTTCTGGGCGTTCCAGAGGTTCGCGGCCTGGGTGTAGCCGGACGCCAGCCGGTTGTTTTCGTTCTGCTGCCCGGCGTTCCACTGGGCGGCAGCCGTGGCGTTCTGGTTATTGTAGAGCCGGCGGTTGATTTCGTTCGTGGTGTTGAACTGGGAATTCTCATTGGCAGCCGCCGCGTTCTGGGCGGCAGCACTGGCGTTCGCCCCCGCGGCCCAAGCGTTGGCTTCATTGGCCTTCTGGGCCTGATACTGCCTAGCCGCGTTGGTGATCGCCTCTTTCCGCTGTTGGAAGCTGTCGAACAGGGCCGCCTGCCGGGACGCGACATCCACGTCCCCGGAGCGGATCGAGCCCGCAAGCTGGTCCGCCGCCCCCGCGGCCTGGGTCTGGCGTGCAAGGATCAGATCAGCGAGCGAGTCCCCCTGGGCCGCCGCAAGGTTCTGTCCAGCCTGCCCGGCGGCCATGCGGGCCGCGAGTTCGCTACCAGAACCCAGCGTGCCCCGCTCCGCCATGTCGGCGAGGATCGAGGACTCGGCCTGTCGGCGGGCCTGGGCTGCCGCGTCCTGGACCCGCCGGACCGCGGACATTTCATCATGGCTGAGCCCGTCGCGGGCCAAGTCCTGCCAACGGTCCAGGCCGGCAAGCTGCCGGTTCCGCATGGCGGCTTCATCGGCCGTGTTGAGGTTCGCGGCCTCGCCGATGAAGGCGTCATACCCCTGGGTCGAGTACGGGTTGAAGTTCCCAATGGTGGTCAGGCCCGCCGTGGGACCGGCGTCCAGTACCGGGGCGGAGTACGTCGCGGTGTTGACGTTCGCGGCCGTCATCGGCGTGGCGGCAAGGTCGCCCAACCAACTGTACTGATTGGGGACAAGGTCCTGATACGTGTAATCCCCGAGCTTCAGATTGTCCCAGAGATTGACGATTTTGTCTCGGGCCTGTTCAATATCCATAACTAACCCTCACATGTTCTTTTTATTTAGGGTTTTTGGCCCGTTGGGCGTCCGGCAACTTGCCGGTCTGCCTCATGTATTCCAACACCGGGAGCATGTTCGCGGTGACGCCGGCCGGCATGACGAATTCGCCGTTGCTGAGCCACCGCATGTTGGCGTCATCGTCGCCGTCACCTACGCCGCGGACCAACCCGCCGTCCCGCATTTCCCCACCGGGGGCACTGCCACCCGAGTCATTGCTGGTACCGGTCGAACCGGATTCCGCCCCCATGGCACCGCCCGAGGAAGAACCGGGGCTTGACCCCGAGGGACCCGCAGACCCGTCCGAACCACCCGGAGCCCCGTCCGGGCCGGGGTTGCCCACACCGGGACCCGGTCCAAAGCCCAGGCTGCCGCCGGTATCGTCGCCGAACCCCAGGGAGTTCGCGATTCCCTTCAGGGCTGACATGGTGGACAGGGACTTGGAATTGTTCGCGATCCCGTACCCGATCCCGAGGGCGGAGAAGGGGCCGAACCCGATCACCCCCAAGGCGTTCATGGCCGCGGTCCCCATGTCGCCCAAGGTACCGTTCGGGTTGTCGGCGGCATTGGTCGGGGAGCCGTCCGAGCCGTCCCCATGGCCGGGCGTGCTGGTCACCGCTGGTTTCGGTGGGGCCGGTGGGCCGGGGACGAACGGCGTGGAAGGTTTCCAGACCAGTTCGGGGCTGGTGGGAGCCGGGACCGTGGTGCCGGGTACCCCACCGAAGGTCATGACCCGCCCGCCGGGAACGGCGGTGTAGCCGGACGGCGGGTTCGCGGCCTGGGCCTGGGCCACCCCGTACAGAGACCGGTTCAGGGCGGGATTGGCGGCAATGGTGTCATAGAAAGTCATCGGGCAACCCTCCGGGTAGCATTGTTGAAGGACTGCCACCGGCCCCAATCCTGGTTCATCCAATCAGCCCAGCCGGATAGGTCGCCCTGGTACCCGGTGGCATCTACGATCTGTTGAACTTTGGCAGTGTCGCTGTAGATCTTGTTCCAGGCGTCCACGGCGGACGCGTAGTCCAGGGTCCTCTGGATGAAATCGGCGGTTTTGTTCGGGTTGTTGTTCAACCACGTCTGGACCGCGGTCGGGTCATTGGCGTTGCCGGTGTACCCGAGGGACGACGCCACGCGGGACCGGTGGGTGTCGTTCAGGGCGTTCTGCCACTTGCCCCAGGGATCCGCCGACGCGTACCAGCCGGTGGGATCCTGGGCGTTGTAGCCGTCCAGGCCGGAGAACTTGGCCTGGATTTCCGCCGGGGTCATACCGGAGCCCCAGAGGTTGTTTCCGCTGGCGTAGTAGAGCCGGGCGTTGGGATCCACGAGGTTCCCCAGGCCCCGCTGGGCGGCGGCGTCCGCAATGGTGTTGTAGAACCCGCTCGGGATCCCGATCCGGCGGCGGCTTTCGGCGTCAACGCCCTTGGCGTAGTCCAGCAAGGCCCCGAAGTCGCGGGCGTCGGCAGCCCGGAGGAAGGCGTCCCGCTGGTCAACAATGGCCTGTTGGGTTGGGTTGTTGGTCATGGAGTCGACCAAACTCTTTCCGGTGGAACGGGCGGACTCCACGGTGCCGAACCAATCGTTGACCACTGACCGCAATGCGTTGGTCCAAGCGTCCGAGTTGAACGACGCGGCAGCGGCAGTCCTCCCCCGAGGGGTAAGGACATCGCCGGACCCGGTCAGTTCAGCGATCCGGTTCCACTCGCCCGCCTGGGCCTGGGTCGCGACGTTGTCCCGGCTGGGGGTGTCACCCGGAGTCCAGGTCAGGTATTGGGAGCGGTCGAACGTCTTCCCGCCCGCGGTCTGGGGGCGGGCTCCGGCCTGGGCGTCGTACTGCCCGCGGGCGGTGGCGTCCGCGGTGGCGGCGGCGTTGATCGCCGTGTTGAGGTCCGAGTTCAGCCGGCCCCGCCAATCCGAGAGGTACTGTCCGGCTCGGGTCCTGACATCCGCCGCCTGTGCCTGCCGGCCGGCAATGAGGGACCCGGCCTGGGTCTGCCGGCTGGTGGCATCGTCCAGCACGCCGCGGGCCTGATCGCTCGCGGCCTTCAGCCCCGACTGGAACCCGGCGTCCTGGGACGCCAACAGGGCGTCAAACCGGGCCTCGCCGCGGGTAGCTCGGGGGTTCAGGCTGGTGATCGTTGACGAGAGGTGTTCCGGGTCCCCGTAGCTCGATCCGTAGTCCCGGAGATCGGACAGTTCAGACGGGGCGTTCCAGGTGGTGGGGCCGGTGTACGAGCGGTTCAGCACCCCGCGGGCGTCGTCCTTCCCCTGCCCGCCCCGGATGTAGCCGTCAAGGGCGGTGGTCTCAGTCGAATCCCAGGGGTCGTCCGCCCCCAGGCTGGACTGGAACCCGTTCCAGGCGGAGTCCAGGGCCGTTCGGCCGGCAGAAACCTTGTCCTGGTAGGGCTTCAGGAGAGAGCCGAAATCCCGGCCGGCGTTCTGAGCCTGGACCTGTTGGAAGTCCGCGGCCGGGTTGGCGGGCTTCGCCGGCTCCGGGGCAACTGGGGAGGTCGTGCTGCCCCCCGAGCCCGAGCCGTCAGCGAACGCGGACCCACTGGAAAGCCGAGTCTGGTCTTCTTCGTCTTTGTTGGCCTGCCGCGGGTCGATGAACGCCATTTAGGACTCCTGGAACAAATACAACGTGACTTCCTGTGGGGCCGTGGGGGACCCCACGAAAGACGCCGTGACGGTCACGGCACCGGGACCAGCGGAGGTCCAGTACAGCGGGGAGGACAACGCCGGGGACTTTCCCACCAGTACCAGCCCGATCTGACCGGATAACGTCTTGGTATTTATGGTCTTGGGCGTGTTGTGGTTCAGGGTGACGGTCTGGATTGCCGCCGCGTGGTTGTCCCGGAAGGTCAACTTGTTGTCCAGAGCGGAGAACACGTCAGCCAACCGGTTGAACAAGTCAAAGAAGTTCTCGAACCACTTCGCGTACCCGACGAAGTCCTCGTACATGACCTTGCGGAACTGCCGGATCTTCATCAATTACCCGCCGCTGAAACATCGGTGGCGACCTGGAACGAGATGTAGCTGTAGACCAGCCCGAATTTCTCCCCGGACACCCGGTGGTGAATCCCGACGGTCAACCATTCACCTGTGGCGTGTTGGTTCGGGACGTTCTCCCGAAGAGGAATTGACCGGAGCGTTGCCGAGTCACCCCAGACCGAAGAACCCCATGGAGAATTACCAAAGTCCTGGTCAGGCGTACGGGTGATCGGGATTAGGGTGAGGATGCCGTTCTCGTTCGAGACGACTTCAAGCGTCACTTGGCTGACGGTGTTCCGGTCCAGGACGAACCCGAAGTCGAGGAACGACTTGGTCACGCCTGGAGACCCGCACGTATTCGGGTGGTGCCGGACCCGGATCGGGATCGGAACCCGGACGGTAGCCGGGCCGGGCTCGAACACGGCGGCGGTGCCGTCCAGGTCCAGGGTGTGGGAGGTACCGGCCTTGGTCACGCCCGTGACCTTGGCGACGGCCGAACCCTGGTGAAGGCTGAACCCCGTGGTCAGGGGCGTGTGGGTGAACCCGTACTCCAGGACCACCTGAGACCCGATCACGTCCGTGATCACCACCGGAATGGTTTCGTCGCTGAGGTCCGCCGCGGTGCCGCTGTCCCGCTGGACCAGCACACGGTTTTCCCACCCGGAGCCCAGGAAGAACTTGTCATGCACCACGCCGGCTGCACTGGCGGGTTTGGTCCAGGTGCTCCATTCGAGCCGGAACACGTTGTAACACCAAGCCGTCTGCGGAACCGTGTCGTCCGAAGTGTCCGGCAGCCAACAGGCGTACAGGCGATCCCGCTCGAACCCGGCGGCAACGGCAATGTCCAGGTTCGGGAAGTCCAGCTTTCCCCGAATGTCGATTTCAATGGGGTCTGAGATCACCACGGCACCCGCGGGACTGACCCGCACGAAGCCCTGGTTGGACAGCATGAAGATTTCGTTGTTGAGCTTCACCACGGACTGGGCCGCGAGGCAAAACACCGTGTCGTCCAACACCTCATACCCCGCGGCCGGATCAGAGTGGGACAAGGTAAAGATGCCGTCTTCCTTGACGACGAACAGCGAGTCCTTGAGGGCCACCAGCCGGAGAATGGCTTTGTCAGACCGGCCGATGTCCAGATAGTTCAAAAGCGGGACGTGCTCCGGCTCCTGGGGCTTCGAGTAGTACAGCCGGGCCGGCTTGTCGTCCCGCGTGGCCGTGACGCTGGTCCCGGAGGTCGGCAGGACGGGGCTGAAGTTGTCGCCCGTGGTGCCGGCGTCCGCGGTCAGGCTGAAGGCCGGGGCCGTCAGGCTCCGGGACATGATCGTGACGATTCCCGGCTGGTCATCGGCCCCGCTGGCGTAGATCGCCCACCACTCCCCGGCCGCGTCCTGGTTCACGCACCGGGCGAAGCTCCGCATGGTCGCGGCGATGTTGGCGGACGCGGTACCCGAGGTGAACCGGCGGAACTTGTTGGCGGTGAAGTCCTCCGCGGTGCTGAACGTGTAGGTCCGGGTGGTGGTCCCGTCCGTGATCGTGACGGCGGAGGTGTTGTCCACCAGCCCGCCGGCCTCGCTGACCAGTGTCAGAACCTTGGTCCACCGGGTGGTGGCGTACCCGAAGTAGGTCCGTTCCTTGAACACCGCCACGTCCCGGCAGGCCGGCAAGACCCAGTTGGCCCCGGTGATCCCGTCTTCCTCCTGGTTCGTGTAGCAGGGCTGCACCAACAGGGCGTCCAAGGCGGTGTCCGTGACGGTCACCTCCGCCCCGCTGGTCCAGGTGCCGGACGCGGCGAGGTACAGGGTATCCTGGGGCGTTCCCGTGATCTGGGCGGCCCGGTAGAGTTTCCAGGTATCCCCAGACTGGACGCCGGCCGGCACGCTGAACTTGACCGCGACGTTCGCCCCGGCGGCCCCGCCGTTCGTGACCGTGGTCAACGGGCTGGGGGCACCCTCCACGATGACGCCGTTGCTGTCCGTGCTGGTCCAGGTCACCCGGTACGCCGTGCTCTTCCCGGCTCCCAGGAACCCGCTGGTCCCCGTGGTGCTGGCCTCCAGGTCGAGCCCCGGCGGCATGCCAGCGGCCCTGAACGAGCCCAGCACGCCGGCAAGCTTCTGGGGGCCGCGGATGTCCGTCAGGTAGAAGTTGCCGCGGGAGTCGACTCCACGGATCGCCCCGGCACCGGCCGGAGCCTGGAACGTGCCGGTGAAGGTGTTCACCGTGGTGTCCGCGGTGGTGTTCCAGGACAAAGACCCATCCGCCGTGTGGATCAGCAAATTGTTTTGGTAGTCCAGGATTGAGTCGACTTGGGCCGCGTGGGTCGTGTGGTACGTGAAGCCGCGTCGTCCAACCGCCATCCCTTCACGGTTGAAGGTAACGTTTTCGGCAATCGCGGTTGCACCGGCCGGGATGTCCAGGAAGCTCGGGTTGGTCGCGAGACCGGCAATCTTCGCGTTGTTCTGGATTTGCTTCGGGGCTGCCATGGTTCACCACACCGGGAAGAACGGGGAGCGACCAACAATCACTTCCGGTTTGGATGTGACGCGGTTGTCCATTCCATTGATCAACCCGGACCAGATCCGTTGGATTCGCCCTTGGGCTTGCTTCAACCGGACATCGTCATTTCTGATTTCCGCCAGCTTTTCGACCGTCATTTCGGCCAACAGGATGTGGAGATCTTCCGGGAGGTTCGGGACGATGCTTTCCCCGGCAAGCGTGACGTACTGCCCGGCCTCCAGGCCGGTGACGGCGGACGTGAGGGTGATCACGTTCCCGGTGATCGAGCTAATGGCGAGGTCATGGGCCACCACCTCGTTTCCGCTCCGGTGACTGACCACGTCCAACGTGCTGGCGGTGGTCCACCCGGCCGGGATGCTGGGCAGGGTCAGGGTGGTGGAGGTGAAGGACACCAGCCGCCGGCCCGCACTCTCCATGACCAACTGAGAGGGGCGGAAATAGTAGACCATGACCAGCGAGTCCGTGGGGGACGGCCCCACCGGGGGGACGAACCGGACGGAGTTGCTTTCCAGGTAGAACCCGGCCGGCCGGTTCTGCGGGGTGACCGGCAGGGACCCGAGATCCGCCGTGGAGTACATCCGGATGTCAAACGGGTTCCCGCTGGCATCCCGGAGGTACAAATTGCAGAGCTTGCCCCCGATGGCCCGTTCCGGGACCCGGTAGACCGAAACCCCAGCCTGTAGCGGCTGGGCCTCCGTGAAGAGGAAGTACCCTTCGTACTTCCCGATCACGGCCGGGACGATTTCCGACACCATGACATCGGACGCAATCTGGAGGATGTTGTCATTGGTCAAGCCCGCCTGACCGGTGGTCAACGCGGCTTTGACCTTGACGATTTCCAGGAGCTTTGAAGTCGTGAGGATCATTTTAGTTCTCCCCTCACGCGACCAAATCAATCACGTGGTTCGCGTTCCCGGCCTTCAACCGCTTGAAGGTCAATGTCTGGGAGCCGGTGGCGGCGTCGCGGGTTACGGAGTAATCCGTAACCGGCTGCATCATGGTGTACTTCGTGGTGGTCACCGTGACGTTGTCCAGAACCGGGGTGTAGTTCTGGTTGGCCGTCTTCAGCGAGGCGGCAATGTCCAGGGTGGTCCCGAGTGCTGAAGTCCAGCCCTGCAACGCGGTCGTGAGGGTGGCCCCGGTGATCCCGTTCACGTCGATGTTCGCCAGGGTGGACGTGGCCCAGGCGGATCCGTTCCAGTACTTCCACGTCGTCCGGCCGTCGAACGACACCAGATACTTAATCGACGTAGAGGGGGTCAGGGTCTCATTGACGCTGACGCTGTACAGGTCCGAGTAGCCCGCCAGATTGATCCGCGATGTATTGGTGGTCGTGACCCAGTACGGACCGGTCACGTACTGCTGGCCGTACGGGATTGTTGGGACGGTAAAGTTAGAGGTCCACCGGGCCGCGTCGGAAATCCGAAGTTCGTCAATCAAAACACCGTTGAGGAAATTGGTGCTGGAGGACGACAGATCTTTGCCGATGGTGATCGGTCCCGCGGTAGTGCTGACCGGGTTCGCCGCCGCGTTGTTGGTCTGCATTACTCCGTTGATGTAGATCTTGATCATTCCACCGGAGCGAACAACCGCAACATGCCCCCAGGTGTTCAACCCGAACCCGAGTGGTGCAGTCCAGATGTAGGCGTTGCCCAATCCGTCGTAGTAGTGGCCGGCACGCAGATACACAGTCCCGCTGATGTTCTGGACATCAACATACAGGCCGAAGTTGGAGTTGAACGAACCCTGGGTAAGAATAGGCCACCCGACACCGGTCGCGGGAACCGAGTTCGTGAAGTTAATCCAGAAATCGACGGTATATTCGTTGCTGGTCCGGATGGTCGGGCCGGTGAGGTGGGCACCAAAGCCGTTGAACCAAATAGACCGCCCGAACTTTCCGCTACCCCCGGTGTAAAGCAGCGTGTTGCTTGCGGAGGCAACCGGCTTGATCCACGCCCCATCCTTCACCGTCCGGGCATTCGTCGCCGAAATCAGGGCGGTATTCTTGGAGAGTTCCTTGACCCACTTCTGACCGTTGGACCCGGAGAACACCCACAGGAGCGAAGTCGTGTCGTCCTGGGTCAGGTTGCCGGGGACAAAGTTCGAGGTGTACCGCGGGGACCCGTGGGTGACCCGGATTGCATCAACGGCACCGTTCAGGTAGTTCGAGGTCCCCCGATCCGTGCCGATCCACAGGACGTAATTCTCTGCGGGATAGCTGAAGTTGACGGCAGGGTTGGCAGCCGTGCCGCCGATCCCATCCACGTAGACGTTCCACCCCCGCCCCTCCCTGACCACGGCGAGGTGGTGCCAGCCCGTGGTGAGCGTCGGCAAGCCGGCCGGGGTGTTCGTGGTGCCGTTGACCACAAGGCCAAGGGTGCCGGAGGTGTTCGCCCACAGGTACCCGGACGTGCCCGAGGCGTTCGAAACCCCGGACCAAGCGAAGAACGTCGGACCTGACGACAGGGACGAGATGTAGAACCACCCCTCCAGGCAGAACTGTTCCCACGGGGCGAAGTACAGCGGGTGCCCCGCCGTCGGGGTCGCATACTGAATGGACGCGTACTGGTTCGTCCCGTTCAGGGCGAGACTGGTACCGTTGCCCCCGCGGGACTGGACGGACGACAGGGCGGCAGAGTTCGCGAAGGTCAGAACCGGAATGGTCGTGTCGGCGAAGTTGTCGTTCGCGTAACTGGACTCGCTGGAGTCCAGCGTCACTCGGTCGTTGTTCGCCCCGTTGAAGTGGAGCAACAGCACCGTCCGGTCATCGGTGGTGTACGGGACAGACGGCGGCGTGAACGCGGAAGTCCAAACGGCTTCGGCCCGCTTCACCCGGAACTCGTCAATGTACCCACGGAACATGGACAGGTCGCCAACCCAACGGCCGGCAATGTTGATGCTGGGGGACGAAGCCTGGGTAATGCTGCTGGTGCCGACGCTTGCCGAACCGGCGAGGGTTCCGTTTAGGAACACGTACAGAGTAGACCCACTGCGGGTCATCGCGACGTGGTTCCACTGGTTCGTAGTGAACGCCGGTTGAGTCCCGCCTGTCCAGGTGAAGGTGACGTTCGCCGTGGTCCCGTTGGTGCTTGCACTCGCCCCGAGCAGGCCCGAGGAGGTAACGAACACCTGGGGGTCCAGGATGTAGTTCCGACCAAGGGCGAAAATCGTGTTCTGACCTGCACCGGTCAGGGCTGTCTGGTACGCCCAGCAATCAACCGTGAAGTCGTCACTACCGAAGTTGAAATCATTGTGCTGCAACGAGTAGGCGACAACCACCCGCGATCCGTTCGTGTCCGCAGCGTTGTAAAGGCTGCTGCTGCCGAACTTTGCCTGGGCGGTGGAGATGTAGACGTTGTTGCCCAGCGTGGCCGAGATTTCGTGTCCGCTGCGGCTATCGTCCCGGATCAACTGAGACCCGTGACCGTCGTAGCCCCGGAAGAGGTAGACGGTGTTGCTGTCGCGGGTGAATTCAGCGGTTGGACGGGTGAACGCCCCGGTGTACCGGGCGTTGTTCGAGACCCGGAAGTTGGAAATCCACCCCTCCAGGTATCGACCCGACGCCGGATCCACCAGACTGCCCAGCGTAATGGTGGCGGCACTGTAGCTGTAGGTGTCGGCGGATGACCCAACAGCATTTCCGTCTACATACAGGGTCATGGTGCCGGCACGGCGGACCGCGGCAACGTGGTACCAAGTGTCTACTGGGTGGGTGGTGCTGCTGGTGATTGCCGAATGGCCACTCCCGTTGGTCCACATCAGGAACTTGTTGGGCTGTCCACCGGATGCACCGTAGTGCGACAGGGCATAAGATGCCGTTGCACCAGTCGTATTCAGGTCAAAAATGAGGGCACCAGAGGCGGAGTTGCCTGTCGGGCGAACCCAGCACTCAACCGTAAAATCCTGAGACGCACCAAAGGCCATTTTGTAGCTGGACGGGATCTTGAAGTAGCTCGCCCCGTCGAAGTACATGCACGAGGTGCCGAACGGGGTGATTCCCCGTTCGTCTACTATCGCGGTGTCGCCGCTGACTCCGTCGGCGTGGATCAACAGCTTGGTGTTGCTGTCGATTACCGCACCGGCCGTGTTGTGCAAGACGAACGTCCCGCTGACACTGTCGGTACCGTTGATCGAGTCCTGTTCGGTGTAGTCTGAGCGGGTGTTGTAAGTCAGATTGAACGCCTGACCCGCACCCTGTTCGTAGGCCGCCAAGATGCTCTTGCCGGTCACGGTGGTGGTCCCACCGGAAACGACGTAGGTAGGCCCGGACTGGGTCAAGGAACTGGTGGGAGCCCCGGAGGACGCGGACGTAACCCGACCGTCTGCGGCAACCGTGACGGTGGCGAGGCTGTAGGTACCGGGAGTCACACCGCTGTTCGGGATCGAGCCCGAAGACGCCGCGGTAATGCGGCCCTGGGCGTCCACCGTGATGTTCGACAGGGTGTAGCTGCCGGGCGTTACGGCGGTGTCCGCCAGCGACAGGGACCCGCTGGACGTGATCGGGCCGCCGGTAAGGCCGGTGCCGGCGTTGACCTGGGTCACGGTCCCGGTGCCCGGCGGGTTCGACCAAGCGGAAGTCCCGTCGCCGTTGCTCGTCCAGACCTGGAGGGCCGTACCCCGGCCTGAGGGCGGGGTGAAGCTGTTCCCACCGGAATTGATCGTGACCCCGGTCAGGGTCTTGTTCTGGACCACCTGGGACGCGGCCTGGGTCACGGCGGGATCGCCGGCAACCGTCAAGCTGGTGGCGGTGATCGCCTTGTTCGTGATCGCCTGGGACGCCGTTGCGGTCACCACGGCGTCACCCGCCACGGACAGCGAGCCGGAGACCGTGGCGTTCCCGGTTACCCCGAGGTCCACCGAGAGGTTCAGGGCGGAATTCGAGAGGGTCAGGCGGCTGGTGCCGTCCGTCGCCAGCCCGATCTGATTTGCGGCCGGGCGGTACATGCCCGTGTCCGTGTCCCCGTCGAATGTTACGGACGGGGCTCCGGCGGTGCCGGCCCCAAAGGTCACGGTCGGGGTGGTGATGACCGGGGCCGTGAGGGTCTTGTTGGTGAGGTTCTGATTGGCCGCGACCGTCACAACCGCGTCCCCGGCTACGTCCAGGGCTACGGCGGAGATCGTCTTGTTCGTGAGGGTTTGGGTACCCGTGGTGGTCACCACCGGTACCCCGCCGACGGTCACGGCGGTTGCCGCAATCGTCTTGTTGGAAAGCGTCTGAGTGCCAGACAAAGTAACGGCTGAGTCGGCAACGTCAGCGAGAAACGCTGTTACCTGTTCTCCCCAATCCGTTTCCCCGGTCGTGGGTAGAATAAAGCTCGTGCCGTTATAAGTCTTTGTCAGGCTCATTTACCGCTTTCGTTTCAAAAGGTCGCGTACCCAAGACGTGTCAGCCGGGGTGTCCCCCGGTTCTTCGTCCAGCGGCTTCACTGCAATGACGGTTTTCTTGACCACCGGGCCGGCTTCAACTTCGGCCGGGTGGTCGGTGTCCTGGGGCAGATCCGGGGACATCCCGGCGGGATCGGGCTCGCACCCGCACTCCCGCGAAGTCATGTCCGTGATAAGATCAGCCAAGACTTTGGACAGGGCTTCAGCGTCCATGTCATCCCTCCTGGAGAGAAAGGGGCGGGTGTGACCCCGCCCCATGGATTACGCCGAGACCGTGATACCAGTCAGGAGGGTCTGGTTGCCCGGCTTTCGACAAAACAGCGAAGTGTTCGCGTAGCCGATCACCTGATAAGCCGTGACGTTCGTCAGAGCCCGGACGCCGGAGTCCTTGCCGGCCGGGTCGCCGAGTTTGAAGTCAACGGCACCGATCCGAACGAAATCGTCCAGGTTCAGGAGGTACCCGTAACCCATCTTGATGAAGGGGGACGAAATGACTTCGATGTCACCCGCCTGGGACTTGAACCGAAGGGTGTTGGCACCGTTCGACATGGTGCCGGAGTCGCTGGTGAACTGACGACGGGCCGTCTGTTCGACCAAGAGTTCCGACCACACACGCGGGTGGACGAACAGCTTCCGGTTACCCAAGAAGCCCTTGTCCATGGCGAGGCAGGCGGCACGGTCCAGCTTGGCCTGGGTCAGGCCACCGCCGACGGCGTACGTGTTGCCCTTCCACGCCGGGTACACGGTGTTGTCAATGCCCCACAGGGAACCCGAAGTCGTGATGATGTCGTGGATGCCGGCGGACTCACTCCCGCGGGCACCCGCAAGGTAAATGGTGTCGTTCGCGGCAACAGCCGTGGCAGCCGACAGAGTAATGGTCTTGGCCGTCAGGTCCATTCCGGTGATCTGGACACCGGAAATACGGACAACCGCGGTCGAGCCAACGTACAGGTCCGCCTTGGCGTTCAGGAGGCAAGTCCAAATGCCGGCGGCCCATTCGGCGTCCGAAATCGTGATGGTGGTACCGGAGACGGCACCCACAACACCAATCGGCTTGTTGCCGTACCACAGGTTGATTTCCTGCCGGTTCCGCATGGACAGGGCGAAGTTGGACACCGGGAGGTCAAGGGCGGACTTGAAAGCGGCCTCGCTGCCGCCGGTCATTGCACGGCTGGCAAGCTCAAAGCCGATGTGCATCTGACCAATCAACTGGGTTGACTTGATCGACGCCTGTTTCACAGTACCCGGAACCGGGTCGGCGTACGGGACGCCGTCAACGTCCGAACCGGCGTAGGTAATGCCCTGTTCAGCCGCGAGGCTCACAGCCTCATTGTACGAGTCACCGATCCGCTTAGCGGCACGGAACGGGATTTCCTTGGTCAGAATGGCGGCGTCAGGAACAAGATTGTTGACTTCCGAGCCGTAGACCTTTTTCAGAAGGCCGCCAAAGGCGGTAGAGTCGGCAATAGCCATGATGTTTCACCTTGTGAATTGCAACATCGAAGGGCACGCGGTGCGTGTCCGGTTGGTTGACTTCCGGTGGTTTGCCGGTCGTCTGCGATGGGACAAGTTCACAAGGGACTGGACTGGTCTTGACCTTACCTTGTACCTGTAGCCCGTGGCGGTTTTGGTTCCGGTGGTCTTCCGGTTGTTTCGCCACGGGTATTTATGCGAGACATGAAAAAAGCCGGGCCTTTGCAGGACCCGGCTTTGTCTTGGTGTGTTGACGGGCTTAGAACCCGCGTTTCCGCATCCACTCGGACGCGTTGGTGTACTGGGGTTTTCCAGTCTGCGGCTGGGCCTGCACCTGGGGCTTGGCCCGGTTCTGGAACTTCGGCTTGTTCTTCACCAGCCCGCGGGAGATCTTCGCCACCACATCCGGCGGGAGGGTCTTCAACAGGTCTTCTTCCGGCAGGCTGGCGAGGTGGTCAAACTTCTCCGCCTCAAGCTGCCGCTTGACCACCGCGACCACCTTCCGGGCGTCCGGGTTCACCCGCCTGTCCGGGGGGAGCTTGGCGTCAGCCGCAAGGGCCGCCTGCCACACCTCCGCGATTCTGCGGATCACCGTGGGGGACTGCGGCAACCCAGCTTCCGTCAAAGCGGCCGGCAAGCTGGTCATGATGTGTTCGTACGCGGCCCGCTCCGCCTGGGTAGACCGCTCGCGGTTCTGGTGCTCTTCGATCTTCCGCCGTTCGGCCTCGATCCGCTCCCGCTCTGCGGCAAGCTGCCGGCGTTCCCGTTCGGTCTCCGGGAGCGAGTGCCATTCAAGTTCCCGTTCCACGAACGCGGAAACCACGTCCTGGAAACTGGGAATTCCCGGAATGACCTTCCGGAGGTGATCGTACACCGCGACGTGCACGAGCGGGTCAGGGTTGGCGAGTTCCTTCAAGAAGCTGGCGAACGACTGCCGGGCCGTGTCGAACTCCGCCCGCTCCGCCGCAAACTTCTTCGACTCTTCCTTCAGATCTGAGAGCTTCTTTTCGGAAGCCAGTTGCATCTGGGCCAACTTGACCACTTCATCCGGAGTGGCCTTCACAGTCTCCCCGAACACCTTCAGTTCAATGAGTTCGGGTTCCCCGTCGGGGTCCTCCTGGTCCTCCTGGTCCTGGTCACCCTCCGGAACATCCCCGGTGGGGTCCGCGGCAACCTGGGTACTGGTGCCGGCCGGGGTCTCCCCCAGGGCTTCCGAGATCCACCCCATCCCGTCGGCGTCGTCCGCGGTGGTGGTGGTCGTGCTGGCGGTGCCGCCCTGGTCTACGGCGGTGGTCGCTTCAGTCATGTTGTTCGCCTTTTGTTCTTACATTGGGGTGGACGGAGCCTGGGCCACGTCCGGAAGGTCGATTCCCAGCGAGCCGGCCCGCTGGACTTCGGGGTTCATGGGATCGAGGGCCGGGCGGCCCCCTGGTCCGCCGTCGGGTTTGGGCGGGGGCGGCCCCTGGGGCGGGCCTTCAGCCGGCGGCGGGCCACCGGGACCCGGCGGGGGTGCACCTGGGCCACCTGGGGCACCCGCACCGCTTTCCTGGTGGTACAGGTGTTCCTGAATGTGCTGTTCAATGTTCTGGTAGGCCCGGAGATCCTGTTCCGACTGGGGCATCCGGATTTCCCGGCGGTTCAGCAAGTCGGCGACGTGGTCCCCGATGTGCTTCGCGTGGTTGTCCAGCGGGTGGACCTTCACGGGCTGGCCCGACAGAAGAATTTCGTTCTCCTGTCTGATCCAAAGTTCTTCCGCCTGGGTCTTCTCCGTCCCGATGTCCAGGCTTCCGGTGGTCACCACGTTGAAGTAATCAGCCGGGGTCATGTTCCCGGTCTGCAACAGATCTTGTGCGACCTGAAGCCGGCCCGCCTGAGTCCGCATGACCGGAGACCCCAAATCGACGTACACGGATTCCAGGTCGAACAGGTCTTGCCCCTGGAACAGGATGCGGCCGGACGACTTACCGGCAATCGCCAGCGTCCGGGCGTTGTTCGCGAAATCTTTCAACGTGCCGAGCATGAGGGTTGCGACGGCCCCGCACATCTCCGCGTAGCTGTTCTGAAGCTGGGACTGATTCTGGGCGGTGATCGACGCCATGAGGGCGTTACCCTGCCCGCTTGATCCCGACAGGGTCCGGCCGCGGGATACCTCGCTGATCCCGCTCAAGGTCTCCATGAGCTTTTCGATTTTGTCCACGAAGCTAAAAACTTCGGGGGCCGTCTTGGTCAGGGACAGGACTTCCGGGGGCTGTTGCCCGGAGTACCGGAGGACGTTCATTCCCCGGCCGAACTCCTGCAAGTTCAGGTCCCCGCCCTTCGGGGCCGCTACTACGTTGATGCCCCCGGCAAATTGGTTCGTCAAAATGGTGCTGAAGAGTACGTTCGCGGCCTCCTGGGGGGCCAGGATGTCATTGATTGGCGAGTACCCGAACGGCGTCCCGATGTGCTCGCCGGCCGTCATCCGGATCAGGGGGATTTTCTGGTACGGCAGGAACGAGTCAAACAACACCGTCCCGTCCGCGAGACAAACCACCAACCGGCCTTCCGGGAGAGCTTCCGTCTTGCCGTGGAAGAGCTTGAACGTGCAAACGTCGTCATTCAGCTTTCGGCCGTTGCCCGACAGGTTCAAGAGAGCTTTAAAGGAGTTGTCCCAATAGTCTTTCTCCCGGCTTTCCGCGTTCTTGATCGCGGCAGCAAGGTCAACCTCATGCCCGTACCGGGCCTGGAGGTCCACACGCGGGACCCAATCCCGGACAATGACCCAATCCCAGGACATGTAGTCCTCCCGGAGCGGGTCAAAGATGACATCCGGGGCCAAGGGGTTCTTGACGGACAAATCACCCTCCGCGACCAACCGGCCGGTGTCCGGGTCAAAGACCTGTCCGTATTCCTTGCCCGCCTGTTCGTCCCACTCCACGGTGGTGTACCCGGCATCAAAGACAAGTGCGTGTTCTGCCGAACGCTCAAGATTCATCCGGACCCGCTTGTGTCGGAAGTAGAATTCCAGGATATTGTCGCCCAACTCGGCAAGGCGGATTGCACTGGAGTCGTTATTGGCCGAACGGACTTCGAATGACGGCAGGTTCTGCACCGTCATGGAGTGCATGCCCTTGATTAGGCTCCGGAGGTGGTTCGGGGCGAAAAAGATGTATTCCCCGTTCTCCCCCAAGCGGCCCAGGCCGGCGGCGTCCCCGGCAAAATCAGACATGAACCGGCCGTAATAATACCGGTACTTCTTTGCCCACAGATCCCGGATGCCGTTCGTCTGGACCAAGTCGTCAAACGCCTGGACCTTGTCCATGACTTCGTTACCGATTTCCTCGCTGGACTTGGCGGCCCAGTAGTCATCAAAAAGGCCGGGCTGGTCTTCCTGTTCCTCCTGGGGGAGGACTTCAGCGGCGAACGGGTCAATGGTGGTCGGGTCAGACTGGAAATCCATGGTGTTCCTCAAGAGAATTCGAAATATTTAGCCGCCGAACAGCATGTCACGGGCCGTACGGGTCTGACGGGGCGGGACAAACACCCGATCTGGGTTGTATTTGATCTGTTGGTACGGGGATTGGGTCCAATCAACCTCAAGATTGAGGTACGTCAACGCGTCGATTAGGTCCAAGTGGGACCCATCCGTTGACTTGGCGTAATCGGTCCGGGTGGAGTTCCACAACCCGTCCTGAAGCTGGCCCCAGAGCTTCGTGCACCGCGGGTGAACCCGAATCTTGACCCCGGCGGGCTGGTGTTCGTCCAAATGGAGGTTGAGGGTGTTCAACATCCCGACTTTTGTCGTTTTCCTGACCGGCTCAAGGGCAATGCCGTACTCAACCGCAAAGTCACTGATCATCTGCGGGTTCGAGTTGTCGCAAATCCGCCGCGGGTGCAGTAGCGGGGGGAGGTGGGACGGCCGATTACCCCAGAGTTCTTGTTCCTTTTCCCGGATCGCTTCGGCAATCCGCCGGCTGGTCATCTGGGACCCGCTGAATTCGTCCAGGATGACCAGCACGCCGGCCCGGTAGTCGAGCAAGCCGAACACCACGGCAGTGTGGTTGTGGTACCCGAGGTCAACGCCCAGGTACGGCTGGTAAACCTCCGGCTCAATCCAGGTTTTAAAGAACTCTTCATGGGGTGCCGGGTCGAACTGCGGGGCCACGCGGAATTCGGAATCGACAACGTCCAGATCAGCGAGGTATTCCAGGCGGAAACGGGGGTTGTCCGGGGCTCCGGGATAAGCGGGCTGCGTAATACACGCGATCCCGAACGGCCATTCCAGGCGATCGCGAACACCGGTTCCACGGCATCCCGAACGCGCGTTCCACGCGATCGCGAACGGCCATTCCAGGTGATGGCG
>Ga0196970_1001203_pt1 | contig 19334 bp, 15 predicted proteins | sample S1v_513CmetaG_FD_148672 | JGI IMG/M metagenome (GOLD analysis project Ga0196970, IMG submission 148672) | Soil microbial communities from Anza Borrego desert, Southern California, United States - S1+v_5-13C | ecosystem: Environmental > Terrestrial > Soil > Desert | place: USA: California...
TGTTCGAGAACGGCCATGTCGCCGAAAGCGTCCGCGTGCTGAAGTCGCTGGGGCTGGAGGTCGAGACCTTCTTCGAGGTCAGCGCCGACCCGACGCTGGCGGTGGTGCGCAAGGGCGTGGCCCTGGCGAATGCCTTCCAGCCCGACGTGATCCTGGCGCTGGGCGGCGGCTCGCCGATGGATGCGGCCAAGATCATCTGGGTGATGTACGAGGCGCCGGAGGTGGCGTTCGAGGATCTGGCGCTGCGCTTCATGGACATTCGCAAGCGCATCTACACCTTCCCCAAGCTCGGCGTGAAGGCGCAGCTGGTCGCGGTGCCGACCACCTCGGGCACCGGATCGGAGGTGACGCCCTTCGCGGTGGTGACCGACGAGCGCACCGGGACGAAGTACCCGATTGCCGACTATGAGCTGACGCCGACGCTGGCGATCATCGACGCCAACCTCGTGATGGACATGCCCAAGGGGCTGACCGCGGCGGGCGGCATCGACGCGGTGACCCACGCGCTGGAGGCCTATGTCTCGGTGGTGGCGAACGAGTATTCGGACGGTCAGGCCCTGCAGGCGCTGAAGCTTCTGAAGGAGAACCTGCCGTCCGCCTACCGCAACGGGTCGAAGGACCCGAAGGCGCGGGAGCTGGTTCACAACGCGGCGACGCTAGCCGGCATCGCCTTTGCCAACGCCTTCCTCGGCGTCTGCCATTCGATGGCGCACAAACTGGGGGCGGAGTTCCACCTGCCGCACGGCATCGCCAACGCCCTGCTGATCGCCAACGTGATCCGCTACAACGCGGCGGACATCCCGACCAAGCAGACGGCGTTCAGCCAGTATGACCGGCCCAAGGGCGTGGCGCGCTATGCGCAGATCGCCCGGCATCTGGAGTTGGGCGGCAGCCGCGACCATGAGCGGGTGGAGAAGCTGATCGGCTGGGTCGAGGAGATGAAGCAGGCCTTGGAGATCCCGGCCTCGATCCAGGCGGCGGGGGTGCCGGAGGCGGCGTTCCTGGCGCGGGTCGATGCGATCGCCGAGGCCGCCTTCGACGACCAGTGCACCGGCGCCAACCCGCGCTATCCGCTGGTCGCCGAGATCAAGCAGCTGCTCATCGACAGCTACTACGGCCGCGCCTATGCCGAGCCGTCCGCCCAGGATGCCGCTCCCGCACAGGCTCAGGCCCCGGCGAAGCCCGCCGCGCGCAAGGACGCCGCCCGCAAGGAAGCGGCGCTCGCCAAATGACCGGCGGCAGGGGGCCTGCCATGCCGCAAGCCCCCTGCCCTTTTCAATTCCATCCAAGGACCAAAGCCATGAGCAAAGCCATCATGTGGGCCGAAACAGATGCCCGCGGTTTCCAGACCGAATGCCTGTTCAACGAAGACAACCGCAGCTACGAAGTGCTGGTCTGCGCCCGGGCCATGGGCGTCGACCGGGCGGAGAGCTTCCCGGTGATCGAGGACCCCGGCCTGGGCATGAGCGCCGACGACCTGCACCGCTCGATCCGGCTGGCCGACCGCCTCGTGTCGGAGGTCGAACGCTCGCTGGGCGATTACTGAGCGTCCTTGCATCGATCAGGACTCTGTTGCGGCGCACATCCTGTGGCATAAGGGGCCAACCACGCCACGGGATTTCAGCAGGACATGATTCGTTTCGATAACGTCAGCAAGCAGAATGGTCACCGCATTCTTTTCCTGGAGGCCTCTGCGGCACTGAACCGGGGTGAAAAAATCGGCCTCGTCGGTCCCAACGGTGCGGGCAAGACCACCCTGTTCCGCATGATCACCGGCGAGGAGCAGCCGGACGGCGGTCAGGTCGCCATCGAGAAGCAGGTCAGCATCGGTTATTTCAACCAGGATGTCGGCGAGATGTCCGGCCGCAGCGCGGTAGCCGAGGTCATGGACGGCGCCGGCCCGGTCAGCGTCGTCGCGGCCGAACTGGCCGAACTGGAAGCGGCCATGGCCGATCCTACCCGCGCCGACGAGATGGACGCCATCATCGAACGCTACGGCGAGGTGCAGGCGCGCTTCGACGAACTCGGCGGCTACGAGCTGGAGGGCAAGGCGCGGGAAGTGCTGGCCGGCCTCAGCTTCAGCCAGGAGATGATGGACGGCGATGTCGGCGGCCTGTCCGGCGGCTGGAAGATGCGCGTGGCGCTCGCACGCATCCTGCTGATGCGGCCCGACGCCATGCTGCTGGACGAGCCGAGCAACCATCTGGACATCGAAAGCCTGATCTGGCTGGAGGGTTTCCTGAAGGGCTATGAGGGCGCCCTGCTGATGACCTCGCACGATCGCGAGTTCATGAACCGGATCGTCACCAAGATCATCGAGATCGACGGCGGAACGCTGACCAGCTATTCCGGCGACTACACCTTCTACGAAAAGCAGCGGGCGCTGAAGGAGAAGCAGCAGGAGGCGCAGTTCGAACGGCAGCAGGCCATGCTGGCGAAGGAACTGAAATTCATCGAGCGCTTCAAGGCCCGCGCCTCGCATGCCTCCCAGGTGCAGAGCCGGGTGAAGAAGCTGGACAAGATCGAACGCTTCGAGCCGCCCAAGCGCCGGCAGGTCGTGACCTTCGACTTCCCGCCTGCCCCGCGCTCCGGCGACGACGTCGCGGTTCTGAAGAACGTGCACAAAGGCTATGGCAGCCGGGCGATCTACCAGGGGTTCGACCTGACCATCCGCCGGAAGGAGCGCTGGTGCGTCATGGGCGTCAACGGCGCCGGCAAATCGACCTTGCTGAAGCTGATCGCCGGCGCGACCGAGCCCGACGCCGGCACCGTCACCGTCGGCGGCAGCGTCAAGATGGGCTACTTCTCCCAGCACGCCATGGAACTGCTGGACGGCGACCAGACCATCTTCGAATCGCTGGAGGCGCATTTCCCGCAGGCGAGCCAGGGGTCGCTGCGGGCGCTGGCCGGCTGCTTCGGCTTCTCCGGCGACGATGTGGAAAAGAAGTGCCGCGTGCTGTCCGGCGGCGAGAAGGCGCGGCTGGTGATGGCGATCATGCTGTTCAACCCGCCGAACTTCCTGGTGCTGGACGAGCCGACCAACCACCTGGACCTCGACACCAAGCAGATGCTGATCGCGGCGCTGGGCGCGTATGAGGGCACCATGCTGTTCGTCTCGCACGACCGGCATTTCCTGGCCGCGCTGTCCAACCGGGTGCTGGAACTGACGCCCGACGGCATCCACCAGTATGGCGGCGGCTACACCGAGTATGTGGCGAGCACCGGCCAGGAAGCGCCGGGCCTGCACAGCTGATCGGCAAGCAACGGGGAGCGCCGCACTGCGGCGCTCCCGTCAGCCTTACGCCGCCTTGATCGACGCCAGGAACTGCTCCACCTCGTGGCGCAGGGTTTCGGCCTGCCGGGCCAGTTCGCCGGCGGCCGACTGGACCTGACCGGCGGCGCTGCCGGTCTCGCCCGCGGTCTGCGTCACCTGCGTGATGTTGACGGAGACCTCCTGCGTGCCGACCGCGGCCTGCTGCACGTTGCGGGAAATTTCGTTGGTCGCCGCCCCCTGCTCCTCGATCGCCGCCGCGATGGCGGTGGAAATGTCGTTGATGCTGGTGATGGTCCCGCTGATCCCGCCGATGGCGGCGACGGCGCCGGATGTCGCGGACTGAATGCCGGCGATCTGGCTGGCGATTTCGTCGGTCGCCTTGGCGGTCTGGGCGGCCAGCGACTTCACCTCCCCGGCGACGACGGCGAAGCCCTTGCCGGCCTCACCGGCACGCGCCGCCTCGATGGTGGCGTTCAGCGCCAGCAGGTTGGTCTGGCTGGCGATGTTGGTGATGAGATTCACGACGTCGCCGATGCGCTGGGCGGCATCGGCCAGTCCGCGCACCGTGTCGTTGGTCCGCGACGCCTCTTCCACCGCCTGCCCGGCGATGCGGGTGGAGTTGGTGACCTGCTGGCTGATCTCGCGGATCGAACTGCTCATCTCCTCCGTCGCGGTGGCGACGGTCTGCACGTTGGCGCTGGTCTGCTCGGCCGCCGCCGCGACGGTGCCTGCCTGGACGTTGGTCTGCTGTGCCATCGCCACCATGCTCTGGGCCGTCGCGTCCAGTTCGGACGCGGCCGACGACACGGTGCGCAGGGCGGAGGCGGCAACCCGGTCGAAGTCGGAAATCAGATGCTCGATCCGCTCGGTCCGGCGCTGCTTGGCGGCCTGCTCCGCCGCCTGCTCGACCGCCAGCCGGTCCGCCTGCACCAGCCCGTCCTTGAACACCTGGACCGCCCGCGCCATGGCGCCGAGTTCGTCACCCCGCCCGGCACCGGTCACCTCGGCCGACAGGTCGCGGTCGGCAAGCCGGCTCATCGTGCCGGTGATGACCTGGATCGGCCGCGACACCGTGGCGATGATCATCCAGGCGGCGCCAAGGCAGACCGCCATGACGACGCCGAGCGCAACGACGATGAGGATTCTGCTGCTCAGGTAGACCTGCTCGCCACGGGTCGCCGCCTCGGCTCCGTTCCTGGTGTTGAACTCCGTCAGTTCGTCCAGCAGCTTCTTGGCGGACCGGTAGGCCACACGGGAGTCGCCGCGATACAGCACCGCCGCCTCGCTGTTCCGGTTGTCGCGTGACGCGGGCAAAAGCTTCTGCTGGCTGATGGACAGGTAGCTGTCCCAGAGCATGGTGAGTTTTCGGTAGTTCTCCGTCTCCCACCCCGGCGTCAGGAGCGCGGCATAGGCCTGCTTTGCCCTCTCCAGATCGTTCAGCACGACCTGCATCGTGTCTTCCTCGACCTTCAATTCCTGGGGCGTTTCGGAGGCGATATGGGCTCCTTCGAGAATCCGGTAGAAATCGAAAGCCGCACGCAATTCGCCGATGGATTTGACACTGGGCAGCCAATTGTCCCGAACCTCCGCTGCCTCATCGTTTACTTCGGAGAGCCTTTCGATGGAGAAAACACCGAGGACGAGCGTGAACAGCATGACCAAGGCGAAGCTGATCAGCGACTTCGTCCGGATGGTAGTGTCAGTGACCCATGACATTCGCATTTCCCTCCCTGCTGCGCCCATGCATGGGCCGGCGACTGAAATCTCCTACTTCAGTACTCAAGAGATATCATGGCGAGATGAACGGACTATCTGAGGGAAACCCTGACACTTCTCGAATGCATAAACCACGCATTCAGAAATTAATTAATGACCCCTTCGGCATATCATTTCTCTCGAAAAGAGACTTTGTATCAGTCGGTTCAAAATTGCGCCGATCCGTAGTTTTATTACCACTATGGTCACACCCTATTACACATCACGCCCGACCGAACCACCATTGGGCTCGAATTTCTCCACTCCACACGCGTCTTGCATGCGCCGGGAACCGGGGCGATCCCTCTGCCGCTCGTCTCACGGACCGTTCAGACCCCGAACATCGCTGTTGACCAAACCTGTATTATGGATCATACAGGTTCCTGTCTGATGAAGAGACAGGAAGCGGGTTCCAGCGACTTTTCCAACGACGGGGGGAGGCGGAGCACTGTGAAGTCGGCGGTCGAACCCCTGAAGGCGCGCAGGATCTATCTGCTGCTGCGCGACCGCATCGTCGCCGGCGAACTGCCGCCGGGTGCGCGCCTGCCGGGCGAGCCGGCGCTGGCGGCCGAACATGCCGTGTCGCGGGTCACCGTGCGCCGTGCGCTCGACCTGCTGGAAAAGGAAGGGCTGGTGCAGCGCAAGCCCGGCTCCGGCACCTTTGTGCACGACACGCGCACCGTCCGCCCGATCGTCGCCGACCTGTCCAACGTGCTGTCGCACCTGATCGACATGGGGCGCAGCACCGACGTGAGGCTGCTGTCCTTCGGCTATGTCGTGCCGTCCGAAGCGATCGCCGCGAGCCTGGGGCTGCAGCCGGGGGAGCGGGTCCAGCGGTCGGTGCGCGTGCGCCTGATCGATGGGGAGCCCTTCTCCTACCTGACCACCCATGTGCCGGAATGGATCGGCCTGACCTATTCGGAGGCGGAACTGGCGGCGCGCCCGCTGCTGGAACTGATCGAACGGTCGGGCGTGGAAACCGACCGGGCGACCCAGGCGATCAACGCCACGCTGGCCGGGCCGGACGCCGCTGCGGCGCTGGATCTGGAGATCGGATCGCCGCTGCTGACGCTGACCCGCATCGTCTACGAGCCGTCGGGCCGCGGCGTCGAGCATCTGCACGCGCAGTACCGGCCCGACCGCTACAGCTTCCACATGGACCTCGTGCGCACCGGCAATGACGGCGAACGGCGCTGGAGCCCGGCGCTGGGCCGGCCGCGCAGCAGCGACAAGACCAAAACCGACAAGATCAAGACCGACAAAGGCAAATCGGGCGAAAAGCCCACCCGCACGCCGCGGGTCACCAAACAGAGGAGTTGAGCGTTATGGGACGTTCGGTTCAGGACCCCGCCCTTTGCGGAATTTCCCGCCGCACCGTGCTGAAGGCCGGTGCCGCAGCCGCGGCCTTCGTCGCCGTGCCGGTGGCCGCCCCGTCGATCCTGCGGGCGCAGACCCCGGCGGTGAAGATCGGCATCCTCCAGCCGGTGACCGGCGCGCTGGCCCATGACGGCGACCTCGGCCGTCTGGGCGCCGAAATCGCGATCAACGAGATCAATGCCGCCGGCGGCATCAAGTCGCTGGGCGGCGCCAAGATCGAGATGGTGTTCGGCGACGCCCGCTCCATGCCCGAAGCCGGCACGCAGGAAGTCGAGCGGATGCAGGCCGAAGGCGTATCGGCCATCGTCGGCGGCTTCGCCAGTCCGATCTGCCTTGCCGCCTCGCAGGCGGCGGCGCGCTACGACCTGCCCTATCTGGTCGATGTCGGCGTGTCGGACCAGATCATGGCGCGCGGCCTGACCAACACCTTCCGCTTCAGCCCCGGCTTCGGCAAGGTCACGCAGGTGGCGCTCGACAACCTGACCGCCATCAACGAGCGGGCAGGCAAGCCGGCCAAGACCGTCGTGCTGGTACATGAGGACGGGCTGTTCGGCTCCGGCCTCGCCAAGCTGCTGCAGACGGAACTGCCCAAGCGCGGCTTCGAAATCCTGGAGACCATCGCCCATCCGACCCCGGCGCGCGACATGTCCAACGTGGCGCTGCGCATCCGCTCGCTGAACCCGGATCTGGTGATCCCGTCGAACTACTACGGCGAGTTCGTGCTGCTCGCCCGCACGATGCAGCAGCAGCGCATCAAGCCGAAGGGCATCTACGCCATCCTGGGCGGCGCCGCGTCGAACGGACGCTTCGTCAAGGAATTCCCGCAGGCGGCCCAGAACGTCATCGACTGCAACCACTGGCACGATCCGAAGAATCCGAAGGCGCTGGCTCTGCGCAAGGCGGTGGAGGACCAGGGCAAATCCTTCGCCTACAATGTGCCGCTGAACTATTCGAACCTTTTGCTGCTGGCCGACGCCATCGAGCGCGCCGCCTCCACCGACCGCAAGAAGATCATCGAGGCGCTGAACGCCTCCAGCTTCGCCGGCCACATCATGCCCTACGGACCGACGAAGTTCGTGAACGGCCAGAACGAGGGCGCCACCCCGATCAACACCCAGATCCAGGGCAGCGACATCAAGGTGATCTTCCCCGAGGCGTTCGCCGAGGCGAAGGCCAACTTCCCGGCGGCCTGATCTCTTTTTCCGCCGTCGCATCTCCGCAGTCCCCTTGCCCGTCCAGGGCTGGCCGCGAACCGGCCGCCCGGACGGGCGAGGGGGTCATTCCTCTCATGCGCGGGCTGCCATGTATTCACCTCAGATCATCCTGGAAGCGGCGCTGAACGGTCTGATGACCGGTGCGGTCTATGCGCTGATCGCACTCGGCCTGACGCTGATCTACGGCGTGCTCCACATCATCAACTTCGCCCATGGCGCGCTGCTGACCTGCGCGATGTTCGCGGTCTGGGGCGCCTGGGCCGGGCTGGGGATCGACCCCTATCTGGTCATCCTGCCGCTGGTGCCGCTGATGTTCGCGCTCGGCTATGGCCTGCAGCGCTTCGTCGTCGGGCCGGCCAGCCACGGCGACGACGGCAACATCCTGCTGGTCACGCTGGGCCTGTCCATCGTGCTGGAGAATGTGCTGCTGGCGCTGTTCCAGTCGGACACCCGCACGCTCGACACCGATTACTCCTTCCAGGTGGTGGCGCTGGGGCCGCTGCTTCTGTCCTACCCGCGGGTGATCGGGCTGGGGATGGCGGTGGTGGTGACCGGGCTCTTGTGGCTGGTGCTGAACCGCACCGACACCGGCAAGGCGATCCGTGCCGTCGCCAAGGAAAAGCTGGGCGCCAATCTGGTCGGCATCGACGTGCCGCACATCTATGCCGTCACCTTCGGCCTGGGCTGCGCCTGTCTTGCCGTGGCGGCGGGGCTGCTGATGCCGACCTTCTACGTCAACCCGCGCATCGGCGGCGCCTTCGTGCTGGTCGCCTTCACCGTGGTGGTGCTGGGCGGCATGGGCTCCATTCCCGGCGCGCTGCTGGGCGGCCTGTTCATCGGCGTGGTGGAGAGCCTGTGCGGCCTGCTCCTGGGCGACAGCCTTGGCCAGATCGGCATCTTCCTGATCTTCATCGCCGTGCTGCTGGTGCGGCCGACCGGACTGTTCGGAGCCAAGGCATGACCGCGCGCGACCTGATCCCGATCGCCGTCCTGACCATCCTGGCGGCCCTGCTGCCGCTGGTGGTGACCTCCAGCACGGTGCTGAACTTCCTGGTCTTCACGCTGATCGTGTCGCTGGGCGCGCAGGGTTGGAACATCCTGGGCGGTTTCGGCGGCCAGTTCAGCTTCGGCCATGCCGCCTTCTTCGGCACCGGCGCCTATGTGACCGCGATCCTGCAACTGCGCTACGGCGTCAACGCCTGGGCCGGCCTGGCGCTGGCAACGGCGGCCGGCGCCCTGGTCGGCTGGGTGATCGGCTTCCTCAGCTTCCGCTCCGGCCTGCGCGGTTCCTACTTCGCGCTGGTGACGCTGGCCTTCGCCGAGGTGTTCCGCATCCTCGCCAACGCCGCGTCCTTCACCGGCGGTGCGGCGGGCCTGCTGATCAAGCTGGACGTGCGGCCGGCCAACCTGCAATTCGACGACCGCGCCGTCTTCTATTGGCTGGTGCTGGCCTTCGTCGCCGCAACGCTGCTGCTGACGCGCTGGATCCAGCGCTCCCGCTTCGGGGCGCAGCTGGTGGCGGTGCGCGAGAACGAGGATGCGGCCAAGGCGCTGGGCGTGGATTCCCTGAAGGTGAAGCTGCGCGCCATCGCCCTGTCGGGCGGCGTCACGGCGCTGTCCGGCTGCCTCTATGCCCAATACTTCCTCTACATCGACGCCAACATCGCCTATGGCAGCTGGATTTCGGTGGAGCTTCTGCTGGCCCCGATCATCGGCGGCGTCGGCACCGTCTTCGGCCCGGTGGTGGGGGCGCTGACCCTGCACGGGCTGGGCGAGGTCGCCAAGCAGTTCGCCGGCCGCATTCCCGGCATCGACCTGATCGTCTTCGGCGGCGTGCTGGTGCTGGCCGTGGCCTTCGCCCGCGGCGGCATCCTGGGCCTGCTGGAGCGGCTGCGCGACCGCGGCCGGGGGATGGTGGCCCGTGGCACCAAGGAGGTTTCCCATGCTGGCCGTTGACGGCGTTTCCAAGCGGTTCGGCGGGCTGATGGCGGTGGACAGCGCGACGCTGTCGCTGGAGCCCGGCGGCATCATCGGACTGATCGGTCCGAACGGCGCCGGCAAGACCACGCTGTTCTCGATGATCTCCGGCTTCATCGCCCCCACCGACGGACGCATCCGCTTCGAAGGCACCGACATCACCGCCGAGGAGCCGCATCGGCGGGCGGAGCGCGGCATCGGTCGCACCTTCCAGATCGTCCAGCCCTTCGCCGGGCTGACGGTGTGCGAGAACATCGCGGTCGGCGCCTATCTGCGCCACGCCAAGCGGGCCGATGCCATCGCCAAGGCGCGCGAGGTGGCCCGCCGCGTCGGGCTGGGGCCGGAGCTGGACCGGCCGGCCGGCGGGTTGACGGTGGCCGGGCGCAAGCGGCTGGAGCTGGCCCGCGCGCTCGCCACCGAACCCAAGCTGCTGCTGCTGGACGAGGTGCTGGCCGGCCTGAACCCGTCGGAAATCCGCGACATCATCCCGGTGATCCGGGGCATCCGCGACGAAGGGGTGACGATCCTGATGATCGAACACGTCATGCAGGCGGTGATGAACCTGTGCGAGCGCGTCTATGTGCTGGCCCAGGGACGCATGATCGCCGAGGGACCGCCCGCCGCCGTCTGCGCCGACGCCCGCGTGATCGAGGCTTATCTCGGCCACGGCGCCGCCGCCCGCCTGAAGGCGGAGGGGGCGGCCCATGGCTGAGCAGCTTTTGGAAATCAACGGCCTTAAGACCGGCTATGGCGCGACCGAGGTTCTGCGCGGCATCGACATGGCCGTGCATGCCGGCGAGATCGTCACGGTTCTGGGCTCCAACGGCGTCGGCAAGACGACGCTGAACAAGGTGCTGTCGGGCGTGCTGCCGCCCTGGACCGGCGAGATCCGCTTCGGCGGCCAGCGCATCGACGGCAAGTCCGCCGCGCGCATCGTGGAGGAGGGGCTGATCCAGGTGCCGGAAGGCCGCAAGATCTTCCCCAACCTGTCGATCCGCGAGAATCTGGAACTCGGCAGCTACCGCCGCGGCAAGCCCAACCGGACACGGAACCTGGAACGCATCTTCGCCACCTTCCCCCGTTTGAAGGAGCGCGAAGCGCAGTTCGCCGGCACCCTGTCGGGCGGCGAGCAGCAGATGCTGGCGATCGGCCGCGGCATGATGGCGGAACCGCTTCTGCTGATCCTCGACGAGCCGTCGCTTGGCCTCTCGCCCCTGGTGGTGGAGGAGATGTTCGGGCTGATCCGCAAGCTGAATGCCGACGGGCTGGCGATCCTGCTGGTGGAGCAGAACGTCGTCCAGTCGCTGGAGGTCGCCCGCCGGGCCTACATCCTTGAAAACGGCGTCTTCGCTCTGTCGGGACCGTCCGATGAGATCGCGCGCGACCCCGAACTGAAACGCACCTATCTCGGCCTTTGACGGGCCGTCCGCCTGGGAGCGGTGACATGACAAGCCTGTCCTTCGACGTGAAGCCGGCGAGCGAGTTGCTCGCCGCCGCCCGCCCGTCCTGGCTCGACCGCTGGGGCGCCTTCGCCGCCGGCCTGACCTTCGCCGAACTGCCGGCCCCGGTGGTGGAGCGGGCGAAGCTGGTGCTGCTCGACTGCATCGGTGTGATCGCCGCCGGCATGCAGGAACCGGAATGCCGCGCACTGGTGGGCCGGATGGTTGAGACCGCCGGTTCGGGAAATTGCCCGGCCATCGGTTCGGGCCATGACTTCCCTGCCGGTTCAGCCGCCTTCCTCAACGGCCTCGCCGGGACCATGCTGGAGCTGGACGAGGGCAACCAGTATGCCCGCGGCCATCCGGGGATCCATGTGCTGCCGGCGGCGCTGGCTGCCGGTCCGCGGCTGAAATCCTCCGGCGCCGACCTGCTGACGGCGCTGGTGCTGGGCTACGAGATCGGTTCGCGCATCGGCATCGCCGCCAAGCTGCTGGTCACCACCCATCCGCACGGCACCTGGGGCACGGCGGGGGCGGCGCTGGCGGTGGCGCATCTGAACCGCGCCGACGCAGCGGCGATGATCGAGACGATCAACATCGCCTCTACCCTCGGCCTCGCCACCAGCCGGCGAACGATGCTGGAGGGCGGCACCGTGCGCAACGCCTATGCCGGCGTGTCGAACCAGCTGGGCCTGACCGCCTGGGATCTGGCGGCCAGCGGCATCATCGGCGAGACCGACGGGGTGGGCAGCGTGTTTGGCGGCGTCATCGCCCGGGATTTCCGGCCGGAACTGATGGTGGATGAGCTTGGCGAACGCTGGGAGATCGCCCGCAACTACTTCAAGCGCCACGCCGCCTGCCGCTACACCCACGGCGCACTGGATGCGCTGGGCGACATCGTGGCACAGGCCGGCGGGCGGATCGCCCCGGACCAAGTCGCGGCCATCGAGGTCGATACCTATGTCTGGGCCGCCCAGCTGAACGGGCCGGAGCCGAAGAACATGCTGGCGGCGAAATTCTCGCTGCCCTTCGCGCTGGCGACCTTTCTCGCCAATGGGGCGGCGACGCCCGATGCCTTCCGCGAAGACGCCCGGAAGGCGACTGCGACCCGCGATCTCGCCCGCCGGGTGACGGTGCGCGAGGACACGGAGCTGACCGCCCGCCTTCCCGGCCTGCGCCCGGCCCGCGTCCGCCTGACGCTCGCCGACGGCCGCAGCTTTGCGGCGGAGGCGCTGACCAACAAGGGCGACACCGAGGATCCCTACAGCCCCGACGAGGTGCGGGCGAAGTTCGCCGAACTCGCCGGGCCGGTCTGGGGCGCCAAGCACGCCGCCGCCATTGCCGACTGCGTCGAAACCATCGACCACGCGGCCGATCTTTCAACCCTGACCCGGCTTCTGTCGGCACCCGCCGCCGCCGGGGGGAGCGTCTGAGATGACCATGCCCGACCTCAGCTTCAAACAGCGGCTCTCCGAGAACCGCGTCGTGCTGGCCCCCGGCGTCTATGACGCCTTCACCGCCTCGATGGCGGCGCGGGCGGGATTCGAGGCGCTGTATCTCTCCGGCGCCGCCATCGCCTACACCCGGCTCGGCCGGCCCGACATTGGGCTGGTTTCGGTCAGCGAGGTGGCGGACACCATCGCCCTGGTGCGCGACCGGGTGCCGACGCCGCTGATCGTCGATGCCGACACCGGCTACGGCAACGCGCTCAATGTCCAACGCACCGTGCGCATGTTCGAGCGTGCCGGCGCCACCGCGCTGCAGTTGGAGGACCAGAGCTTCCCCAAGCGCTGCGGCCACCTGACCGACAAGGCGGTGATTCCGGCCGGCGAGATGGCCGGCAAGATCAAGGCGGCGGTCGATGCCCGCGCCAGCGAAGGCACGCTGATCATCGCCCGCACCGATGCGGTGGCGGTGGAAGGCGTTTCGGCCGCTCTCGACCGCGCCCGCCTCTATGTCGAGGCCGGTGCCGACGTGCTGTTCGTCGAGGCGCCCAAGAGCCGGGAGCAGCTGTCCGCCATCGCCACCGACCTGGGCGGCATCCGCCCGCTGCTGGCCAACATGGTGGAGGGTGGGCAGACGCCGATCAGTTCCGCGACGGAGTTGGGCGAGCTGGGCTACCGGCTGGTGATCTTCCCCGGCGGCATCGTGCGGGCGCTCGCCCGGCAGGCGCAGGACTATTACGGCTCGCTGGCACAGCATGGCACCACCCAGCCCTTCCGCGACCGCATGTTCGATTTCAACGCACTGAACGACCTGATCGGCACGCCGGAGATGCTGGCGCTCGGCGAAACCTACAAGGACTTCACACCCGCCAAGCGGGAGGACGCAGCATGACCATGAAGACCGCCACCATCGACCCCGTCACGCTGGCCGTCCTGAAGGGCCGGCTGGAGCAGATCGCCGACGAGATGGACGCGACGCTTTACCGCTCCGCCTTCAACCCGATCATCGCCGAGGCGCGCGACGCATGCCACGGCCTCTATCATGCCGAAACCGGCGCCACGCTGGTTCAGGGCACCAACGGCCTGCCGATCTTCGTCGGCGCCATGGCCTTCGCGGTCAAGGCGGTGATCGACAAGGTGACGCGCGAAGGCGACCTTCACCCCGACGACATCTTCCTGTTCAACGACCCCTATGACGGCGGCACCCACCTGAACGATTTCCGTCTGGTGCGGCCGATCTTCCGCGATGGCCGGCTGTTCTGCTGGATGGCGTCGGTCGGCCACTGGCTCGACATCGGCGGCAATGTGCCGGGCAACTTCAACGCCCGCGCCACCGACAGCTTCCAGGAAGGCGTGCGCATCCCGCCGGTGAAGCTGGTCAAGGCCGGAGTGATGAACCACGATTTGCTGGCGATCCTCGCCGCCAATTCCCGCGTGCCGGTGTCGAACTACGGCGACCTGAACGGGCAGCTGAACGCGCTGGATCTCGGCGTGCGTCGCTTGACCGAACTGCTGGACGAGCATGGCGAGGAAACGGTCGCCGCCGCCTTCGACGCCTTCACCGCAAGGGCCGACGCGCTGATGCGCAGCGCCATCGGCAGACTGCCGGACGGTGTCTACAGCTTCGAGGATTATCTCGACAATGACGGCATCACGGCGGACCGGCTGCTGATCGCGCTGGACCTGACCATCGCCGGCGACCGGATGACGCTGGACTTTTCCCGCTCGTCCGCCCCCTGCGCCGGGCCGCTGAACATCGCCTATTCCACCGCCGTCGCCTGCTGCTACGTCGCGCTGAAGCATGTCTTCACCGACGTGCCTGCCAATGCCGGATGCCTCAACCCGATCACCTTCGTCATCCCCGAAAGCACGCTGCTGGCGGTGAAGCCGCCGAAGCCGGTCGGCGGCTATACCGAGACGATCCTGCGCGTCATCGGCGTGGTGTTCGGCGCACTGGCGCTCGCCGATCCGGCCCGCGCCACCGCCGCCCCCTTCGGCACCATCAACGCCCTGTCGCTGGCCGGCCACCGCAAGGACGGCTCGCGCTGGGTCATGTTCTCCTTCTTCGGCGGGGGCTTGGGCGGCAATCCGGAGACGGACGGGCTGAACCACGCCAACAACCCGATTTCGACCGCCACCATCCCGCCGGTGGAAATCCTCGAAGCGGCCTATCCGGTGATGTTCACCCAATGGGCTCTGCGCCCGGACTCCGCCGGGGCCGGCCTGCATCGCGGCGGGCTGGGCGCGGTCTACGAGATCGAGGCGCTGACCGATGCCGAAGCCTTCCTGCTGGGCGAGCGCGGCGTCTTCGCGCCCTTCGGCGTGGCCGGCGGCACCCCTGCGGCGCTGAACCGTTTCACCTGGCAGAGCGACGAAGGCGAGAAGTCGCCGCCGCTGGCCTCCAAGGTCACCGACGTGAAGATCCGCGACGGCCAGCGCGTGCGGCTGGAGACGCCGGGCGGCGGCGGCTGGGGCGACCCGAAGCGGCGCGACGCGGAGGCCGTCGCCCGCGACGTGCGGCTTGGCTACCTCGGCCGAGAGGCTGCGCGTAGCGCCTATGGCGTGGCGCTGACCGACGACGGCGCGCTGGACATCGCCGCCACCGCGACCTTGCGCGAATCCTCCGCCGCCTGACGACACCGGAATCCAAGACCATGAGCAATGCAACTCAGCGCGGTGCGATCGTCGGCGTCGATGTCGGCGGCACCTTCACCGACCTGTTCCATTACGACGAGGCACGCGGCAGCTTTCGCACCGCCAAGGTGCCCTCCAACCGCGGTGACGAGGCGGTCGGCTTCCTCGCCGGGCTGCAGAGCTTCGGCCCGGTGGCCGATCTGGGCTCCATCGTCCACGGCACCACCGTCGGCACCAACGCGCTGCTGGAGCGCAAGGGCGCCAAGGTCGGCCTCATCACCACCGCCGGCTTCCGCGACGTTCTGGAAATGCGCCGCCGCGACCGCCGCCACACCTGGGGCCTGTGGGGCGATTTCGTCCCCGTGGTCGACCGCGACATGCGGCTGGAGGTGGCGGAGCGCACGCTGGCCGACGGCACCATCCGCACCGAAATCGACCCGGAGGAGGTCCGTGCCGCCGCCCGTAAGCTGGCGGACCAGGGTGCGGAGGCGCTCGCCATCGTCTTCATCAACGCTTACGCCAACCCGGCCAACGAGCTGGCGGCGCTGGAGGCGGCGCGCGAAGTCTGGCCGAACGCCAACCTCGAATGCTCGTCGCGCATCCTGCCGGAAATTCGCGAGTTCGAACGCACCTCCACCACCGCGCTGAACGCCTATCTCCAGCCAGTGGTCGGCAGCTATCTCGCCAAGCTCGACAACGCGCTGGCGGGCGAGGGCTTCGGCGGCCGCTTCCACATCGTGCAGTCGAACGGCGGCGTCATGTCCACCGACACCGCCCGGCGTCTGCCGGTGCGCACCGCCCTGTCGGGGCCGGCGGCGGGCGTCATCGCCGCGGCGGCGATCTCCAAGGCGGCGGGCTTCCCCAACGTCATCACCGGCGACCTCGGCGGCACCAGCTTCGACGTGTCGCTGGTGGTGGAGGGGCAGACCATGCTGGCCGCCCAGACCACCATCGATTTCGGTCTGGTCGTCCGCACCCCGATGATCGAGATCACCACCATCGGCGCCGGCGGCGGTTCCATCGCCGGGGTCGATCCCGGCGGCATGCTGCAGGTCGGACCGGAAAGCGCCGGCTCGCGCCCCGGACCGGTCTGCTACGGACAGGGCAACACCCGCCCGACGCTAACCGACGCCAACGTGCTGCTCGGCCGCATCAATGCCGAGCGTCCCATCGGCGGCAAGCTGGCGCGGCTGGATGTCGACGCCGCCCGCACCGCAATCGCCACCCATGTCGCCGAGCCGCTCGGCCTCGACGTGATGGCGGCGGCGGAGGCGGTGGTGCGCATCGCCAACAGCAAGATGGCCGGCGCCATCCGCCTCGTCTCCATCGAGCGCGGCCATGACCCGGCCAAGTTCGCCGCCGTGCCCTTCGGCGGCGGCGGGGCGCTGCATGTCGGCGCGCTGATCAAGGAGGTCGGCCTGAAGGCGGCGCTGGTGCCGCGCTTCCCCGGCGTGACCTCGGCACTCGGCTGCGTCATCGCCGACATCCGCCACGATCAAGTGCAGACGGTCAACCTGCCGCTGGCAGGGATCGACGCCGCGTCGCTCGACCGCCGCATGGTGGAGGAGGCAACCGCCGCCCGCGCCGTGGTGGAGGCTGCCGGGCTCAGCGTCGATCGCATCGACCTCATCTTCGAACTCGACATGCACTACATCGGCCAGACCCACACAGTCGCCGTGCCGCTGCCGGTGTCGGTGGAGAACGGTACCACAGGCATCGACGAGACGACCATCCGCGCCGCCTTCGAGCGCGCCTATCAGGCCTCCTTCAGCCGGCTTCTGCCGGGGGTGGGCGCCAAGATCGTCAACCTGCGCACCGCCGCCATCGGCCGCCGTCCGCATTTCGACCTCTCCGCGCTCGCACCGGCGGCCGGGACGACGGTGGAGGGCGCCCATGCCGGGTCGCGGCCGGTGTGGTTCGATGGGGCTTGGCACGAGACCGCCGTCTACAACCGCCTCGACCTGCCGGTCGGCGCGGTGATCCAGGGGCCGGCGATCCTGGAGCAGCCGGACGCCACCACTGTCATCGACCCCGACCTGTCCGCCCGCGTCGACGGCTTCGGCAACGTCATCGTGGAAAGGAGCGCCCGATGAGCGGCACCGCCATCCCTGTCGAACGGACCGCCCTGCTGGTCTGCGACCTCCAGAACGACTTTATCCACCCGGACGGTGCCTATGGCCGCGCCGGTCAGACGGCGCCGGAGATCCTGGCGCTGCCGGAGCGGGTGAAGCCGCTGGCCGACCTGCTGCGCGCGCGCGGCGGCTGGGTGATCTCCACCAACTTCACGCTGGTGCCGGGCCGCGGCGGCGAGCCGATGATCTCCCCGCATCTGAAGTCGCTGCGCCCCTTCCTGGCCAAGGGCGATTTCCAGCCCGGCGGCTGGGGACACCGCACGGTGGATACGCTGCAGCCCGTCGATGTGGAGGTTGAGAAGGTCGCCTATTCCGCCTTCTACATGTCGCGGCTGGAATGGGTGCTGCGGAAATGCGGGGTGGAGCGGCTGCTGGTCTGCGGCATCGTCACCAATGGCGGCGTGGCCTCGACCGTGCGCGACGCCCATGTCCGCGAATTCGACACCATCCTGCTGGAGGACGGCTGCGCCGCCTTCAGCCGCGAGGTGCATGAGGTCTCCGTCGCCGCGTTGCGCCCGGTCTGCCGGGTGGCGACCGTCGCAACGATGCTGGAGGAGGTGGCAAGCTCATGAGCCGCATCCTACCCGCCGACGGCATGGAGTTCGAGTTCACCGTCCCCGTCGTCGTGATCGGCGGCGGAGCGGCCGGCATGGTCGCGGCGCTGGCCGCCCATGAACAGGGCGCCGGGGTGCTGGTGCTGGAGCGCGATGCGCTGCCCCAGGGCTCCACCGCCCTGTCGGCCGGGCTGATCCCGGCGCCGGGCACCCGCTGGCAGCGCGACGCCGCGATCAAGGACAGCCCGGAGCGCTTCGCCGCCGACATCATCGCCAAGGCGAAGGGCGAACCGGACCCGGCGGAGGTCGACCGCGTCGCGCAGGCCGTGGGGCCGGCACTGGAATGGCTGGCCGACCGCTACGGCCTGCCCTTCTCGGTGGTCGACAATTTCAGCTATCCCGGCCACAGCGCGCGGCGCATGCACGGTCTGCCCAGCCGGTCGGGGGCGGAGCTGATCGACCGCCTGCGCGGAGCCGTCGAGGCCGTTGGCATCGACGTGCTGTGCGAGGCGCATGTCACCGCGCTCCATGCCGATGGGCCTCTGGTCCGTGGCGTCGAGATCACCCGCCCCGACGGCAGCGTCGAGCGGGTCGGCTGCGGCGCTCTGATCCTCGCCTGCAACGGCTATGGCGGCAACAGGGCGCTGGTCGAGCGGCATGTGCCGGAACTGGCCGACGCGCTCTATTTCGGCCATCCCGGCAACCAGGGCGATGCGCTGCTGTGGGGCGAGGCGCTTGGCGCCGCCACCCGGCACCTGTCGGGGCACCAGGGCCATGGCTCCGTCGCCCACCCCGCCGGCATCCTCGTCACCTGGGCGACGATCACCGAGGGTGGCGTGCAGGTGAATGCGGAGGGTCGGCGCTTCTCCAACGAGGCGCAGGGCTATTCGGAACAGGCCGCCATCGTGCTGCGCCAGCCGGACGGCATCGCCTGGACCGTCTTCGACGAGCGCATCGCCGGCATCGCCCGCCAGTTCGAGGATTTCCGGCAGGCCGAGGCGATGGGCGCGGTGCTGAGCGCCGACACCCCGGCCGAGCTTGCCCGCCAGATGAAGATCGACACGGACGCTCTGACGGACACGCTGGCCGAGATCGACCAGCTGAAGGCGGAGAGCCGAACCGACGTTTTCGGCCGCGACTTCACCGGTTCGGCCCCGCTGGTCCCGCCCTACCGCGCGGTTCGTGTCACCGGTGCCCTGTTCCACACCCAGGGCGGGCTGGTCGTCGATGACGATGCCCGTGTTATCGACGGACAGGGGATGCCGCTGCCCAACCTCTATGCCGCCGGCGGGGCCGCCTGCGGCGTGTCGGGATCCAAGGCGTCCGGCTATCTGTCCGGCAATGGCCTGCTGACCGCGGTAGCGCTGGGGCGCATCGCCGGAAACGCCGCTGCAAGCGCCGTAAGGGAGGAAACCAGCCAATGACATCGCAGCCACGCAGCCTGTTCGAAAAGGTCTGGGACGCCCATGTCGTGGCGACCCGGCCGGACGGTCAGGCCCTGCTCGCCATCGACCGTCATTTCCTGCACGAGGG
>Ga0196970_1001204_pt1 | contig 19293 bp, 9 predicted proteins | sample S1v_513CmetaG_FD_148672 | JGI IMG/M metagenome (GOLD analysis project Ga0196970, IMG submission 148672) | Soil microbial communities from Anza Borrego desert, Southern California, United States - S1+v_5-13C | ecosystem: Environmental > Terrestrial > Soil > Desert | place: USA: California...
AGCTTCATGCCCGCACGCTCCCCGGCCAGCAGGCCGAAGTCGCCATCGGTGTCACCATCCTGAATCGGATGATCGATCAAGCCCGCCCGAACTCCGTCCGCAGCGCCTGAGCGAAGGACGGGGCGGGGTTCGGTGCGTCCGCGCACACCTCGCTGCACCAACACCCATGGGCACGCCACCGACAAGGCGGTGGCGCCCGAGCCGGTGTTGCGGGCGCTCGACCTTCCCTCCTGGGAGATCGAGGTGATCCTGACGGCGCGCGCACGGGGCGCCCCTCCCGTGAGCACCGGACCGCGCGTGTTGCAGCGGCACGATCATCACATTCGCGCCGAGGCCGAAATCGACGGGGCACGCTTCGTGCGTCTGGCGGTGGTGCGGTTCACCAATGCGCCCGAACAGCCTTTCCTGGTCCGGTCCTGGCGGCGCGACAGGGGGGGCCGGGGCCTGTGAATCGCCTTGATGGGGTCACCGAGACTGTCTCGTCAGCTTGTTGCATGGAGGGGGCCGGTGTCGTCGGCGGAGGAGGCCTCGTTCCCGCATTGGTGATCCCCCGTGCCGCATAAAGCCAACGCCGCTCGTCGCCATCACATCGCGCGACCGAAGCGGAAGGTGACGAACTGGGCCGAGTACGATGCCGGCCTGCGCCAACGCGGCAGCCTGACGGTGTGGGTCAGCGACGAAGCGGTCGCCGGCTGGAAGGCGGCGCCCCGCACCACGCCGGGCGGACAGCCCAGCTATTCCGACCTGGCGATCATCACGGCGCTGATGCTGCGCGCCCTCTTCCGGCTGGCGCTGCGCCAGACCGAAGGGTTGATCGGCTCCGTCCTGCGTCGGCTCGGCCTCGACCTGCCGGTGCCCGATCATTCCACCCTTGCCCGCCGAGCCCGGACGGTGACGCTGTCGCAAGCGCCGCGCGCGAGCGGCGGGCCCCTCCACCTGCTGGTCGACGGCACCGGGCTGAAGCTGTGCGGGCCGGGCGAGTGGCTGATCGAGAAGCACGGCACGAAGAAGAGGCGCTCGTGGAAGAAGCTGCACGTCGGCGTGGACGCGGCGAGTGGCCGGATCGTTGCCGCTACGCGGACCGACCGCGACGGCGATGATGCCGCCCAGGTCGGACCGTTGCTCGACCAGGTTCCTGGCATGGTTTCGGCGCTGACCGGCGACGGCGCCTCCGACCGCACCAGTGTGTACGCCGCCGTGCAAGAGCGTCACACCGAGGCGCCGCCGTCGTGGCGCCGCCTCGGTGTGACGCCGTGCTCAGCGACACGGCGGACACCGCACCCACGCCGCGCGACCGCCACATCCAGACGATCGCCGCGACCGGACGGATGGCTTGGCAGAAGACCAGCGGCTACAATCAGCGAGCGAAAGTCGAGGGGCGGATCGGGCGCTGGAAGCGGGTGCTCGGACCGGCGCTGCGCTTCCATACCGACGAGGCGCAAGCGACGGAAGCCGCCCTCGGCACCCTCGTCCTCAACCGCATGCTCGACCTGGGACGCCCGAACTCCGTCCGCATCGCCTGATCAGCCAAGGGGCTGGGGCGGGTTCTTGCCTCCGCCACCTCGCTCCAACACGCTGCCGTCGGAACTTCGTGAACTTGGTATGATCGGCCGGCGCCGCAACCCCCGTCCTCGCCTTCAGCGGGGTGGCGATGCCGGCGGCACCCTCGATTCGATTGTGGAGATGAGGGCATCGAGCTGTCCGATGTCGTCGGACCGCTTCAGCCGATAGACCGGCACCATTCCGGCCAGCCGGATAAGCGCCCGGATCTGGTCCGGCATGCGGCCCAGCAACTCGGGAATCCGGTTTCCGAAGATGTCATCGAAGGCCGCCTTGACCGCATAAGGCCCATGCAGCCGTTCCACGCCCGGCTCCTCTCCGGGCTGGGCGCGCCGCAGAAGATACACCGCTCCCAGCGGCAGCGGCCCGGCGTGGAAACGGTCCAGCCCGCGCACCTGGAACTTGTCTTTCCGGACGGGGTCGCCGGCCAGCCCGGCCAGCGGAATGCCCACCGCGTCCAGGCTGTCCGCGTGAAGCCGGAGCCGGGGTACGGACGGCCACAGCACCGGTCCGCCGGGGGCGGCCGTATCGATCACGCTCACGTCGTCCGCAAGCAGCGCGTGCCCTCGCCCCATCAGCGCCGCCGACAAGGTCGACTTGCCCGATCCGGATGGGGCGGCGATGACCACCGCTTCACCGCCGACGCGCACCGCCCCGGCGTGCAGCGGCAGCAGGCCGCGCTGGTGCGCCAGCATGCCCAGGACGATGCCAAGCAGGTAGGGGCGCAACTCGGGTGCGGCGGGGTCCTTGCGCGTATCCACGATGACCTGACGGCCCTCGCGCACCAGGAAGCGCGCGGTTCCTTCGGCCGTCAGCAGACCGGTGCCATCGGGACCGACCTGCAGAAGGGGGCCGATCGCGGTCGCGTCGGGAAGCCGTTCGGGCGCCGGGCCCAATCGGATGTCGACGCCGTCCGCCCCTGGTTCCCCCTGCCAGGGCGGCAGTTCAGGCAGCGGCAGGTCAGAGCGGACGTGCCAGCCGCACAACCAGTGCTCGTGTTCGGCCGTCGGCGCGGCCGGGCGGGCGGGCCGGGGGGGCGGCAGCAGGTCGGCAAGGCGCTGCACGGCGAGGTCATGCGCGGGATCGATGGCCAGCACCTGATGAAGGAACTGGCGCGCCTGAACGGTCCGCCCAAGCGCCGCGACCGAGACCGCGCAGCCGTAGAGGGCGTCCAAGCTGCGTGGCGCTCTATCGAGGATGCTGAGGTAGAGCCTTTCGGCCTCGACGTAGTTCCCCGCGTTCCGCAACCGCCGGCCCGCCTTCAAGGCATCCTCCAGTGACACCACCGCGTCGAGCGTTCCGTGCCGGTGGTAGTGCATCCGCATATCCGGGGTGAGTCGGATGCCGTTGTGGACGTCGAACCGGTAGCCGCCGGCCGGCGCGAATGGCACGCGGGCGAACAAGCTCTCGTACTCCCCCGCCAGCACGGCCAGGATCCCGGCCTGCGGGTGGTCGGCCAGCGTGTAGCGTTGGTCGTGGGCCGACAGCCGCTTGCGGTCAGTGAGTTCGAAGCCGCTCAGGTGGAAATAGGTGGCCCGCTCGCCGTTTACGAAGTAGGCCTCCCCCTGCCTGGTGACGACCCGCTCGTGCAGGTTCCAGTACGCCACGTTGTAGCCGGCCTCCATGATCGGCCGGAACCGGTCGTAATGGAAGGAGACGCCCAGGTTGAAGAACCGCTGTTCGCAGAACATGCCCCGCGAGAACGCGTTGAAACCCCGGCGGTACACACGCTCGGCTATCCAGGCGAGCAGCGAACGCCCCGCCGCTGAGCGCCGGAATCCCATGAATCCCGTGTTGTAAACGCCGTTCACGGCGATGGTGAGGTCACTGGGCTCCTGCCCGTCGTCCGGGATCGGCGTCAGGGTATGCGGTGCAGCGGTCATCTCGACCGCGTCCAGCACCTCGATGGTCGCGTCGAAGCGGCCGGTGACGAACAGGTCGGAATCCAGATAGATGATCTTGGGCGCGGACGTCGCATCGAAGAGGTACTGGAGAAAGTAGGGCTTGATGTTCCCGCACATCTCGTAGGCAGAGTAGTAGATCGCCATGTCCTGAATCTTCGGAGTCAGGAAAGCCTGAAGCCGGACCAGGGGGCAATCGAAAGCCGACGCTTCCGGAAGCGGATCGCCGTCCAACGCGTCGACGACAAGGACGCAGAAGGGCGCTTCGGGGTGGTGGCGCCGCAGCGTCTGTCGGAGCACGTGGGCGAACTTCAGGTGCGAACGTGTAACGACCGTGCAAAACAGCACGCCGCTTCGTTCGATGGGGGCGGCGATGTCGGCAAGGGCGATCACTGTTCGGTCTCCGCAATCAAGATATGCACGGCCGCGGCCTGCTATCACAGCGACGGCACGAGCCGGAAGGACACGGTGGCGGGCAGACGTTCGGTGGGGCGCCGGGCCGCGGCCCGGGTCTCCACGATGGCGGAGAGCAGCGCCACATCCTCCCACGGCACCGGGTGCAAGGCGCTGAGCAGGTAGGGGCTGTCGGGATCGCGGATCCACTCGCCAGGGAAAAGGGCGACCGTCTGACCGGGTTCGGCCCGGCCGGCCGCCGCACCGGCCAGGGCGGCGCACAGGTCGACGCCCACCAGGGCGCCGATGTGGGCGCTCTGCGGCGGGCGGGGGTTGAGTTCCAGAAGGAAGGCGCGCCCCGTCCCCTCCTCCACCAGGAAGTCGAAGCCGACGAGCCCGGTGAGCTTCAGCGCGTCGACCAGTCGGCCGGCGGCGGCCAACATGTCCGGGCGGTCGATGGTGCGGATCACCGTCGCGGCGCCTGTCGGCTCGGGGTTCGCTCTCTCGGTGGCGTAGCAGAAGGCGCCAAGCACCGCCCCCTCGCGGCAGGCCAGCGCCACCGAGGCGGGTGTGCCGCGGATGAAGCGCTGCACCATCAGGATCTCCGGCGACCACGGCACCTTGCAGCCCGGATTGTGCCCCAGCGCCGCCCGGACCGCCCGTTCCTCGTCGTCCAGCACCAGCACCCCGGCGCCCGACGTCGAAAAGTCGGACTTCACCACCACCGGCACGCCATGCGTGCGGCAGAAGGCGCGCACCGCCTCGGCCGAGGCCGGGCGGATCTGCTCGGGGGCATCGAGGCCCAGGCTGCGGGCCAGTTCGATCACGCCGGCCTTGGTTTCGATCAGCGCGCGGTGCGGCTTCGGCATGGCGGAGCGCAGCACCACGTTGGCCAGCGGGCCGGGCACCTTGCCCTCCTCCGCCTGGGCGGCGATGGCGTGCAGGTAACGCACCGACCAGTCGTCGCCGGGGATGATCGTCTCGAAACGCCACAGCTTCATCAGCCCGAGCATGGCGTCCACATAGGCGGGCACGTCCAGGGCTCCCGGCAGGGCGGCGGAGACGCTGAGATAGCGGGTCGCCAGGATCAGCCCGCCTTCCGGCGCGACGGCGCCGACGTTAAAGCCGGCCCTGACCAGCGCCTTGGGCAGCTGCGCGAGACCGGGCGAAGCCGAGGCGGTGGCGAGGATCAGCAGGTTCCTATTCGGCGGCATGCAGGACCTCCACGTCGGGCAGGCCCCAGCAGGTGACGCCCAGGTCCTTCGCCATCATCGCCAGTCCCTCGGTCTCGATGTAGCCGCGATAGCTCACGGCGGGGAACACCAGGCCCTCCCGGTGCAGGTCGGCGCGCACCAGCAGCATGGTGCCGCCCACCCCGTCCAGCGGCACCATGCCCTGGCCGCGCATGTCGTGCAGGTAGCGCCGCCCCACACCCTTGGGCGGCTGGATCAGCCCGGCGACGCGGTGGCGCTCCTCGCCCCCGGCGGCCTGCGCGGTGAACTGGAAGCTGTTCAGGTCGAAGCTCGGCCCACCGGGCGCGGTGACGCAGTTCGGCGTGACGATGTCGCGCCCGGTGGCCAACAGGCGGCGCAGCACGTCGGGCGGGAAGTCCACCACGTCGGCGTCGATCCACAGCACCCAGTCCTCGTCCCGCAGGGCGCCGGTGAGCAGCCGGTTGCGCGCCCGCGCGATGGTGGCGCGGCGCAAGGGCTGCACCGCCGGGTTCCAGCGCGGCCCCTCCAGGCGGACGCCGAAATCGTGGCAGTGCAGCTCGACCCGGCGGTAGCGGGTGCGCAACGCCTCCATCCGGCTCTCCAGATAGGCGTGGGACCCGTCCTCGCTGTCGCCCTCCAGGAAGGCGAGCGACAGCCGGTCGCGCGGGTGGTCGAGCCGGTCAAGCGCCGCCAGGTAGGTCGGCAGGTGGCGGCGGGCGTTCTTGACCGGGGTGAGCACGAGCACACTCGGCAGGACGGCGGCTGACGGCGCCGCGGCGACGACGGCCGGGAGAACGCGGCTGGGAGAGCGGCGGTGCATCACCGCCTGCACCCGCTCGCGTGCGAGGCGGCCGATGGCCTGCGCGCTCAGCGTGGCCCGGATGTGCTCGGCGGCGCGCTGGCCGGTCTGCGCCGCCGCGCGGGGCCCTAGGGAGACGGCCCGCATCAGTGTCGCCGCCTCGCCGATGTCCGGGTCGGCCCACACCGTGCCGGCCGGGTAGTAGCCGTCGTCCGCCAGCGTGGCGACGAGACGGCAGGGGACCGGGTAGGCGCATCCCGGCGCCATGAAGTCGAGGTTGCCCGAATAGGCGGTGGCGATGACCGGCTTGCCGAGGGCCATCGCCTCGGCGATGCCCAGGCCGAACCCCTCGGCCCGGTGCAGCGAGACGTAGGCGTCGCAGCACGCCAGGAGGCCCAGCGCGGCTTCCCGGCTCTCGCTACCTTCGCGCAGGATGATGGCCGCGCGGCTACCGATGGCCGCGCGCAGCCGGTCGCGGTTGGCGTCCGACAGGGTGCGCGCCCGGATCACCAGGGCGGCCCAGCCTTTGTCTTCAGGGAAGGCCGTGCGGAACGCCTCGATCAGGCCCAGCGGGTTCTTCCGCTCGAACCCGCTCAGCTCGTCGAAGGTGAAAGCGAAGAGGAACACCCCTTCGGGCAGGCCGAGGTCGCGGCGGCTGAGCGTGGAGGCCGGCGGTTCCACGACGTGCGGCACCACGGCCACCGGCACGGGCAGGCGCGGGGCCAGCGCCTCGGCGACGAAACGGCTGGGGACCCAGACCTCGTCGAACAGCCTGGCCGCATCGGCCCAGGCCTGCGGGAAGCTGCTGGCGCTCTCCCAGGCCCAGCAGGCGATCGCCGCGCGGCCGCGGAACAGGGCTGGATCGAGCGGTCCGGCCGTCCAGGTCCTGTGGTCGAGCAGCAGGTCGGCGTTGGTGTGGACGATGGTGACGGGATGATCCGGCAGCCCGCCCGAGGGCGAGGGCGCGTCGAGGTCGAGCGGCGTGCACGGCACCCCGGCCGCCTGCAGGGCGGCCAGCGTTCCGCGCCCGGCGACGCCCAGCCCGACCGGGGCGTCGAAGTGGCCGAGCACGGTGACACCCGAAACGGCGCCGGGCGCCTGCGCCGTGCACGGCGCGTCCGGGGCGGCGGCGTAGCGCTGGACGAAATGCAGGCTGCGGGTGGCGAAGCCGCACCAGTGGTCGGCGACACTGCCGATGTCCAGCGCGATGCCGCCCCGCCGCTTGATGCGGTCGCAGTACATCTTGCCCAGGAAGCCGGCGGCGACCAGCACCACCTCCCCCGGTTCGCCGACGTCCAGCGTCGCCATCAGGCGCTGGTAGACGTCGGGATAGTGCGCCTCGCCCTCCCCGTAGCCGAAGACGGCGCCGTACTTGCTCTCGTGCGGGATGGCGTGGACGCGGCTGACGCGCAGCCCGAAGCGGCGGGCCAAGTGGTCGGGCAGCGACGGGTGGCAGGTCACCAGGGCGACGCGCCCGATCCGCTCGAACAGCCGCTCGTACAGGCCCCAGGCCGACAGGTCAGCGTGGATGTGGCAGGAGGTGACGAGCTGCCCCGGCGCGAACAGCCCGTCCTCGCCCGGCCCCCGCATCAGCAGGTCCAGGATGACCAGCAGCCCGCGGTAGTCGTGCCAACTGAAGTACAGGTCCTCGGCCGCCGGCACCGGCAGGCCGTAGCACAGGCGCGCCAGGTCGGGCACGCCGACCACGTCGGCGTTGCGCGCCGCCGCGCGCAGGGCGGCGGACAGCGCCTCCGCCTCCGCCCCCGCGGCGCGCTCCTCGCCCCACCAGATGCACTGCGTCGCGGCGCGGTCTCCCGCGGCGAAATCGGCGTGCGCCGCCGGGTAGGGCAGGAAGTTGCCCTCCCCGTCGCCCAGCCGGATCAGGCTGAAGGGCCGGCGGGTGGCATGCGCCTCCAGGATCCGGTCCACCACCGCCTCGGCCGGCGGGCGGCGCCATCCGGTGTCCATGTGAACGTCCGTGTAGAGCGCGCGCAGCCGTTCGAACCGCCCGGCCAGGGCGCGCAACGCCGTGCTCCAGTGGCCGAAGGGGACGCGCGGGTCTGCGGCGTCCGCCAGAGCGCGCAAGACCGCCTCGACTGGCGGTCCCTCGCCGCGCTTCAGCCGCTCGAACACGGCGAGCAGGCGCAGGCGGATGGCGCGGATGTCGGTGAGCGGCATCGCTTCCACGGCGGCCAGCACCGCTCCGGCCGCGTCCGCCCCCTCGGCGCGCGTCAGGCTGTCCACCAGCAGGGCCAGCAGGTCGGGCGTCACGATGCCCGGCCCGTGCCGGCGCCAGAGGCCGACCAGCCGTCCGCGCGCCTCCTCCGTTACCCCCTCGGCGCCGTGCACGTGGGCCAGCGTCTCGGCCAAGTCACGCTCCGCGGCAGCGGTGCCCGGCGGCGCCAGGACGGCGGCGGCGCGTCCGGACTCGCCGCGGGTCTGCAAGGTGTGGAAGTGCAGGTTGCGCAGCGTGATGTTCGCGGTCACCACCTCGGGGTTGGCGTCCAGCAGCGCCTGCAGCTCGGCGCCGCGCTGGCGGCGCTGCAGCACCAGCGCCCGAGCCAGCACGTGGTCGGCGCGGCCGAGCACCGGTGCGTGCCGGGCCAAGAAGGCGTCCGCCGCGTCGAAGCGGCCGAGTTCGACCAGCGCCCCCACCATGCCGACGACCGCCCGCGGCGCGGTCGGGGCGACGGCCAGCACGCGGCGCCACAGGGCATGCGCCCGGCGCCAGTCGCGCTGCCGCGCCACGGTTTCCGCCAGCCCCATCAACGCCTGTGGCCGCTCTGGTTCGCGGCGCGCGGCGTCGGCGAATGCCGCCTCGGCCTCGGCGAAGCGACCGAGTTCCAGCAGCGTCTCCCCCAGGCCCAGGATGCCGTGCCAATGGTGGGGAAAGGCGGCGAGCGCAGCGCCCCAGCGCTCCAGCGCCTCCAGCCAGCGCTTGCGCCGGGCCGAGACGCGGGCCAGCCCGTCCAGACCGAAGGTCTCGCGCGGATGACGGTCGCGCAACGCCCGGAAGGCGGCCTCCGCCTCCTCCAGCCGGTCGAGATGCAGCAGCGCACCGGCCCGCCTCGCCTGTGCGCCCACGTTCTCCGGCTCCCGCGCGAGACCGGCGGTGGCCTCCGCCAGCACGCGCGCCCAGGTGCCGCCCGGCGCCTCCACCGGGCGCGGGTAGGCGTCGACATCCAGGCGCTTGGCCAACTGGGCGAGGACGGCCCGGTAGCGCTCTCCCTCCCAGCGGCGCTCGGCGGCCTGCCATTGGGCGTCGAAGTGCCGGTCGTCGAAGGTGTTGCGGCCGTGCACGACATAGAGGTAAAGCCACGGCTCGTCCATGTGGACGACGCGCACGCTGCCCATCATCTGTTCAACCACCGGCGAGTCCTCGCCGCGCGCCAGCGCGGGATAGCGCGGCAGCACCGCCTTCTCGCACAGCAGCGACCCCTCCCACGGGCGTCGGGTGGAGATGGCGAGCCGGTCGGCGCCCGGCCACCAGACCGTCCAGCGCCGCAGCATGCAGGCCCGCGCTCTGGCGCCGAGCAACGCCGCCATTTGCAGCTCCAGCCGCAGGGGGTCGTACAGGTCGTCGTCGTCCCACTGGCAGACGTGGGTGCCGTCGGCGCGCGCCACGGCGCGGTTGCGCGCCTCGCCCAGCGTGGCCGCCGGGGTGGCGGAGCGTTCGATAACGATGCGCGGATCCCCCAGCGCGGCGACGTGGGCCGCCAGCCGGTCGTCGCGGCTGTCGTCGACGATGACCAGCTGGCGGTTGGCGTAGGTCTGCTGGCGGAAGGACTCGATCGCCAGACGGGCTTGGGCGAAGCGGTCGCGCGTCACCAGCAGGCAGGAAATCAGCGGCGCCGCGCCAACCGGCTCGGCGGCCCCGGCCAGCGGTCCCGTGCCTTCGCTGAGCGCGACCCGCAGCCGTTGCGGCCGGGCACCGCTGGCCACGTCGCCGCGGAACCACGTGCCGTCCCAGTGATGCAGGGCATAGGCGTCGCGGGTGGCCTCCTCCCACCACTCGACATCGAGCAGGCGGCCCTGCCAGCAATCCTCCTTGTCGGCCGGATAGATGGCCGCAGCCGGCAGCAGGGTGACCGGATCGGCGCCGCGGTAGTCGTCGAGGGCGCGGGTCAACAGGAACGGGCCCGTGGCGTCCAGCACGTCCGCCTCGCGGGCGTTGCGGCGGATGTGGGTGAGCGCGTGGTCCCAGAACCCGTGCCCGGGCACCGAGGCGATCAGGGACGGGCAGAGGATCCGGCTCATCCCGCGCGCCGCCGCCTTGTCCAGCGCCAGATGCGAGTCCGGCTCCAGCCCGAGGGCGAGCGAAGCGCCGGCGATCAGCCCGTCGATGGGCTTCAGGCACTCGAAATCCAGATCGGCGTAGAGCCCGCCGAAGCGCTTCAGGATCAGGTAGCGGGCAAGGTCGGCGCGGCAGATCGGTTGGGCGTAGCCGTCGAACACCTCCCGAAGCTCCGGGAACTCGCGCGCGACGAAGCTGGCGATGTCGGCGTCCGTCCACAGCCGGTACTCCCACGCCGGGTGGTCCCGGCGCCATCCCTCCTGGAAGGCGCGGAAACGGGGAGGGATCTCTGGTCCCTTCCAAAGCTGGTGCAGGATCCTGGGTATCATGAAGCACCACCGGCCGAGCGGAACACCGCGCGCTTGTCCACCGCCACTCCGCCGCGACGGATACGGCCCCACCTTCGACAGCCGAATGAGAAGATTTCCTTAACCGGTCGACCGTTGGGCCACCATTCTCACGGCGAGAGGCACGGGGGGCGGCGGCACGCGCCAACGCCCCCGTCCCGGTCAGCCCTTGCCGAACACCAGGATGTCGGTGTTGGAAAGCGTCCTCACGTTCAGCGTGGCAAGAGTCACCGCCGCGCCGGCGCCGGTGCCATCGGCGTCGAACGACAGCACACCGGTCTTAGTGTTGAACACGAACGTCGCCACCGCCGCCGCCGGTCCGTCCAGCGCGAAGTGCTGCGCCGGCAAGGCGCCTTCGTCCACTTCCGGGAAGTTGGGGCTGAACAGCAGCAGCGTGTCCGTCCCCGTCTCGAAATCGGCGATGACGTCGCCGGCGTCCAGCACCGAGCCGATGCGGAAGACGTCCGCCCCCAGCCCGCCGTACAGCGTGTCGGCCCCCAGGTTGCCGGCCAGCACGTCGTTGCCCTGGCCGCCGAACAGCACGTCGTTGCTCTGCCCGCCGAACAGGGTGTCGTCGCCGAGCTGCCCGTACAGCACGTCGTCGGCCCGGTTGCCGTACAGAACGTCGCCGTCCTGCCCGCCGTACAGGGTGTCCAGGTCCTGGCCGCCGAACAGCGTGTCCATGCCCTGGTTGCCGTACAGCAGGTCGTCCTGCTGGTTGCCGTACAGCACGTCGTTGCCGATGCCGCCGGTCACCGTGTCATAGCCCTCGTCGCCCCACAGCACGTCGTCGCCGCCCTCGGAGCCGACGAAGTCGTTGCCGCCGCCGCCGCGCAAGGTGTCGTCGTCGGCACCCAGCACGATGATCTGGTTGCCGCTGTCGCCCACGACGATCTGGCTGCCCTCTCCGCCGGTGACCTGCACGTCGCCGATGATGGCGGCGAACTCGACGTTCTGGAGCTGGATGACGGTGCCCTTGGGCAGGCTGCGCACGTCGATGACGATGGCCTGCTGCTGCGCGCTCGGGCTCGCGCCGCCGCCGGTGGCGGGGGTGGTCGGCGTTCCGGTGATGACGATGGGCGCGCTGGGCGGCGCGGTCCTGTCGGCGACTACCGGGACGATGGTGCGCACTGTCAGGTCGACGTTCTGCGGGAGCGCGTCGAGGAAGACCTGACCGACCGAAGTCATCTTGGTCTTGTCCTCGGGCTGGTTCTCGGTGCGGTTCTGGATGGCGCGGATCAGCCCTTGCAGCCCGGTGCCCGTCGAAGAGGTGGTGGTGGTCTCCACCGTCAGGCCGACGCCGACCGGCAGGCTGGCCTCCAGCACCGACTGCCCCGTGCCGTTCCGCACCAGCGGGATGTCCGCGTTGGTGGTCTTGGCGTTCTCCTCCTTGCGGCCGGGTGTGACGATGGGCACCGACAATGTTTCCGTCCTGGTGCCGTCCGATTTGGTTTCGGAGGTCTGCGTCACCGTCACCCCGTCCACCGTCTGCGTGGAGGTGTTGGGCGTCGACAAACCGCCGCCCCCGCCGCCGCCGTCCCCGCCCGTCGCGGGAGCGGAGGTGATGGTGAAGTTCAGGTCGGTGCTGCCGTAGATGCCGGCGTAGTGGTTGCCCGCGCTGTCGACAATGGCGTCCGAGCTGATCTCCAGATAATAGTTGGTGGAGTAGTTGAGGTCGCCGACCGGGTCGATGGTGACCTGACTGCCGCTGAAGGTGACATGGGATGTGTTGTTCGCGGTGTACGTCTCGACCGTGCTGCCGTCGGAGAGGCGCTTGAGCGTGATCGAACCGCCGCTGCCCTGCACGGTTTCCGAGAAGGTGAGCACGATGTTGGCGCCGACTGCCACCCCGGTGGCATCGTCCGCCGGCGTCGCGCTGGACAGCTCCGGTGCGGTGGTGTCGGGCTCGGCCGCCGTGGTGAAGTTCAGCTGCGTGCTGCCGCTGAAACCAGCGTAGTGGTTGCCCGCGCTGTCGACGATGGCGTCCGAGCTGATCTCCAGGTAGTAATCGCTGGAGTAGTTGAGGTCGCTGCTCGGGTCGATGGTGACCTGGCTGCCGCTGAAGGTGACATGGGATGTGTTGTTCGCGGTGTACGTCTCGACCGTGCTGCCGTCGGAGAGGCGCTTGAGCGTGATCGAACCGCCGCTGCCCTGCACGGTTTCCGAGAAGGTGAGCACGATGTTGGCGCCGACTGCCACCCCGGTGGCATCGTCCGCCGGCGTCGCGCTGGACAGCTCCGGTGCGGTGGTGTCGGGCTCGGCCGCCGTGGTGAAGTTCAGCTGCGTGCTGCCGCTGAAACCAGCGTAGTGGTTGCCCGCGCTGTCGACGATGGCGCCGGAGTCGATCTCCAGGTAGTAGGCCGTGGAGTAGTCCAGGTCGGCGGTCGGGTCGATGGTGACCTGGCTGCCGTTGAAGGTGACCCGGCTGCTGGAGTCCGCCGTAAAGGTTTCGATCGTGCTGCCGTCCGACTGGCGCTTCAGCGTGATGGACCCGTCGCTGCCTTGCACCGTCTCCGAGAAGGTCAGGACGAGGTCGGCGCCGATCGCGACGCTGGCGGCGTCGTCCGCCGGCGTCGAGCTGGACAGATCCGGCGCCGTGAGGTCCGGCGTGGCCGTCGTGAAGTTCAGTTCGGTGCTGCCGCTCATCCCCTCATAGAAATAGCCGGCGCTGTCGGTGATCGCGTCGGAGGCGATTTCGAGATAGTACGCGACCCCGCCGTCGAGCGGGCTCGTCGGGTCGATGGTGACCTGGCTGCCGCTGACGGTCACGCGGGCGGTGTTGGAGGCCGTAAAGGTTTCGACCGTGCTGCCGTCGGACGCGCGCTTGAGCGTGATGGACCCGTCGCTGCCCAGCACGTTGGTGGAGAACTGCAGCACGATGTTGTTGGTGACCGCCACATCGGTCCCGTCGTCGGCGGGGGTGCTGGACAGCACGCCGACGGAGCTCGAATAGTAGGTCTCCGGCACCTCGCCGTTGTTCGAGGCGTCATGGAGCGAGGACGATGGCGAAACCACGAAGTAGGTGTCATCCGCCTGGAACAGGTAGGACCGGGCGGGCAGCCGGGTATCGCCCCGGTTGCCGTAACCCAGCAAGGTGATCGTTGTCGTGTCGGTCCCAAGCGTCAGCTCATAGCCGGACGACCCGCTGCCGGTGATGGTGCCGGAACCGGTGGACTTGTCGACGACGTTGAAATCGACCTGATGCTCCTGCTCGGTGTCCGGGTCGAAGCCCACGTCGGCGATCCGGGTGACCAGTTCTGCGCTCTCGTACCCGCTCCTCCGCCCGAGCGTAACGGTATAGACGCTCGTCCCCGTACCGAAGTTCGGCTGGGCAGAGGTGAGATACACAGCGACCATTCTTCAACTCCGGCTTTCGGGCAACACGATGAGACAGGTTCGAGATCAAGCGATCAGGCGGATTTTCTGTGCTGGGCGGTGTCCCCGGCGTGCCGCTCCTGGCGCGGCGTCCTCCGGTACAGGGGAAGGGTCTTCCCGGTGTGGTTCGTGACGGCCAGCACACGTTCGGTCAGGTCGTCGGGAAGCGCGTGCAGACGGTCGATCACGTCGAGCAGGTCGGCGTTGGCGGTATAGGGCTCGCCTGTTTCGGGGTGGGTGGACGGGGGCAGGACGATCTGGCAGTCCATCGACAGGTGGTCGAGGATCGACTGGCCGTTCGCGCCCAGGCAGCGGAAGGACGCCAGCCCTGACCAGCGATAGGCCAGCGCGAACCCCTTCCGCCCGCGGCGGCGCCACGGCGACGGCGGCAGGACAGCCAACAGCGCCTCGATCAGGTCGGGGTCGTCGGTGTCGATGTCGATCATCGACAGACCCGACAGCGGGCCAAGCACCACGCCGATGGTGGCCCAGCGGTTCGACAGGTACGGCGCGTACCGCTCCGGGCCGGGCATCGAGCGCCCCCAGTCCTCCCAGCCCTGCGGCAACGCCTGCTTGCCGATGATCGGAACGACCGGAATGCCGCGGGCGATGTAGCGGGGCGCCTCGCGCGCGAACACGCCGCGCTCGTCGCCGATCTGCCGGGCGATGTTGCCGATCGACGCGGCGATGGCTCGCAGTTCCTCCTCGTCGCCGTACCGCGCGGTCAGGTCGGCGACGACCCGCCGGGCATCGTCCAGGCGGAACATGTAGACCAGCGCCAGCACGTACTGCCGTGCGGCGTTGAAGAGGACGTAGCGGTACACGTCCAGGTCGGGCGGGCACATGGCGAGGGCCCGTTCGCGCCACGTCGCCACCGCCAGCCAGTCGATGCCCTCGACGGAGTTTCCGCCGGTGACGTACTGGATGCTGGCCGCCATCTGCGTGGCGCAGCGGCTGGCGTTCCGCAGCACCCTGCGGTGCAGCTTGGGATCGCCGCGGGTTTCATCCTCTAGCGCGGCGAGAATGTCCCAGGCCTCCTCCTCCCGCTCCGCCCGGATCAGAAGCTGCGCCCACGTCAGCCGATGTTCCGCAACCTTCGGTTCAAGCGCGACGAGCGCGGCCTGGCATTCGGCGACCGTGGCGAAGACTTCGGCCGTGCCGTCCTCCTCCGTCAGGCGCGCGGCGCACAGGGTGCGCAGTTTGGCCAGGTGGCGGTTGAACGCAGGGTCGCTCCCGTCGCCGTCCAGCGCCGTCAGGATGCCCCACGCGTCCCACAGCTTGCCGGCGCGCATCAGCAGATGCGCCCACTGCGCGCGGTGCACGGCCGTGTCCGGCACCACACGCAATGGGGCCGCTCCGCCCTGCCGAGGTTCAACGCTCATGCCCATGTGCCACAACCTGAAGCAAACACCGCCGATGGAACCATACAGCCCAGCTGTTACAAAGGAGCGGCCCGTCAGCAATGACTCTAAGCCTTCCAGGCAACAGTCCATTGGTCCTACAAAGGAGCCGGGCGATGCCAGCTAATTTTTAATACAACTTGTAACAACGCCGCCGACACGCAACGCCGCCGACGCGTCGGATACCACATCTCATGAGGGAGATTGCGTGAAGCGGCCACAACCGATCCTGCACGACACATCCTGCACGACACATGTTGTTGCTTGCCGCCACGGCCCCGGCCGGACATACAGAGGCCACAGGACGACCCCGAAGGGAGCGGCACAATGGCATCCGACGACTACGGCCTGGCCCTCGACCTGTGGCAACGGGGCGCCCCCGATCGCGCCGGCAACGCGGTGCGCCGCCTGCTCGCCGCCGATCCCGCCTCGGCGGATGGCCATCAACTTCTGGGTGCGATCCTGATGCAGCAGCGCCGGTACGCCGCGGCGCGCGCCAGCCTGCGCCGCGCCACGCTGATCGCGCCTGAGGATGCCGTGCACCACGCCAACCTCGCGGGTGCGCTGGCCCGCGACGACCTTGAGGCGCGGCGCGCGGAGCAGGGCTTCCGCCGGGCGCTGGCCTGCCGACCGGACTTTGCCGAAGCGCAGTTGAGCTACGGCAACATGTTGCGCCGCGGGGGCCGCTGGGCGGATGCGTTGCCGCTTCACTCCCGCGCCACACGGTGCCGGCCGGGGTTCGCGCCGGCCCTGGCGGCTCTGGGACGGTCCCTTCTGGCGCTCGGATGTCAGGACGACGGATGGGCGGCCATCGAGGCGGGGCTGTACGGCGAGCACGCGTCGCGGCTTCCGGAAACGTTCTGGCGCGGCGAGCCGGTCGACGGGCGCACGGTGCTGGTGCATGGCGCCGAGCATGTGTGGGAAACCCTGCTGCTCGCCCGGTATCTGCCGTGTCTGGCGCGGCGCGGGGCCACGGTGATCGTCCACCTGCCCGATGGGTGGGCCCCGCTTGCCGCCGTGATCGGCCGCATCGCCGGCGTCCGGCGGGTGCTGGTCGGCGCGGCACCGGCACCGGCGTTCGACGTGCATGTGCCGTTCGCCGCGTTGCCGCACCGCTTCGGCGCCTCGCACGAGCCGGCGTTTGCGATTCCCGGTCCAGGCCGGGCGGATTCCGCACCGGCGGCAAGGCCGGGACGCGTCGGGCTGGCGTGGAGGGCGGACACGCCGTCGACCGACAGGGGCGCATCGGCCCTGGAGCTGGCACCGCTGCTTGCCGTGCCGGGCATCGAGTGGACCAGCCTCCGGCTGGGCGGCAACGGCCTCGACGGCCTCGACGAGATCGCGGCGGCCATGCCGTCGCTCGATCTCGTGATCGCGGCCGACGACACGATGGCCCATTTGGCGGGCGCGCTCGGCGTGCTCACCTGGGTGCTGCTGGCGCACGCCGCCGAATGGTGCTGGATGACGGATCGTGAGGACAGCCCCTGGTACCCGGCGCTTCACCTGTTCCGGCAACCGGCGCCGGGCGATTGGGCCACGCCGGTCCACAGGATGGCGGCGGAGCTTGAGACGCTGTTCGTGATGTGAAGACGCGCGCAGGTCTCTTAGAGACCGTCGCAAACCTGGGGGGGAGGAGGTAGGGCGCGCTCGGCTGGCAGCGAACCGGGTGTACGATGAAGTGGCGGATCATGGTGGAGGTGACGGGTGAGGACGGCACGGTGACGCAGCACGTGACCTCCGAGAGTGAGCGCTCCGCCGTTGGTCAGGCGGCGACGCTCGGGCTGAGCTTGGCCGAAGGCAAGGTGATCCTGGCCGGCGTGCAGCACGTCCTGGTAACCGCCCAGGCCGACGCGCACTGTCGCCACCGTCGCCGGTGCAGCCACTGCGGGGTGTTGCGCCCGCTCAAGGACCGCCGTCCGCGCCGTCTGGTGTCGCTGTTCGGCACAGTGGAGGTGCGCGCGCCCCGCTTTGAGGCCTGCCGCTGCGGCGTGGCCTGCCGGCGCAGCCTGACCCCGGTCGCCGAGATCATGCCCGACCGCTGTACTCCGGAGTATGAACGGGTCCTGGCCGGCCTGGGCAGCGCGCTGCCGTATCGACGGGCGCAGGCGGTGCTGGCCGAGCTGCTGCCGGTGGACACGGCTCCGGAGGTGGAAACCATTCGCCGGCGCACGCTGAAGGTCGGCGCCCGGCTTGAACGGGCGGCGCTTGTCCCGCCGGACGAGGGCGCGCCGAAGCCGATGGAGGCGATCACGCTGGCCATCGACGCGGGGCATGTGAAATCGGTGCGGACCTACCAGATGCGTTCGTTCGAGGTGATGATCGCGCGGGCGGGCAACGATCAGGGGCGGGAGGTCGTCTTCAGCAGCATGCCGGCCGAGGCCGACCGCCAAGTGCGGCAGATCCATCACATCCTGCGCGCTCTGGGGGCGACGGCGACCACGCCGGTCACCCTCCTCAGCGACGGCGCGGAAGGCCCGCGCTCCCTGGGTGCGGCGGCCAGTATCGGTCCGGTCCGCCACGTCCTCGACTGGTTCCACCTGTCCATGCGGGTCCAGCACGGGGCGCAAGCGGTCAAGGGCTGGGCCACGGCGGAGCCGGCCGCCACGGAACGGACGGCGCCGCTGGCCGACGCCGTATCCCGCCTCCGCTGGCGACACTGGCACGGCCAGACCAAGCGGGCGCTGGCGCTGATCGGCGATACCCTGGCTATGGCGCGACAATCAGGATGGAGAGCGCGACAATCAGGATAAGAAGGTCTGGGGTCGCGGCCTGAGCATGATTGACGCTGACGTGGGCGGGTTTCAAGCGTCCTGTCGCGGAGCGTCAATCAGGTTGGCGTTGATTGTCGCGCGCGAGGGCGGGCGGCCGGGGCCGCGCTTTCTCTCCAGGGCCGCTCGTCGCCGGTAGCTCTCAACGTTCATCTCGAAGATGGTGGCGTGATGAACAAGCCGGTCGATGGCGGCCAGCGTCATGGCTTGGCCCCGAACACCACACAATGCCCCACTGCTGGATTGGCTTGTTTCTGAAGTTACGATCACCGATCAGCGACTTCCCTTTATAGTCAACGTCTTGCCCTGGACCCCGCTGGATCGTCGCGTGGTCCCGACTGGGTCAGGGTTGTGCTGGCCGATGGCCGGCACCGGCATGTCCGCCGTGCAGCAACCGATTTGGTTTCCGAACCGGAGATGCCGCCCGCGATGCCGCATGTTTCGGTGCGGACGCTGCTTCCCTTGGCACAATTGATCCGGGGGCTGTTGACGAGGGCGATGGAGGAGGCCTCCGATGCGACGGTCCTCTCACCCACCCCGCCTCGTGGCGAAGACGCCGAGTTGCCCTCCCTCGGTGGTGCCGCGGCTGTGGCCGGCCCTCCCACCCCAGGCGCGGCGGCACCTGGCGCTGGAGATGGCGAGGCTGCTCCGCCCCCTGCTGGCGCCCGCCACACCGGAGAGCCGCGATGCTGAACACGACGTTCGCCGGTGAGGAACGGGTCACGACGGCGCACCGCGCCAGGCTCGCCTACGTCTACATCCGACAATCGACCGCCGGCCAAGTACGCCAGCATCAGGAAAGCACCGAGCTGCAGTACCATCTGGCCGAGCGCGCCGTCCGGCTTGGCTGGCCCCGGGACCGGGTACTGGTGGTCGACGAGGACCTGGGACGCTCGGGCTCCTCCAGCGACGGCCGGCAAGGCTTCCAGCGGCTGATCGCCGAAATCGGACTTGGCAAGGCTGGTCTCGTTCTCAGCCTCGACGCCTCGCGGCTGGCCCGCAACAACCGGGACTGGCACCAGCTTCTGGAACTCTGTTCGCTGTTCGGGGTGCTGCTGGCCGACGGTGAGCGCCTTTACGATCCGATGGCCTATCACGACCGCCTGCTTTTGGGGTTGTCGGGCATCATGAGCGAGGCGGAACTGCACCAGATCCGTGTCCGCCTCCACCAAGGCGAACAGCAGAAAGCCGCGCGCGGTGAATTGCGTCTGCCGCTGCCGGCTGGCCTGAGCCAGGACCGTG
>Ga0196970_1001205_pt1 | contig 19261 bp, 20 predicted proteins | sample S1v_513CmetaG_FD_148672 | JGI IMG/M metagenome (GOLD analysis project Ga0196970, IMG submission 148672) | Soil microbial communities from Anza Borrego desert, Southern California, United States - S1+v_5-13C | ecosystem: Environmental > Terrestrial > Soil > Desert | place: USA: California...
CCGACGACGACCGCCACCGTCACGCCGAGCACCCCGACCGTGCGCCAGGTCGACCGGCGCACGGGCCGAGGCGGTTCCTCGACCGGGAGGAGCTCGGGGGGCAGCGGGAGCCCGTCGAGCACGTTCTCGTCCGGCATCGCCTAGGAGGACCGCGCGCGCCGCACGGGCTCCGGGACGTCGTCGGCGCCGCGCAGCGCGACGTCGACCACGACCAGGGCCTCAGCCTCGTACGGTCCTCGGGCGAGCACCTCACCGTCCAGACCGACGGCGAGGGAGCAGCCGATGCAGCGCCAGCCGTCCCACTCGCCCCCCAGCACCGGCCCGACGTTGCTCACGCCGATCACGGGCATCCCGTACTCGCGCGCGAGCGTGGTGTACGACTCGACCCACATCGCGCCGTACGGGTCGCTCGCGTCGTCGTGCTCCGGCGGCACGGCCCACGCCGACGGTGACAGGACCAGCTGGGCGCCCATGTGGCCGAGGGTGCGACCCAGCGCGATGGACGCGGGCGCGTTGTCCGCGCAGATGTCGAGCCCGACGACGCCGAGGGCCGTGGGGGCGACCTGCAGCGACGTCCCCACGGAGTAGAGCTCGAGCGCGAAGGTCAGCTCGTTGATCTTGCGGTGGTGCAGGAGGACCTCGCCGTCGGCGCTCACGAGCACGGCAGCGTTGTACAGCCGGTCGCCGGCCCGCTCGACCAGTCCGGCGGCCAGCAGGACCCCGTGGTCGGCGGCCATCCGGGAAAGGCGCGCCGTCGTCGGACCGGGGACCGGTGTCGCCAGGGTGCGCGCGCTGGCGTGCGCCCACCCGAGATCCAGGCACTCGGGCAGGACGACGACGTCGCACCCGGCCGCAGCGGCGTCCGCCACCATCTCGGCGGCACGCTCGAGGTTCGCCTCGGGCTCCCCGGGCTGCACGAAGAGCTGCGCCATTCCCACCCGTACCGGCATCGTCGCCACCTCCTGCACGGGACCGTACCCGGCTGACGGGCTGCGGGCGCATGTCGGTGGTCCCCCCGATCATTCTCGCGACCGGGGCGAGTCAGACCCGGAGACGGCCACGACTGAGGAGACCCCCATGACGACGCTCAACCCGTACCTCGGCTTCCGCGACAACGCCCGGCAGGCGCTGGAGTTCTACCACTCGGTCTTCGGCGGCGAGGTGACGTTCTCGACGTTCGGTGAGGCCCAGGCCAGCGAGGACCCCGCGGACCAGGACAAGATCATGCACGGCCAGCTCGTGGGCTCGACCGGTCTCGTGCTGATGGCGTCGGACGCCCCGAGCGGCATGGAGACGCCGTCGGAGAGCAGCATCTCCATCTCGCTGTCGGGCGGTCCCGCGGACGAGGCCGAGCTGCGCGGCTACTGGGAGGGGCTGTCCGACGGCGCGTCCATCACCGAGCCGCTCGTGACGGCACCGTGGGGTGACACGTTCGGCATGCTCACCGACAAGTTCGGGACGCAGTGGATGGTGAACATCGGCACTTCCGCCTGACGCGGTCGGGGGGAGGACCGTTGGCCGGGTGAGTCGGCGCCCATCGGCCCACGGCGGACAGTGCGACGGTGCTTGACTGTGACCGGCGGGGCGGTGGAGCCCCACGGAGGCAGTGATGAGCACCCTGGCAGACACCACCCAGCGCGCACGCGACCACGGGAAGCCGTGGGCGCACCTGACCACCCTGGTCACGACGGCGGGGCCGCGGCCCACCCGGCCGAGCACGGCGCCGTGGGACGGCTCCGTCGTCGGCGAGGTGCCCGCCTGCACGTCCGACGACGTCGCACTGGCCGTCGGCCGCGCCCGCGCCGCGCAACCGGCGTGGGCCGCCCTGCCGGTCGCCCGCCGTGCCGCGGTCGTGCGCGCTTTCGCCGACCTCGTGCTCGACCGCGAGGTCGAGATCCTCGACCTCGTCCAGACCGAGACGGGCAAGAACCGCCTGAGCGCGTTCGAGGAGCTGGCCGACGTCGCACTCACGGCCGCGTACTACGCACGGACGGCGCGCAGGCACCTGCGCCCGCGCCGCCGACGTGGCGCGATCCCCGTGCTGACGCGGGCGATCGAGCTGCACCAGCCGAAGGGCGTCGTCGGCATCATCTCGCCGTGGAACTACCCGCTCACGCTCGCGGTCAGCGACGCCGTCGCGGCGCTGCTGGCCGGCAACGCGGTGGTGCTCAAGCCCGACTCGCAGACGCCCCTGACCGCCCTGCTGGCCGTGCACCTGCTGCGCGAGGCCGGCCTGCCGGACGACGTCTTCGGCGTCGTCACCGGCGCCGGGTCGGAGATCGGGCCGGCGTTGATCGACGCGGTCGACTACCTGATGTTCACGGGCTCCACGCGCACCGGGCGTACGGTCGCCGCCCGGTGCGCGCAGCGGCTGATCGGGTTCTCCGCCGAGCTGGGCGGCAAGAACCCGATGCTCGTCCTCGACGACGCGGACGTCGACCGCGCGGTCGCGGGTGCCGTGCAGGCGTGCTTCTCGAACTCGGGGCAGCTGTGCATCAGCATCGAGCGGATCTACGTCGCGGACGCCGTCCACGACGACTTCGTCCGCCGTCTCACCGAACGGGTCTCGACCCTGCGGCTCGGTCCGGGCACCGGCTGGGACGTCGAGATGGGCTCCCTCGTCAGCGAGGCCCAGCTCGCCACGGTCACCGCGCACGTCGAGGACGCCGTCGCGAAGGGGGCCACCGTGCTCACCGGCGGCCGTGCCCGGCCCGACCTCGGTCCCCTCTTCTACGAGCCGACCCTCCTCGCGGGCGTCACCGACGAGATGACGCTCGCCCGGGAGGAGACCTTCGGTCCGGTCGTCGCCCTGTACCGCGTGGCCGACGACGACGAGGCCGTGGAGCGGGCCAACGACACCGCGTACGGGCTCAACGCCTCCGTGTGGTCCCGGGCGCGCGGGGAAATCGTCGGCCGTCGGCTGCGCGCCGGCACGGTGAACGTGAACGAGGGGTACGCGGCAGCGTGGGCGTCCCATGACGCGCCGATGGGCGGCATGGGCGACTCCGGCGTCGGGCGCCGCCACGGCCGCGAAGGCATCCACAAGTACACGGAGGCCCAGACGCTCGCGGTGCAGCGGCTCATCCAGGTGGGGCCGTCCCCCCTGCTGTCCGGCGAGGCGTACGCGCGGCTCATGTCGAGTGCCGTGCGCATCATGCGCCGGCTGCCCTGACGGTCCGAGGAGGAGCGAGATGCGTGGCACACCCCTGGGCGGCTCGACGGTGCTGGTCACGGGCGGTGGCAGCGGCATCGGACGGCGGATGGCGATCGGCGCGGCCCGGCGCGGCGCGGACGTCGTCATCTGGGACGTCAGCGAGGACCGCGGGCTGGCGGTCCGCGACGACATCCGCGCCCACGGCCTGCCGTGCGAGTCGCACGTCGTCGACGTCACCGACCGCGCCGCCGTGCGCGCGGCGGCCGAGGCCACCGGGCCGGTCGACGTGCTCGTCAACAACGCGGGCGTGGTCAGCGGGCGCCCGCTGCTCGAGGCCACGGACGCCGCGATCGAGCGCACCATGGCCGTGAACGTCATGGCCCTGTACTGGGTGACGCGCGCGTTCCTGCCGGGCATGGTCGAGCGTCGCCGCGGCACGGTGGTCACCGTCGCGAGCGCTGCCGGCCTCGTCGGGGTCGCCAAGCAGACCGACTACTCCGCGAGCAAGTGGGCCGCGGTCGGCTTCACCGAGTCGCTCCGGGCGGAGATGCGCGCCGCCCGTACCGGCGTGCGGACCCTCGTCGTCTGCCCGTACTACATCGACACCGGCATGTTCGACGGGGTCCGGAGCCGGTTCCCCCTGCTCCTCCCGATCCTCAAGGAGGGCGACGTCGCCCGCCGGATCCTCGACGGGATCGAGTCGGGGCGGCAGCAGCTCGTCATGCCGCCGCTGGTCGGCCTCATCCCCCCGGCCCGCATGCTGCCCGTGCGCGCGTTCGACCTGGTCCTCGACCTCATGGGCGTGAACCGCACCATGGAGCACTTCACCGGCCGGCCCGGCGACGTCGCCGGCGCCTGACCGCGCCACGCAGGCCCGATCACTCCGCGGCCCGCCGCCGGTCTACCTCCTCGACACACCGAGCGAGGAGGACCCCTGTGACCGTGCACCTGAGCACACCGGAGGTGGTCACCGTCGCCGAGCGGCCGTACGTCGGCGTCGGCGCCACCGTGACGATGGCGTCGATCGGCGAGGTGGTACCCGCGCTGCTCGGGGAGGTGATGGCCTGGTCGGAGGACCACGCACGGCCCGCGGGACCCCCCTTCGTCCGGTACCTCGTCATCGACATGGACCGCCAGCTGGTGCTCGAGGTCGGTGTGCCGGTGCGCGAGCCCGTCGGCGGGACGGGACGAGTGGAGCCCGGCCTGCTCCCGGCCGGCCGGTACCTCCGGGCCACCCACACCGGTCCCTTCGACCTGCTGGTCGAGGCCACCGGCCGGTTCCTCGACTGGGCGACGGAGCGCGGTCTGGAGTTCGACGCCTGGGACACCGACGAGGGACAGGCGTGGTCGGCCCGCCTGGAGCACTACCCGACGGACCCGGTCGCAGAGCCCGACCCCGCCCGCTGGGAGACGGTGCTCGAGATCCGCCTGACCGACGTCACCGCTTGAGCAGGCCCCCGCTCACCCACGCGCGGACGGCGGCGACGTCCTGCGGCGTCATCTCCATCCGCGCACCCCGGCACAGCCCGACGACGTTGTCCGCCCAGGTCTCGGCGATCTTCTTCGCCGACGGCTTCGTCGTCAGGTCCAGCCCCGCGTACAGCACCCCGGCGATCACGGTGTTCACCGACGGGCGCCCGATCGGCTCCCCGGCCGCCTGGCAGGCGTCCCGCACGCGACGCGCCGTCTCGGCGCGGTCGAACGCCTCGGTCCGGACGTCCTCGGCCAGCGTCGTCAGGAGCACGCGGTAGCGCTCCGTGGGCAGGTTCGGGATGTCCGTCACCTCCACCACCTGGCGCTGCAGCGGCGGGAGGTCGACGGGTACCGGCCGGCGGGACGCCGGTGCCCGGCCGGCCCTCGGCGGCGCGGCCGGCTTCTCAGCGGCGCGACCAGGGCCGTCGCCGTCGGCGTCGCCGGCGGTCGCCGGCGCAGCGTCGCCCGGTCCGGCCTCGTCCGCCCCGCCCGCGTCGGGCACGAGATCACCGGCCCGTCCGCCCTGGCGGACCAGCTGGGCGAGCTCGTCCGCCGTGACCACGGTGTCCGCGACCGCGCGGTAGGCGCTCGCCGCCGGGCTCGCCGTCACGATGGTCACCCGCCGGTCCGCGGCGCGGAAGCGCAGGGCCAGGGGCGTGAAGTCGGCGTCGGCCGAGAGCAGCATGAACTCGTCGTAGCGGGTCGGCGCGCCGAGGGCGTCGACGGCGTCGAGGACCAGGTTGATGTCCGCGCTCGACTTGCCCTGCTGCGTCAGCGACGGGCAGTCGACCACCGAGAAGCCGGCCCGCGTGAAGTTCGGCCGGAACTGCGCGAAGCGCGCCGGGTTGAGGTAGCACGCACGCACGAGGAAGCGGCGGGTGAAGGCGCCCGCGCCGTCGGAGCCCGTCTCGAGCGCCGACAGCCAGTGGGCGGGCGAGCTCGCGAACGCCTCGGCGGCGCCCGGGTCGAGGCGCTGCAGCCCGATGTAAACGTTGTCGAAGTCCACGAACAGCGCGGAGCGCAGCTGGCGGGCGGTCTGGACGGTGTCGGTGCTCACGAGAGCATCCTGCACCCCACCGGCCCCCGGCCCCCGGCCCGTGCGGCCGGCGCGAGCCGCGCGATGACGCCGATGGAAGACGCGGGCGACGTCAGCCGGCGGCGTCAGATGGCGACGTCAGATGGCGACGTCGAACCAGACGGTCTTCGCGTTGCCGTGGTGCTGGACGCCCCAGTCCGTCGAGAGCCGGTCGATGAGCATGACGCCGCGACCCGACAGGGCAGTGGTGGTGGGCATGCGGAGGACGGGGGTCGCCGTGCTCTCGTCGCTCACCTCGACGTGCAGGCGGTGGTCCCTGACCTGGGCCTCCACGTCGACACGTCCGCCCGGCGGGCCGTGCACCACGGCGTTCGTGACCGCCTCGGTCGTCAGCAGGGCGACGACCCGCTCGGCCTCGGTGGAGGCACCGGCCTGCCTGGCCACGTCCGTCACCCACCGGCGAGCGACCCGGATCCCCGGTGCGTCCGCCCTGAATCTCACGATGCGTCCCCCGCTCACATCTGTCGTGGTCAGTGTTCCGCCGCCTCTCGCTCTCCGTCCTCGTCCTGAGCCGTCCACGGTCCGCGTCTGCACGCCACGTCCCGCTTCTCCAGGGTGGGCCCGGGACGCTCCGTCCGCATCCGGGACCCATCGGGCGTCACCGGGCGATCACGCCGGGGTCGTGTGAGGCTGGATCGCCTACCCGACGCACACCCTGGGGGCGAGGCACATGCGCGCGATGGTCTACCGCGGGCCGTACAAGGTCCGGGTCGAGGAGAAGGACCGGCCGTCGATCGAGCACCCGAACGATGCCGTCGTGAAAGTGGAACGGGCCGCGATCTGCGGCTCCGACCTGCACCTCTACCACGGGATGATGCCCGACGTGCGGGTCGGGCACACCTTCGGCCACGAGTTCATCGGGGTCGTCGACGAGGTGGGGCCGGACGTCCGCAACCTCGCCGTCGGCGACCGGGTCATGGTGCCGTTCCACATCTCGTGCGGCACGTGCTTCTTCTGCGCCCGCGGCCTGTACAGCAACTGCCACAACGTGAACCCGAACGCGACCGCCGTCGGCGGCATCTTCGGCTACTCCCACACCACGGGCGGCTACGACGGCGGGCAGGCGGAGTACGTGCGCGTGCCCTTCGCCGACGTCGGCCCGACCGTCATCCCGGACTGGATGGACGCCGAGGACGCCCTGATGCTCACCGATGCGCTGCCCACCGGGTACTTCGGGGCGCAGCTCGGCGAGATCGGGGAGGGCGACGTCGTGGTGGTGTTCGGCGCGGGGCCCGTGGGCCTGTACGCGGCCCGGACGGCCTGGCTCATGGGCGCGGGCCGGGTGATCGTGGTCGACCACCTCGAGTACCGCCTGGCCAAGGCGCGCGAGTTCGCACTCGCCGAGACGGTGAACTTCACGGAGCACAACGACGTCGTCGTCCACCTCAAGCAGCTCACCGGTCACCTCGGGGCGGACGTCGCCATCGACGCCGTCGGCGCGGAGGCGGACGGCAACCTCCTCCAGCACGTGACGGCCGCGAAGCTCAAGCTGCAGGGCGGCTCCCCCATCGCCCTGAACTGGGCGATCGCCTCGGTCCGCAAGGGCGGCACCATCTCCGTGATGGGCGCCTACGGGCCGGTGTCGAGCGCCGTCCAGTTCGGTGCCGCGATGAACAAGGGCCTCACCATGCGGATGAACCAGTGCTCCGTCCCCCGGCAGTGGCCACGGCTCTTCGAGCACATCCAGGCGGGCTACTTCCGGCCGCGCGACATCATCACGCACCGGTTCCCGCTCGAGCACATCGCGGAGGCGTACCACGTGTTCTCCGCGAAGCTCGACGGGTGCATCAAGCCGGTCATCGTCCCCGACGCGGCGTGAGAGGAGCTGACCATGCCGTACACCGCCCAGAAGCCCCCGCTGCCCGAGACCATCGCCGAGCTGCGTGCCCGCATCCCCGGGTGGGGGGCCGACCTGGACCCCGCCGACCGACCGCAGTACCCGCGTGAGCTGCCTCCCGACACCCGGCGGCTCGGCGCCCACTGGGACGTCCCCGAGCGCCAGCCCGAGCACCGCCCCCGCGAGCGCTCCATCGAGCACGCGCAGCTCCCCGCGGTGTTCGGCACGGCCCAGCCGCTGAAGGGCATGTCCGGGGTGGTCCGCCGGTTCGCCTACGAGCGGTTCAGCGAGGGCCGGACCGCGCACTGGCTGCTGCTCATCGCGGCGGACCGCATCGACGCTGTCGAGAGCCATCTGGCGTCGTTCGCGACGACCCGGCCCGACAACCCGGTCACGGAGACGGGCGTGCGTGCCGAGCTCAGCCATCACGGCGTTGCGTCACGCCGGGGCCGCGTCGACTGGCGGCACCAGCTGATCGACCCGGTGCTCGTCGCGGGTCCGTGGATCCTGGGCGCCGTGGTCGCGACGCGTACGGTCCGGCGGGTGGTGCGCGCGCTGCGCTGACACCCGGACCGAAGGTCCCCTCACGCGCGCGGGCGCATGGTCGAACGGAAGGCGGCTGCCACCGGGGCGGCCGCCACTGGAGGAACCATGCGCCGCCGCCGCGTACCCGCCGACCACGCGACGGCCGCCGTCGCCGTCCCGCTCGCGAGCCTGCGCCGCGTCGTCGGGCGCAACGACGACCTCAGCCTCGCCGCCGGCGACCTCGCCGAGTCGTGCGCCCGCGTCGGGGAGTCCACGCGGGAGACCGCCCGCGCCTCTGCGGAAGCTGCTGCGGCCACTGCCCAGGTGCAGGCCGGGGCCTCGGCGGTCGCCTCGGCGGTGCAGCAGATGGCGTCGGCGATGCAGGAGGTGGCGTCCTCGGCCACGGAGGCGGTCCGCGTCACGAGCGAGGCGACCGACGTCACCGGGCACGTGCGCGGCGCCGTGGAGCGCCTCGGCGCCTCGACGGTGACCATCGAAGGCGTCGTCGCGACGGTGACCGGCATCTCCGACCGCACCCGGATGCTCGCCCTCAACGCGACGATCGAGGCAGCCCGCGCCGGCGTCGCAGGCAAGGGCTTCGCCGTCGTGGCCGAGGAGGTCAAGAACCTTTCGACGCAGACCGGCGACGCGACCGCCGGCATCATCGACCAGCTCGCCGAGCTGCGGGCCAGCAGCGACGAGGTACGCGACGCCATCGGGCGGATCGACGCCGTCCTGGCCACCGTCGACCGCCTCCAGCAGACGATCGCCGCTGCCGTGGAGCAGCAGACCGCGGCGATCGCCGAGATCCGCCGGTCGGCGGCCGAGTCGGCGGCCGCGGCGACGGCGCTCGATGCCGCCGTCGGCACCACGGCCGAGTCCGCCCGGGACGCCGCCGAGGCCATGGCCCGCGCCGCGGAGTGGCTCGGCCGGGTGGAGTCGACGATCCGTGACCAGCGCACGGAGGTCGCCGCGCTGGGCGAGGGCGTCGAGACGCACCCCCTGCGCGCCGCGATCGTGGCGCACGCCGCGTGGAAGGCGCGACTGCGGCACGCCGCAGACTCGGGGCGCCTCCCGGACGGCTTCACGGTGGCCTCCGCGCGACGGGACGACGCCTGCGACTTCGGCCGCTGGCTGCACGGCGGTGCCGCAGCCGCTCTCGACTCCCGGCGCTGCTCGGACGTGCGGGAGCGCCACGCCGCCTTCCACGCGGCGGCGGCGGAGGTGCTCCAGGCCGTGGCGACGGGCGATCTCGACCGTGCGCGCGCCCTCCGCTGCTCGGCCGACGGGTACGCCGGCGCGGCCGCGGCACTCACGGACGCCGTGGCGGACTGGCTGGGCGTGGTCGAGGCCGACGCCGGGGCCTGACCCGGCATCGGGGCCGACGGGGCCGCTCAGCGACCGCCGCTGGTGACCAGCGCGGCGGCCGCCGCCCGGGAGCGCACGCCGAGCTTCGTCCGCGCGTTCGCGACGTGCCGGTGGACGGTGTGCGGGCTGAGGACCAGGCGGGCGGCGATCTCCGCATCGGTCATCCCCTGGGCGACGAGGGCGAGGATCTCGCGCTCCCGCTCGCTCAACGGTCCGGCCGTCGTCGCCCGCCGACCCGTGGTGCCCCCTGCCGCGTCGGGCACCCCTCCGGCGAGGAAGGTGCGCACCGCCTGCACGACGGCACCCCAGTCACCCAGCCACGGCAGGTGGTCGTCGCCCGGCAGCTCGACGAACCGCGCGCCCGGGATCCGGTCTGCGACGTCACGGCCGAGGGCAGCGGGGATCGCCCGGTCGGCGCCGCGGTGCAGCACGAGCGTCGGCGCCCGGACCGCCCCCAGGTGCCCGGTCGAGTCGAACTCGTAGACCGCACGCAGCGACGACGCGGCTGTCTCCCGCGAGGCGGACCGCCGCTGGAACGTGGCGAAGGCCTCCCGCTCGGGGCCCGTGCCGTGGGGCAGGAAGATGTCGGCGAGCACGCGCGAGCCGAGCCCCCAGTGCTGCTCGACGACGCCCAGGAGCGCGTCCCGGGCGGCGGGCGGGGCGATGTCCGCGCCGCGTGCGTAGGAGCCGTAGAGGACCAGGCGGTCGACGCGGTCCGGATACGAGGCGGCGTAGGCGCTCGCGACGGCGCAGCCCGCGGACGCCCCGACGAGCGAGACACGCTCGAGCGCCGCCGCGTCGACCAGGGCGGCGAGCACGGCGAGCTCGCCCTCGACGGTGCGGGGCACGGGTCCTCGACGATCGGACAACCCGGCACCCGGACGGTCGTACCGCACGACCGTGTGGTCGACCGCGAGCGCCTCGAGGAACCGGCGGAACGCCGGGTCCGACCAGTTGAGTGACAGGTGGCTGCACCACCAGCCCCCGATCACCACGGGCGGGCCGGTGCCGACGGCGGACCAGGCGATGGTCCGGCCGCCGATCTCGGCGTGCCGGACCACCGGGTCCCCCGTGCGCATGACTGATCATAAGAACGCCCGATGTCGGGTGTGAACAGCCCCCGCGGGCAACCCTGCGCGCGGACCCGGCGGATGCGCGCGCAGGGGTCACCGCCGGCGACTTCAGGCGAGGTCAGCCGATCCGGAAGAACCGCCAGAACGGGTGCTCGATCGGCAGCGGCTCGACCGCGCCGAAGCCGGCCTCGTCCGCCCAGCGGCGCACCGTCCCCGGGCGCAGCACGGTGCCGTTGGGCGCCGTCGGGTCCTCCGCCCACGTGGCCGGCAGGCAGTGCAGGATGCTCATCGCGTACTGGATGCGGTCGTGCGCCCCCGCCGGTGCTGCGTACTCCTCGGCCCCCGCCTCGTCACCCACGAGCACCGCGCCCCCGGGCTCGAGCAGGTCACGGAAGACGGCGAGCGCCTGCGCCGGGCGACCCATGTCGTGCAGGGCCTGGAACGCGGTGACCAGCGCCACCGGCCCGCCCGTCGCCGCGCGGACCGCTCCCGCGTCGGCCGCGTTCGCCACGACGAAGGTGACACGGTCGGCGACCCCCGCCCCGGCCGCGTGGCGCCGCGCCCGCTCCACCGACGCGGCGTCCAGGTCCACGCCCACAACCCGTGCCGCCGGGAAGGCCCGGGCCAGCCCGATGCTGGACCAGCCTTCGCCCGAGCCGGCATCGAGGACGACGGCGGTCGGCGTCTCGAGCCGCGCCGCGACGTCGGGCATGGTGCGCACCCAGTCGTGGACGGCGTGCACGAAGCCGGGCCGGTTCAGGCTCGCGATGCCCTCCCGCAGCTCCGACCCGAAGTCCCCGAACGGGACCCCCCGGCCGGCCCGGATCGCCGCCGCCACCGCCGGGACCGCCCGTGCCGTGCCGAGCAGCAGCGGCGCCGCACCCATCAGGTGCGCGGGGCTCTCCTCGTCGAGGAGCACGGGCACGTACCCGGCGGGCAGGGCGTACCGGCGCTCGTCGCCGCCGCCGCGCACGTCGAGGAACCCCGCGGCACCTTGCTGCTCGAGCCACTCGCGGGCGTACCGCTCCGGGATCGCGGCGGCCCTCGCCAGCTCGCCCGGCGTCAGCGGACCCGCGGCGTCGAGGTGCGCGTAGAGGCCGAGTCGGCGCCCGAGCTCCACGGTCAGGAGCTCAACGGCTCCGGTGAACGAGCCCAGGAGGCGCTCGACGAGCTGCTCGGCCTGCTCCATCGCCTCGAGGACGGCGCCGTCGGACGCCTGGGTGGTGGTGTCGATGTCTGTCATGTGGTGTGCTCCCTCGATCGGTGTGCTCCCCGGGCCGGGGAGCGGCTGGATCCAGGGGACCGCGCGGCACTCCGGCGCGGCATCGCCCGGACCGGCCAACCGTTCGTGGCCGGAACGGGCCAGCGACGCCGACGGAAGGGGCGGCGTCCGCCTCAGTGGCGCCGGCGGGCCGCCACGATGGCCACCACCCCGACCAGGACCGCGGCGGCGGCGGCGGCCAGCAACGGGAGCAGGTCGAACCCGGTCTCGGCCAGCGTCATGAGAGGCCTCCAGAGCATCGGCGCACGCCGCACCCGGCGGCACGACGAGCGACGCTAGCAGCGCGCCGGGCGGCTCAGCCCTCGGGGAGCGGGTGCTCGGCGAGCCATCGGCGGGCGAGGGGCGGGCTCGCTTGCGACAGCCAGGCGTCGGTGACGAGCTCGACCAGCTCGTCGTCGGCCAGGCGCTCCAGGCGGGCCAGGACGACGGGGTAGCCGTCGAAGTGCGGGGTGGTGAAGAAGGTGCCCGGTTCGGCGGTCACGAGCGCCTCCTTGACGCCCAGGTCCGGCACCCAGAGGCCGAGGGGCACCTCGACCGGAGCCGCGTCGCCGAGGTGCTCGCGGTCGGCCCTCCGCAGCGGTCGCTCGGTCACGAAGGGACGGCCTCGGACGCGCCACGTCCGCTCGGGTCGCTCGGAGGTCTCGGGCAGCGCCAGGGCGATCCGTCGGACGTCGTCCCACGTCGGCATGCCGTCACGCTAGCGGGACGGTCCGACAGGTCGGCCGCTCGCGCTCCCGCCGCGGTGGCTCAGGCGTCCGTCAGCTCGCGGGGTTCCGCGACGACGTCGACGAGGGCTCCGTTGCGCCACACGGTCACCTCGACGCGACGACCGATCGCGCCCTCGACCATCAGGCGCTGCACCTGCGTGGTGCTCGCGATCGTCGCGCCGTCGACCGCCACGACCACGTCCCCCCGGCGCAGCCCGGCGACGGCCGCCGGGGAGCCGGCGACGACGTCGGAGACCTGGAGGCCCGTCCGCCGGCCGAGCTTACCGGCGAGCGCCGGCGGCAGCGGAGCCTGCGCACCGACGATGCCCAGCCAGGCACGCCGCACCCGACCGTGCGTCATGAGCGTCGTGATGAGGCCGCGCGTCGTCGCGTTGATCGGCACCGCGAGCCCGACGCCGATGCCCGCCACGGCGGTGTTCACGCCCACCATGCGGCCCGCGGCGTCGGCGAGGACGCCGCCGCTGTTCCCGGGGTTGAGCGCGGCGTCCGTCTGGATCACCTCGTCGACGACCCGCCCCGCGCGGGTCGGCAGCGATCGCCCGAGGCCGGAGACGATGCCGGCCGTGACGCTGCCCGCGAGGCCGAGCGGGTTGCCCAGGGCGACGACGAGCTGACCCACCTGCAGGCCGGCGGCATCGCCGAGGGGCACGGGCGCCGGCACGTCCCCCCGCGCCCGCAGCACGGCAAGATCCGACAGCGGGTCGCGGCCGACGACGTCCGCGGTCACCTCGGTCCCGTCGGCGAACGCGGCGACGGCGACCTGGGCGCCGTCGACGACGTGCGCGCTCGTCAGCAGGTGGCCGTCAGCTGTGAGCACGCTCGCGCTCCCGCCGGCCGGGCCGCGCGGCGTGCGCACGGCCAGGCTCGCGACGCTGGGCAGCACCGTCCGGGCCACCGTGGTGACCACCACCGAGTAGGCATCGAGCGCGTCGTCCGCCATGGCTGGGGAACGCCGGGACCGGCCCGGGTCGTTCCGCCGTTCGCCGACGGCGCACGACGGGGGCGGCGGTCGGCTCAGGACGAGACGTCGGCGGTGGTGAACCGGCTCCACGCCAGCGCGCCGAAGACGGCGACCCACGCGGCCTGCACCGCGAGGCCCTGACCGAGCAGCTCCCAGCTGACCTCCAGCCGCAGGAACTCCGCGAAGTCGAGCCAGTGGTGCGTCAGGAGCCCCGGCTGGATCGCCGCGAGCTGCGGGATCGTGTCGAGCACCCCGGAGACCACGGCGACGACGACGGTGCCCGCCATCGCGCCGACCGGCACCTCGGTGACCGTCGAGAGGAACAGGCCCACGGCGACGAGCCCCGTCAGGGACAGGGCGACGTACCCGGCGACGCCGAGCATGCGCAGCACCCCCTCCGTCGCGGGCACCGTCGTCCCCGACAGCAGGGTCATGTCCTGCAGTCCGAAGAAGGCGGCCCCGGCGACGAACGCGACGGCCGTGATCGCGCCGACCGCGGCCGCGACCAGGAGGAGGGTGGCGGCCGCCTTCGCCGCCAGGAGCCGCGTGCGCGGCACCGGCACGGTCAGCAGGTAACGGAGGGTGCCGGCCTGGGCCTCCCCCGCGATCGCGTCGCCCGACGCGACGCCGGTGGCCAGCGGCAGCAGCAGCGGGAGGCACATGAACAGGGCTGTCACCGCGAGGAACAGCCCGTTCCCCGTGACGCGCGCGAGGAGCCCGCCCGCGCCCTCGGCGGCGAACGGGGAGTCCTGCGCCACGTAGAGCACGACGGCGACCAGCAGCGGGACCGCCCCGAGGCCCGCCAGGAGCGCGACGTTGCGGCGCCGCCCGAAGACCAGGCGCACCTCGCTGCGCAGCAGGCGAGCGCGGGCGCCCCGGTGGGGGACCGCCGGGCCGTCCGCACCGGCCCGCGCGCCCAGGACCACGTCAACGGACGACATCGAAGCCCTCCCCCGTGAGCGTCACGAACAGCTGCTCGAGGCTCGGCCGCTCGACGGCGAGCCCGACGACGTCGACGCCCGCCGCCACGAGGGCTGCCGTCACCTGCTCGGGTGCGGCCTCGCCCAGGACGCCGGTCAGGTGGACGCCGTCGGTCGTGATGCTCCGCAGGCCCTCGGCCCGGAGCACCGACGCCGCCGCCGCGACGTGGTGCACCGACGTGGTCACAGCGAGCCGCACGTGCGCGCCGGCGGTGAGCGCGGCCCGCTCGCCCTGGAGCACCAGGCGCCCCCGGGACATGACGCCGACGTGCGTGCACACCTGCTCGATCTCCGTCAGCAGGTGCGACGACACGAGGACCGTGGTGCCGGCGGCGGCGAGCTGGCGGATCAGGTTGCGCACCTCGCGGGTGCCCTGAGGGTCGAGGCCGTTCGTCGGCTCGTCCAGCACGAGCAGGTCGCGCGGTCGGAGCAGGGCGGCCGCGAGCCCCAGGCGCTGCTTCATGCCGAGCGAGTACTGCCGGTACGGCTTGCGGCCGACGCCGGTCAGCCCCACCCGCTCGAGCACCTCGCCGATGCGGTGCCGGGCGGTTCGCGGGTCGGCGGTCGCGTCACAGGCGTCCAGGCGTGCGAGGTTGGCCGGGCCGCTGAGGTACGGCTGGAACGCGGGCCCCTCCACGAGCGCACCCACCCAGGGAAGCACCTGGAGGGCCGCCTCCGGCATCGGCCGACCGAGCAGCCACACCCGCCCGCTGGACGGCCGGACCAGTCCCAGCAGCATCCGGATCGTCGTCGTCTTGCCCGAGCCGTTCGGCCCGATGAACCCGTACACCGAGCCCCGGGACACCTCGAGGTCCACACCGTCGACGGCGACCTGCCCGGAGCCGAACCGCTTGGTCAGCCCCTGGGTCCGGATCACCAGCGGGACGGCGCGTTCCGAGACGGTCGGTGCGGCCGTGCCCGCGGTGACGGCGGCGACGGCGGCCGGGCCGGCCGCGAGCGTCGCGACCGGCCCGGCCGTCACCGTGCGGTCCGCGAGGTCGGCGGAGGTCATGCCATCCCGCGCAGGACGTCGGCGGGCACTGCCCCGATGAGCACGCGTCCGTCGTCGGTGAGCAGGATGCTGAGCAGCGCCGAGCTGATCAGGCGACCCTCGGGCACCGGCGTGGCGAGCGTCTCGAACAGGTCGAGGTCGGCGCCCGCGTCGTGCATCCCCGCGATGCTCCGGTCGAGCTCGGCGAACAGGTCCTCCGCGGTCGCGGAGCCAGGAGTGCTGCCCGGGTCCACGGCGTCGGCGGCGGCGTCCGGGGAGGCCGCGGCATCGAGGTGCTCGGCGAGGTCGACGCCCGAGACCTCGACCACGGTCGTCCAGCCGCTGCCGAGGATCCGGAGGTCCTCAGGTCCCGGCGCCTCGTCCGGCTCGGCCGCGTCCGGGGACGCGGCGTCCGGCGCTGCCGCATCCGCACCGAGCAGGCCCTCGAGGTCCATCCCGGCCATGAGCTCCTGCATCGCCGCCAACCGCTCCGGCCCCTCCAGGCCGGCGATCCGCTCGAGCTCGGCCGGGTCGACACCCATCAGCTCCTGCATCTCGGCGGGGTCGAGGTCCTCCATCCCGCGCAGGTCGGACAGGTCCAGGTCCGCGAGACCCTCGAGACCCTCCGGCAGCGGGGTCCCGCTGAGGCCCGCGAGGTCGCCGAGGTCCGGCACGGGCAGCTCGACCTCCTGGACGGTCGCCCCGACCGGGACGGAGAACTCCAGCGCCGCCGGGTCCGGCGCGCCCAGCGCGAGGTCGGTGTAGCCGACCTCGAGCGCCGGAGCCGCCGGGTCCTGCGTGCTCCACACCTGCAGGCGCAGCGGCATGGACGTCTCACCGTCCACCGCCAGGACGATGCGGCCGATGAGCGTCTCCGACGTGTCGGGCGTCACGACCAGCTGGTAGGCCGCGCGGCCGGCGACCGTCGTGTCCGCGTCCATCGTCACCGTCGAGTGCTCCTCGGCGATCGTGAGCACCGTGCGCGCGAGCTGCTCGGGATCCAGGACGTCGCCGGGCATCGGCGTGGCCAGGCCGGAGTCGCCGGCGAGCTGCTCGAGCAGCGCGGCGTCCTCCGGGGCGGGGGCGACGTGCACCACCTCGTTCTCGGCGCTCGAGTAGGTCCACACCTCGAAGCCGTCCCGGACCGTCGAGTACTCCGACGTGGCACCGAGCAGGGCGACACGCGAGCGCTCGTCGCCGTCGGTCCACAGGCGCACCGTGGAGCTGCCGCCCAGCAGGGACATCGGCCCCGCGTCACCCATGTCGGCGAACGGCAGGTCCGGCAGCCCCAGACGCGCGGTGTACACCACGGTCCCGGACAGCGCTTGGGGCTCCGCCTCGACAACCCTGGCGAGGAGCTCCGCCGGAGTGACGTCGGGCAGGTCGCCACCACCGGCCGACGCCAGCGCGGGCACGGCGAACGCCCCGGCGACGGCCACGGCCACGACGGCGGGCACCGCCCATCGGGCGCGGGGCGCACCGGCACGGAAGAAGGACGCAGGTTCGGCTGCTCGGGTCTCGTTCATGGGACCACCGTGCCGTGCGGTGCCTGAGAGGACGCTGAGACCGGCCGGGGACTGCCTCGCCCGCGGCCGCCGACCCGGTGGCATGCTTCCAGCGTGCGGGTGCTGGTGGTCGACGACGAGCGTGGGGTCACGCAGGCGCTGCAGCGCGGCCTCGCCGCCGAGGGCTTCGCCGTCGACGTCGCTCACGACGGCGAGTCGGGCCTGGAGATGGCCACCGACGGCGAGTACGACGCGATCGTCCTCGACATCATGCTGCCGCGGCGCAACGGCTACGACGTCCTCGTGGCCCTCCGGGAGCGCGGCATCTGGACCCCCGTGCTGATGCTCAGCGCCAAGGACGGCGAGTACGACATCGCGGACGGGCTCGACCTCGGCGCGGACGACTACCTGACGAAGCCGTTCGCCTTCGTCGTCCTCGTGGCCAGGCTCCGCGCGCTGGTGCGCCGGCCGGCCGGGGAGCGCCCCGCCGTCCTCACCGCCGGCGGGGACGCCGGGATCGTGCTCGACCCCGCCGCGCGCACCGTGACGCGGGCGGGCCGGCCGGTCGCGCTCACGGCGCGCGAGCTGGCGCTCCTGGAGTACCTCATGCGTCACCAGGGCCGCGTGGTGGGCAAGGTGGAGCTGCGGGACCACGTGTGGGACGGCACCGGTGAGGACCTGAACGTCGTCGAGGTGTACGTCGGATACCTGCGCCGCAAGCTGGGTCGCGACGCCGTGGAGACCGTGCGGGGCGCCGGGTACCGGGTGGCCGGATGAGCACCTCCATCCGTCTGCGGCTCACCCTCCTCACCGCCGCGCTGCTCTGCGTCGCGCTGGCGGCGGGTGCGCTCGCCTTCGCGAGCGCCCTGTCCCGCGCGCGCGTGGCCGAGCTCGACGGCATCGTGCGCGAGCGCGCCCTCGTGGTCGCGGCCCTGGTCGGCGGGGAGCAGGTTCCGCCGGCGCTGCCCGTGACGGAGCCCGGCGAGGTCGCCCAGGTGCTGGACGCGGAGGGGCATGTGATCACGTCCTCGCCGAACGCCAGCCGGACGCTGCCCGTGGTGGGCGCCGCGGAGCTCGCGGCGCTGCGTGCACGGGCGGGCGACGGGCCGACCGGCGTCGTCGTCGCAGGGACGAGCGCCAGCGCGTACGACGGCGACGCGCGGATCGCCGTCGCACCCACCACGCACCTGGGCGAGCCCGCGACCGTCGTCGCGACCGTCCCGCTGGCTGACGTGCAGTGGCTGCGGCGCGCGGTCGGCGTGTCCCTGCTGGTGGTCGTCCCGGTCCTGACGCTGCTGCTCGCCGGCGTGGTGTGGGCGGTCCTCGGCCGGGTGCTCGCTCCGGTCGAGCAGCTCCGCGGCGCGGCGGCGCAGGTGGCCCGGCGTGGCGGCCCGGGCGCACTTCCCGTGCCCCGCGGTAACGACGAGCTGAGCGCCCTGGCCCGGACGCTGAACGACATGCTCGACCGGCTCGAGGGCGCCTCGGCGCGCCAGCGGACGTTCGTCGCGGACGCCGCGCACGAGCTGCGCTCCCCGATCGCCGCACTGCGCGCGGCCGTCGACGTCGCCCGGGCGCACCCCACCGCGTACAGCGCGGCGGAGCTCGCCGACGCGCTCGACGGCGAGGTGCGACGGATGCAGTCGCTGGTCGACGACCTGCTGCTCCTCGCCCGCGTGGGCGCCGCGCCCGGCACGCCGGGCCACATCGACCTGGCCGGCCTGGCCGCGGAGGCCGATGCCGCCCGGGCGCCGCTCCCGGACGGGGCGGAGGCACCCGGTGCCGTCGTCGCGCTGAGCGGGACCGGCGTCGCGTGGGGCGACCGCGCCGCCCTGGTCCGGGTGGTGCGCAACCTCCTCGACAACGCGGTGCGGCACGCCCGGACGGCCGTCACCGTCACCGTCTCGGACGGGTCGGTGCAGGTGGACGACGACGGCGCCGGCATCCCGGCCGCCGACCGCGAGCGGGTCTTCGAGCGGTTCGTCCGCCTCGAGGAGGCCCGCGAGCGCGAGGCGGGCGGCAGCGGCCTCGGCCTGGCCATCGCCCGGGAGATCGCCCGGGACAACGGGGGCGACGTCGTCCTCGGCGACGCGCCCGCCGGAGGCGTGCGCGCGACGCTCACGCTGCCCGTGGCCGGTCCGAGCGCCCCCTAGGCCCCGCGTCAGCCGAGCCGGGCGCGCAGCGCGTCGAGCTCCGCCGTCAGCTCGGCCGGCACGCGATCGCCGAACCTCGCGAACCACTCCTGGGCGAGGTCGCACTCCTGCCGCCAGGCCACGGGGTCGATCGTGAAG
>Ga0196970_1001206_pt1 | contig 19238 bp, 21 predicted proteins | sample S1v_513CmetaG_FD_148672 | JGI IMG/M metagenome (GOLD analysis project Ga0196970, IMG submission 148672) | Soil microbial communities from Anza Borrego desert, Southern California, United States - S1+v_5-13C | ecosystem: Environmental > Terrestrial > Soil > Desert | place: USA: California...
CACTCTCGACACTGAAGTCCTGTAAAAACACCGAACCCACCCCGAAAAAGGGTGGGTTCGTCAGCAGCCTGAAGCGCGGCCTTATGGGCCGCGCTTCTTGTTTGGAGCAGGCACTTTCGATGAAAAGGATCGAGCGTAAGCGCGAAGTTGCGGTATTCGAGAGCCAAACGGCACGCTGTACAACGACGAGATTCGTCATCCCAATGGCGGACCCGGCGAGTATGCCTGGTGGCGACCAGCGCACCGGGGTATCGCAGTGGTAGCGAGGCGGGGAGATCGGATCGGTCTCGTGGTTATGAATCGCTATCCGATTGGCCAAAGCTCAATCGAGATTCCGCGCGGCATGGTAGACGATGGCGAAACACTGGAGCAGGCCGCCAGCCGGGAGATGACCGAGGAACTCGGCGTACGTTCGTCATCCTGCACTGTGATTGGCCACTTGTTTGCGGATACCGGAATGATCGGCGCTCCCGTTCACATTGCGCTGGCCGAGGTCGAGGAGGAGCCAGTTGGCCTCGGCCGCGATCAGGAGGAACCGCTGGGAGCGGTCCTCTGGAAGTCACCACAGGAGCTTGCGGAACTGATCCAGCGTGGCGAATTGCGATGTGCCATTACCATTGCGGCACTTGCAATTGTGGCGAGCCGTGATAAGGGCCTGCGGCTGGGACGGAATTAGCACGTTACTTTCGTACAGGCCTCTGCTTCTTTCGTTAGTGGCGCGCTGGGTGGAGCAATGCTAGCATCCGGCCTCTTGCCGGATAGTGGAACCGGCATGCTCAGCACGCAGGAGCAGGAAATGGCCACGCTGGAAAGTCTTGTTATCAGCGCTCACGAGCGCGAAGCGGCGGAGAGAGCGTCCGACCTTCGCCAGCAAGCAGAACTCGATGCTATCCGCCGGGACCGAAACGTCAAGAAGGTGCGCGAGGTTGCGTGCCGCACTTTTTCGTCGGAGATACTTAAGCAGCTCAACCCGTCGTACGACGCAGGTACTCGCACTATCCGCCCGTCAATGCAACTTACGGTGAAGGGGACGAAGATTCGACTGAGCTGGCGCGAGTTTCTGTGGGCCGAACCGGGCCGTGAGGACTATCTCGAAGGCCGCAATGCGGACGGCACGCCCGTGCAGTTCAGTCCCGAGTTCGCCTTTAACGACGAGAAGCTGGCGGTTCTGATTGCCAGCTACAAAAAGCAGCGTAGCTGGTTGAGCTGGTTCATGCCGAACGCGTGACCTTACCTGCGGGAACGCGGAGTGTTAAGCTGCGAAGAAGCTTTCCTATACAATCCAAGGAGCTGCCGAGCATTCATTTAAGGCGAACTATGGATGCCTTGCCAGCCGCGATGGTAGTAACTTCGTACCAGCGCTGATCCTTATATGAGCTCACTTCGTTTGTACCCTCTGGTGTTCGGCGGCAGTGTGGCCGCCGCGGTCGTAGGAGCATATTGCTGGGCCCGCAGTCGTCGCAAGACCCCCGAGCAACGTGAACAGGAACGCCGCTTGCGCCTGAGCGCAACCGGCCGCATTACGGACGGGACCGTCATCGACTGTCGTGAGTACACGAACGACGGTCAGGCTACCGTTCAACTTCTGATTTATACGTACGATGTTGCTGGGGTGAGCTACGAATGCTCACAGGACATCACCTACCTGCGACAGTTGGTAGACCTGCACTCGTGCCAGATAGGCGCACCGGCCTCTATCAAATATGACCCGCAGAACCCTGGGAATTCGATTGTGATTTCGGAAGAGTGGACGGGACTTAGGCACTGAAGGAATTGGATTATTGAGCCATCGGGTCATTGCGTCATTGAATGTTGCTGACGCATTGACATCCCGCGACCAATAGCCTCGTGAGTTTGTTCAATGAACCAGCGGGACCATGGCTCTTTTCTGTAACGAATTCTGCCCGCCTGCATCCTTTTAGGGTGAGAATTCCGGGGTTGGTCCCGGATTTCGTACAATAGGAGCTAATGTCGAGCATTCCACTTCCGATCGCCGCGTTCGTGGCCGGTATCCTGTCATTCCTGTCACCTTGCGTTCTGCCTCTCGTGCCGGGCTATGTGTCGCTGATTTCGGGCACAACAGTTGACGGCCTGCAAGACGAGAAGCAGCGACTGCTTGGTCGGGTAATGTTCAGCTCAGCGATGTTCATTCTGGGCTTCAGCATCGTGTTCATCTCGCTAGGTGCTGTTGCAACCACGTTGGGACAAGTAACGCGTCAGTATTATCCGCTGCTGACGCGCATCGCGGGCGTGGTAATCATCGTGTTCGGGCTGCACTTGACGGGGATTTGGAAGATCAAAGCGCTTTACGCCGACAAGCGCATGCACTCGGTGAAGGGTGGGGCGACGCCGTGGGGCGCGTTCCTCGTCGGGTTCGCATTTGCTTTCGGCTGGACGCCCTGCATCGGACCGATTCTGGCGACGATACTTGCGTTTGCGGCGGCGGAAGAGACGGTGCTCAAAGGTACGCTGCTTTTGGCCGTCTACTCGCTTGGACTGGCTATTCCGTTCCTGCTTACGTCGATAGGCATTGATCGTTTCCTGCGATTCTATGCACGCTTTCGGCGGCACCTGCACGCCATCGAGGTCGCCAGCGGAGTGTTGCTGATCGTCGTAGGCCTGCTGATCGTAACGCGCCAGTTCACGATATTAAGCGGATATCTGGCGTTCCTGAACCGATTCGCACTGTAACCAAATGCAACATCGCGGCCCTGGCCGCAGGCAAGAGCAACTCAGCCATGACTGATAATGAACGGCCTTTTAACGAGCAAACCCCGGGTAAAGATGAAACGCCTGTTGCTGGCACCACGCCCGTCGCGAACGAGGGGGCGTCTGGTCCCCGTCGCAACTGGCCGGTTATCGCGATTGTTGGTGCGGTGCTGCTTGTGATGATCCTGGTCGGAGTTCGCAAGTCCCGGCAGGGTGGCGCAGATGGCACGAGCCTGCACGTGGCCAAGGTGAAGGGCGCCGTCGCACCGGAGTTCGCCCTTCAAGATGTTGAGACGGGCAAGACCGTCCGCCTGTCGGAGTTCAAAGGCAAGGCCGTTCTGCTGAATTTCTGGGCCACATGGTGCCCGCCGTGCAAAGTCGAAATTCCGTGGTTCGTGGACCTGCAAAAGCAGTACGGGCCGGACGGATTGGTCGTCATCGGAGTGGCCATGGACGATGCCGAACGGCAGGAAATCGCGGCTTTCACGCGAAGCATGGGTGTGAATTATCCGATTCTGCTGGGCACGAACGCGATAAGCGACACCTATGGTGGTGTTGAGAGGCTGCCCACAACCTTCTTCATCGGACGCGATGGGAAGATCACTGAGCGCGTGTTTGGGGCGACCAGCCACGGCCATGTGGAAGAGAAGGTCAAGGCGGCCCTGGCTCAGGGGAGCGGTGGAGAAACTGCAGGAAACTGAGATTGAAGCAGACGTAGCGCTTGCAGTTCCAGAACCTCGATCCGGTGTTGCGTCACCTGTGCGTGTGGGCAAGACGCCCACGCGACAGCCGCCGAGCCGGCAGCTACATCACTAAGACAGCATTGATTCCAAGTCCCCCTCCGTTAAGACCTGCACCCCCAACTGGCGCGCCTTGTCGAGCTTTGAGCCGGCATCTTCACCGGCGACAACGTAATCGGTCTTCTTGCTTACTGACCCGCTGACTTTTCCGCCGGCATCTTCGATCAGCTTTTTCGCTTCGTCCCGCGTGTGCTTAGCGAGCGTTCCCGTCAGCACGAAAGTCTTGCCGGCCAGTTTTGTTCCACGTTCCTTCTTCTGACCTGTGAATGTGAGCCCGGCTTTGCGAAGGCGCTCGATCAGTTCGCGATTGCTCTCTTCCAGGAAGAACTCACGAATAGATCGCGCGATCCGCGGTCCGACTTCGCCGACCTGCTGCAACTCGGCAATGCTTGCTTCTTCGCCCGGGAGGGTTGCGGCCGCGATCAATGCGTCCATGGAGCCGAAGTGTTCGGCCAGGAATTCGGCTGTGCGCTCGCCTACCATGCGGATGCCAAGGCCGAAAATGACGCGTTCGAGTGGGAGCTTCTTTGAGTCTTCAATCTCGTCCAGTACGTTCTGGGCCGACTTGGCCCCCATGCGATCTAGCGAGAGCAGGTGGGCTTTGGTCAGCGAGTAGATGTCGGCGATGTTCTTGACGAGTTCCTTGTCGGTAAGCTGGTTGACCAGCACGTCCCCCATTCCCTCGATGTTCATCACGGAACGCGAGGCGAAGTGCAGAACGGATTCGCGCAGCTTGGCCGGGCAGTTGACGTTCACACAACGGTAGTCGGCTTCGCCCTCTTCGCGCACGACGTGCGAACCGCACACCGGGCAGCGCTCCGGCATGTGGAACTCGCGATTACCGCGCGGGTGATCCTTATCGTCGATGACCTTGACGACCTTGGGGATGACGTCGCCGCCGCGCTCCACCTGCACCCAATCGCCGATCTTGATGCCGAGATTCGTCACGAAGTCCATGTTGTGCAACGTCGCACGACTCACTGTCGTGCCGCCGATCGGTACGGGCTTGAGCGCGGCAACCGGGGTCAACTTACCGGTTCTGCCGACCTGAACCAGCACGTCTTCGATCTTCGTGACGCCGGAACGCGCGGCGTATTTGTAAGCGATAGCCCAGCGTGGCGCCTTGCCCGTGAAACCGAGCCTCCCCCAAAGCGACGTTCGGTTGACCTTGATCACGATTCCGTCGATCTCGTAGGGCAGGGTGTCCCGCTTCTCTTCCCAGCCGGAGATGAACTTCCACATCTCGTCAAACGAGTTCGCGACACACTGCTTCGGGTTCACCTTGAAGCCGGCCGCTTGCAGAGCTTCGAGCGCGTCCGAGTGAGATTGCTTGTATACGCGCCCGTCTACCAGCAGGAAATAGGCGTAGAAGTCGAGTCGCCGCTGCGCAGTGATGTTTGGTTCCAGCACGCGTACGGCGCCGGCAGCAGCGTTGCGCGGGTTGGCGAATTTCGACTGCCCCAGGCGCTCGCGTTCTTCGTTCATGCGCTCGAACGAGCGGGTAGGCATGATGACCTCGCCTCGCACTTCGAAGTCGGGCGGCAGTCCAGCTTTCCCGAGCGTTTCGGGGCTGATGGATAGAGGCACGGAGCGGACAGTGCGCAGATTGGGAGTCACATCTTCGCCCACCGAGCCGTCCCCTCGCGTGATCGCCTGAAGGAACCGAGAGCCTACGTGGTTACTCCGCAAAGGTGGGGCAGCCACATCGTTTCCGAATAGGTCCCTTTCGCCGACCGGAATTTCTCCTCGGTTCGCGCCGTTGCCGGTGTAACGCAGCGCCATGGAAAGTCCGTCGAGCTTGAGTTCGCATACGTACTGAATGTCATTGTTGCCGGCGAGTTCCTGCACGCGACGTGCCCACTCACGGAGTTCCTGTTCGTTGTAGGCATTGTCGAGCGAGAGCATGGGCGTGGAGTGCTCGACTTTGACGAAGCCCTCGCGCGGCTTGCCTCCGACGCGTTGCGTAGGAGAGTCGGGCGTGATCAGCTCGGGATGCTCTTTCTCCAGCCCCTTGAGTCGATTGACCAGTGCGTCAAACTCGGCGTCGCTGATTTCGGGCTCATCGAGGACATAGTAGCGATGCTCGTGATAACGAATCTGGTCGCGCAACTGGTCAATCTTGTGCTGGACGTCTTTGGCAGCGGTCGGCATGGCACGCATTATAGTTGGTCGCGAGCGGCCCGGCTCAGCCTGCACCAGCTAAGTCGGAGTAGCGGTGTGGGGCAGAACTCACCTTAGGACGAGTCGGCGGTACCAGGGTAGGAACTTGGGATTGTTTCTTTCTTGAAACTTGCGAGTCGACACTCGAAACTTTGTTCATGCATCGAGCGGTTCTGTTGTACAACCCGCGCTCAGGGCGGAAACGTGTGCGCCGGGTGGCCGATGTCGAAGCCGCCGCCTCGGTGCTCAGAACCGCAGGAGTAAAAGTTGAACTGGTTCCGACCGAAGGCCCGGGCACTGCCGGGCGGCAGGCTCGCGAGGCTATCGCAGCCGGTGCAGATGCGATCCTCGCGTGCGGTGGGGATGGAACGGTTCACGATGTGCTGCAGGGCATGATTACACCCTGTGCAAGCGGGACGGGGTGCCCTGACAGAAACGACGCGGCGCTCGGAATCATTCCGCTAGGGACGGCGAACGCACTCGCAATTGATCTCGGTATCCCTCGAAACCCGAAACGGGCGGCGAACTGGGCGTTGCAGGCGCGGCCACGAAGCATCACCGTCGGAGAAGTCGCGTACACCGTTGGCGGCAAGGCCGAAAGCCGCTACTTCACCGTAGCCGTTGGAATCGGTGCCGACGCCCATCTTGCGTACAGGATGACGAGCGAGGCCAAAGGCCGACTCGGCATGGCCGCTTACTACTGGCGCGCTACGCACATCTGGGCCACGCACGACTTCCCGCCGTTCGAAGTGGAGTTCTTCGATGCTGCGACAAGTCGCAATCGCGTCGAGGTCGTGTCTGAAGTGTTGGCCGTGCGCGTGACCCAGTTCGGAGGTCTGCTCAGAGAACTAGCACCCGGAGCGGCGCTCAAGCGCAACTGCGTGCGGCTAGTGCTGTTCAAGACGCGCAGCCGTTTGCGCTATCTCAGCTATGTTCTGAAGGGACTCGTACCGGGCCAGAGGCGTGTTCCGGGTATCGAACTGGTCGATGCAACGCAGGTTGAATGCCGTGTGTTGGGGAACTGCGAAGGCGTGCTCGGGTGGCAGCCGGGGCAGTCGAGTCCACCGTCGATTTACGTGGAAGCCGACGGAGAGATGCTGGGCAGGCTTCCGGCAACGATTTCCGTCGTGCCGAACGGCCTAAGGCTTCTTATGATGTAAGTGCATCCAAATCAACACAAACGGCACAGCTAAGCCGTTTCATATCGGCAACGAACTTGGAACCAATCACACACCTTCTGACCGGGGCTTGCCTGGCGCGTGCCGGGTTGAACCGCACGTCGGCGATGGCGACCACCACGCTTGTGCTAGCGGCCGAAGCGCCGGACATCGACGTTGTAGCCGAACTCGGCGGACGCGTGTTCGGATTCGCCAACCATCGTGGGATCACGCACACACTGGTGGGGGTTCCGGCGGTGGCAGCGCTTGTTCTGCTGTTCGTCTGGATCCTGTGGCGAATACGTTCGAGGTCGCGAGCCCGCAACACCCAAGACCGGGTAGATGTGGCGCACCATCGTGGGGGCACCCCGCGATGGGGTGTGCTGTTCGCGCTGGCGTGTCTTTCGGGGCTGGTTCACATTCTGCTGGATTTCACGAATAGTTACGGCGTGCGGCCGTTCATGCCGTTTCAGAACCAGTGGTTCTCGTGGGACATCGTTTTCATATACGAACCAGTGATGTGGGTTGTGCTGGTTATCGGCCTGCTCGCTCCCGTTTTGTTCGGGCTAGTCGATCGGGAGATCGGGGCGCGACGTCCCAAGTCGCGTGGGCGCATCGGCGCGGTGATTGCCCTAGTTCTGGTCGTTGGTATGTGGATGGTTCGGGATTACCAGCACCGGCGGGCACTGGCCGCCATGGACGCGCTGACTTACCAGGGGCAGAACGCGGTGAGCATGGCCGCGTATCCGTACCCCGGCAACCCGTTTCGCTGGTACGGGGTCGTTGAGACGAATAGCTTCTTTCAGCGCATGATCGTCGATTCGAGAACGCCTGAGGTCGATCCACAGGGGCTTGCGTCGATTCGCTACAAACCTGAAGAGACACCTGTGACAGAAGCTGCAAAAAGCTCGTATCTCGGGCGCGTGTACCTGGATTGGGCGCACTACCCGATCGTCGAGGTGGAGCAATTGGAAGCGCCGCAGCCAGGGTACGTGGTGCGTTTTCTCGATCTGCGCTACATGTACCCGGACAGCAAGCGAACGTTTCTGAGAGGGTGGGTACAACTCGATACGAATTTGAACGTCGTGGCGCAGAGCTTCGGCGTTCGTGACAGCGAGCGAAATGGGCGATCGGTCTCTGGAGTCAGCGGACAACAGTGAGTTGAGATATGAGATCTGAGTGCTGAGGGCGGAATGCTCAACTCCGAGTGCCTGTTGCACTTGACGCACAAGGTGTTGGAGCGCAACAATTTTCAGGTCGCAAAGATTAACGAGGTGATCATGCTGGCTTACCTGTTTGTGGTGCTTGCAGTTGCAGTCCGGTTCCTTCCCCACCCCCTGGCGTTCACGCCCGTCGCTGCTGCGCTGCTTTACTTCGGCGCGCGCGCGCCACGCAAACAAGCGTGGGTGCCCTTGGCCCTGCTGGCCGCGTCCGACATCCTTCTGACCAAGTTCGTCTACGGTTATCCGTTCACGCTCGACCACGCTGTGACTTTCGCGTGGTACGCGGCTGTGCTCTGGATGGGCGGATTCCTCCGCGCCGACTCCAAGCCGCTGCGCATCGCCGGCACGTCGCTGGCCGCCGCCGTCACGTTCTTCCTGACGAGCAACTTCGCCGTTTGGGCGGTTTGGAACATGTACCCGAAGACGATGAGCGGACTGGCCGAGGCCTACATCGCCGGTCTTCCGTTCTTCCGTAACGAGATCGCTTCCGACCTGTTTTTCAGCGCTGTGATGTTCAGCATCGGCGCGCTGGTAAGCGACCGCGCACCGGAAGCGGCGCGCATCGCTGCGTAACGAATAACCTCGGACCTGGACGGGCACGGCAAACGCCGTGTCCGTTTTCTTTTGCATCAGACTAGCCGAGCCTAATCACAGGAGCAGTCCGATGGCCCGGATCAGTGAAATCGCACCTGAGATCTTCCAGATCACCGAGTTCGTTCCTGAACTCAACCTTCAATTCAGTCACTTCCTCGTCCGCGACGAGGCGCCCCTGCTGTTTCATGCCGGATACAAACGAATGTTCCCACTCATACACGACGCTGTGGCGAAGCTCATCGATCCCGCCAAGCTCAGGTGGATCAGCTTCAGCCATTTCGAGTCGGACGAGTGCGGTGCGCTGAACGAGTGGTTGAGCGTGGCACCACAGGCCGAAACGGCGTGCAGCGTGGTAGGCGCCTACGTCAACTTGCAGGACTTCGCTGTGCGCCCGCCACGCCCGATGCTGCCTGATGACGTGATCGAGACTGGCCGGTTCCGCTTTCGTTTCGTCACGACCAAGCACGTGCCGCACGGATGGGATTCGGGGGTGCTTTTCGAAGAAACGCAGCGCACCCTGTTCTGTTCTGACCTGTTCCATCACAACGGGGATGTCGAACCGATTACAGGTGAAAGCGTTGTCGAACGCTCAAGAGCGGCGCTGATCGACATACAGGCGAGTCCGTTGGCTAGTTACGTTCCGTACAATGCCGAAACGGACCGTGTGCTTCACTCGCTGGCAGAACTCCGGCCCTGGACACTGGCCGTGATGCATGGCTCTTGTTATGCGGGAGATGGCGCGCAGGCTCTTCGTGAATTGGCAGCCGTGATGCGCGAAGTGCTGGGCGAGCCGTTGGCGCAGCCAGCAAAGAACAAAGGCTAAGTGCCTGTAGAGAAGCTGGCTTATGCAGATTGAGGCACTCATGCGAGTGCCTCACAAACCGAGTCAAGATTCTGTTACGAAGCTATTCGATGGCCTGCACTTGAGGGGTACGGCGCATTCTGCGCACCAGCAGTACCAAGCCGACCAGCACGGCGATTGCAAGCAAAACCAGGCCAAAGTGAGCGCGCACTGTCGTGCTGATGAACGTGACGATGTGCGGGCCGAACCAGATCGTCAGCAGCGAAAGAGCGCCAAAGCGCACGAGGCGTCCGGCGAAGATTGCCAGCAGGAAGTGCGTCATCCTCATCTCGAACACCGCCGCCGATAGCACAAACACCTTGAATGGGAACGGTGGAGGCAGTATGGCGGGCAACATCAGTGCCAGGAAACGATGATCTTCAAACGAGCGGCGGGTTCGCTCGAACTTCTCCGGCGACATACGCTTGCGCAGCAGTACCTCGCCACCCTGGTATCCGATAAAGTACAGCACGAGGCAGCCGAGTGCCGACCCCACCGAGGCCACAAGCACGTAGAGCCCTGCCAGAGAGGGCTTGTTGAAGACGTAGGTGGCCAGTACGGCGTCCACTGCGCCGGGCAGAGGGACACCCATCCCGTCGATGCCGGCGATGGCGAACACGCCCCAGGCGCCTAGCGGCTTTAGCGCCGCCCAGACCATGGCCGTGTATTTCGAGAAAGTTAGCGTGAGCGATTTCAAAGCGGTAATCGCCATTGTAAAGCAAGAGAGCACACACAAAAGACGAAAGATGGCGCAGCTGTAGCCATCGGGCCAGGAAGGTAGGTGATGTCGGACCAGTTCGAGCTTCGATCAGTCGCGCAAAGTAACCACCAGGGACGACCTCAATCACCTCGGCTGGTGCTCAGTCTTCCCCTTCAACAGATCTACGGCGTGTGGCAGCAGGTCGAGGATGACCTCCAGTGACTCGGTGGCGCCAACAGGGCTGCCGGGAAGGTTGACGATCAGCGACTTGCCCCTAGTTCCGCAAATTCCCCGACTCAGCGCGGCCATAGGCGTCTTGCGTGAGCCTTCACTGCGCATGCGCTCTGCCAGTCCGGGCACCAGGCGGTCACAAACGCTCTCGGTAGCTTCGGGCGTGACGTCGCGCTCAGCAAGGCCGGTGCCCCCAGTACTCACGACAAGGTTCGCCTTCTCGCACAGTTCGATCAGGGTGTTCTCGATCGGTATTCGCTCGTCGGGAACTATTACCTCCGCCACCACGCGGAACCCCTTTTGCTCCAGCACGCGACGCACGGCAGGGCCAGAGAGGTCCTCGCGCAGCTTACGAAATGAGGAATCGCTGACAGTCAGCACGGCGGCGGTCATGGTATCGGCCTGGTTCACATCGAGCAGTCTCTAACATCGGGAACGTACCGTGCAAGCGTGGTTAGCCACGAATGGGAAGACCCGCGAGCTGCCCGGAATGCCGAGTCTGACGAAATGGTTACTCTTCGCTGCCGTCGCGGTTAGCTTCATCGAGCAGACGCAGGCCTTCCATCAGCAGCCCCTGCGTGGAGCGGGTGGTAGTCTGTTCGGTGGTGCGTCCCTGGAAGTCGATCTGGAACTGGCCCGCGTCGGTCCAGGTCAGGGCTTCATAGACGGCTTCGTCACCGCGGAGCGGACCACAAATGGAATGGGCAATCTGGCCTTCGTTGAAGTAGATGACACACCGCTCGTCGCCGCTGGTGAGGGTAAGAGCACAGCTTTTCCGGCCCATTTCGAGTGATTGCAGCAGGTCGATCACGTTCATCTGGGCCAGGCTGCCGGACACAACCGCGCCTCCCGAGGCCTCACGCGCCATTTTCTCCAGCGCGATGCGGTCGAGCACACGCTGGATCCGTAGCATCGCGTCCTTGATGAAGAACGGCTTGGCGATGAAATCGGCCACTTCCGACTCAATTGGCTTCAAGCGCTCGATAATGTCGGCCTTGCCGGCCATGAGGATCACAGGAACTTTTGCTGTTGCAGGTCGTGCCTTGAGCTTCTGAAGGAGTTGCAGGCCGTCCATGCCCGGCATCTGGTAGTCGGCAATGATCAGGTCTGGCGGATCTTCGACCGTGCGCAGCAGGGCATCGGCAGCATCGGCGACCGAAGACACCGCGGCGACGCGCTCAACTGCTTCGCGCAGCAGGCCAAGGATCATCGGATTGTCGTCAACTACCAGGACCTTCAACATGAAACCGATTTGATGATTTTATGATTGAGTAACCGGTTCATCGAATCATCGCTTGAACCTCAAATCGCAGGGTTGCTCCAACTCGACAGAACCTGCCATTTTCAATCATCCAATCATTCGATCATCAAATCATCCAATTCTCTTGAAGTTTCCGCTCTGGCCGCCTGACTTGCGCTCCAGTCTGACCTCGCGAATTTCAATGCCTTTGTCGAGCGCCTTACACATATCGTAAACAGTGAGGGCGGCCACGCTGGCGGCGGTGAGCGCTTCCATTTCCACGCCAGTGACGGCCGTGGTTGTGGCCCTGGAGCGGATCGCGACGCCATTCTCACACACGGTCAGGTCCACATCAACGTGCGAGAGCGGAACCGGGTGGCACATAGGGATTAGTTCGGAAGTGCGCTTGGCCGCCACGATCCCCGCGATTCGCGCAACCTCCAGCGGGTCGCCTTTCGGATTGTCGGGCAAAGCACGTAAGACGGCCTCAGATAGAACGACAAAGGCGCTAGCTTCTGCTTCACGCTTCGTGGCGGTCTTTTCCGAAACATCGACCATGCGCGCACGGCCGGCGGAGTCGTAATGTGAAAGCTTCTTGGCCATCGGCGTACCAGAGCAAACCGTAACACGGATTGGCACGGAAAGGCACGGATTAGGACAAGCAGGGTGGCATTACGGGAGCACAAAGCGACGTTTCGTGCGTCACATCCGTTCGTCGGCGCCGCTGATTACACTGTGCAGTGGGTACAGGAGCTCTCGAATGGCCAAGAAGACGCTATGGGAACTGCTGTGGGACTATGACCCCAATGGGCTAATTGCAGTTGACCGCGAGATGAAGATCCGCGTGGTCAACCCGGCATTCTGCCGCCTTTTCCAGGTGCGCGCCGAAGATGCGATAGGGAAGCCCGCCGCCGCGATTCTTGGCGACACAAGAGAGTGGCAGCAGCTCTGGCAGGAAGACCGAAACGTCAGCTTCAAGGAGAAGCACTATCCAGACCTCGGTATCTATGTCAGGCAGGTGATGTTCGCGATCGAGGATGAAGGCATCCTTGCCTGCATCATGGTGGACCTGACGCACGAGTGGCAGCAACAGAACGAGCTTCGCGAGTTGAAGCGCGCCACCGTTGAGAAGGTAACGCAGGTCGTGAACAACCAGATGAAGGTGGCGCAGGAGATCGCCAGTCTGCTCGGCGAAACCACGGCTGAAAGCAAGGTTCACCTGCTAAAGCTCGTCCATGCGTTGAAGCAGGACATCGGAGAAAACCAGGCGTGAGCGCGTTCCTCGATGCCTGGAGCGAGAGCCTGAACCGCAGCGGCGAAGAACTGTGCGGCGACACAGCACGCATCTACCGCAACGGTCAAAGCTCTATCCTTGTGCTGTCCGATGGCCTCGGAAGCGGTGTCAAAGCCAACATCCTCTCCACGCTCACCAGCCAAATCCTTGTCAGCATGTTGAAGCGTGACGTGCCGCTGGCCGACGTCATCCAGACCGTGGTCGCAACCTTGCCCGTTTGTACGGCGCGCCAGATCGCTTACGCAACGTTTACGGTCGTGCAGTTCGACCACGCCAGTTGCACATTCAAGATCACCAATTTCGACAACCCTCCCGTGCTGTACTACCGGCAAGGCAAGCTGGTGAAGCTCGATCCTCGGCGGGAACGGATTTTCGATCGCGAGATCAGGATTGCCGAAGGCAAGCTGGAGATGGGCGATTTTCTCGGGTTAATCAGCGATGGCATGTTGCACGCCGGCCCCGGACGCCAGTTCAATCCGGCATGGAGTTGGGATGCGCTGGGCAAATACCTTGAAGGCGTGTTTCGCCTCGGTCCCGGCAATGCGCGCTACGTAGTCCACAGCGGCATCAAGAAGACCCGCGATCTATATGGGGCGGACGTGCAGGACGATGCCACGTTCCTGGGCGCATTCCTCCGGCAGACCAAGGCGCTCACGGTTTTCACCGGACCTCCCCTGGACCGTGACAAAGACAAGACGCAGATCGAGCGCTTTCTCGGCACACCAGGACGCAGGGTCGTGTGTGGCGGCACCACGGCGGAAATGATCGCCGCCCACCTCGGCGAGACCATAGAATCTGACGATTCCACCCGCCGCGACGATGTTCCGCCAGTCGGGTATCTGGGCGGCGTCGACCTGGTGACCGAGGGCATTCTCACGTTGGCGCGGGCACTCGATCACGTGCGAACGTCGCACGGCAACGCGGGTCACCTGCCATCAGATCGAAACGCGGCCGTCCTGCTTGCTCGCGAGTTCTTGCAGGCAGACTCCGTCCATTTCATCGTTGGCGACACAGTCAATCCGTATTATCAGAATCCCCAATTGCCCCGAAATGTATCGATTCGTCGCGCACTGGTGGAACAGATCGCCCATGAGTTGCGCGAGAAGAACAAGGTGGTCTCCGTCGAGTATTGCTGATCCGAGGTGGTGGGCGGGGCGTGCCGGCCAACGAGGAGTTCGAGAGCGGCAAATGTGTACAGCTCGCAACTTATAATGGCGGCGCATGCTTACGATTCGACCAGCCGAAAAGAGCGACATTCCGCTGATCCTTCAACTCATCCGCGAACTCGCTGAATATGAGCGAGAACCGGACGCCGTCAGTGCAACTGAGCAGGACCTATTGCGTGATGGTTGGGGCCCAGAGCCGAAGTTTCGTTGCGTCATCGCGGAGTGGGAAGGGAAGCCTGCCGGCTTTGCGCTCTACTTCTACAACTACTCAACCTGGCAGGGGCGTCCGGGATTGTATCTGGAAGACGTGTTCGTCAGGCCGGAGTTTCGCGGGCGCGGCATTGGGAAGTCGATCTTCCTTCATCTCGCAAATGTGGCGGTGCTCGAGAACTGTGGGCGGTTTCAGTGGCAAGTGCTCGATTGGAACCAGCCGGCTATTGAGTTCTACAAGTCACTTGGCGCGAAGTTTATGACCGAATGGTTGACCGTGCGGTTGGAAGGTGAAGAGATCAAGCGGCTCTCGGAGCGCTGAAGGAGCGTGATTATGGCGGTAAAAGCGATGCCTGTTAACGCCTTCATCGGCAGGTCGGAACAGCCAGACGAAGCGGAGCTTTCCACGGAACTCGGACAGGCGAAAGCGACTTGGGACAAACTCGTTAACCTGCTAGCCAATGAACACGAGGTGACCACGCGCGAGTGGAAGTCGTATTCGCCGAAAGCCGGATGGTCTTTGGCGCTCAAGTACAAGAAACGCACAATCGTGTACTTGATTCCGTGTCGGGGGTGTTTCCAGGTGGCGTTCGTTCTTGGCGATAAAGCAATGAGGGTGGCCAGAGAAAGTAAGCTTCCGCAGAGAATTAGTAAAGCACTGGACGAAGCCCCTCGTTATGTAGAGGGTACGGGCGTGCGCATCGAGATCACGGGCGCGAAAGATATTCCTACTATCGAAAAGCTGGCGGCCATCAAACTCGCGAATTGATACGGGCAGAAAAGACAGCCCCATCAGGAAAACAAATTTGTCCGATCAAAACATTCGATGGCCGCATTCGAGTTCTCATGCCGTATGCTCACATCAAAGCCCTATGACCGAAAAGCTAATCAAGCAGTACCTGTTCGCCAGCGACTTCGATCAAACGCTGAGCTTCAATGATTCCGGCCTGGTTCTGACCGAGTTGCTGGGAATACCCGTCGAGGAGTTCGAGCGCAAGGCGGCGGGCATGGCGAAGCTGAACCTGGTGCAGCAGGGCGCCGAACTGGCGTATCTTCTGCTTCACGATCCTGAGTTCCGCACGCGTTTGAGGCGCGAGCACCTGATCGAAGCGGGGAAGCGAATACCGCTGAAGGAAAACATCGACCAGCTTTACCAGATTCTTCGGAACGGTATAGACGGATACCAGTTCGACTTCTTTGTGCTTTCGGCCGCGCCGGTGGAGATCGTGCAGTCGGCCCTTGAAGGCATGGTCCCGGCGAGCCATATCTTCGGAACGAAGTTCAAGTACAGTGCGTCTGGCGAGATCGAGACCATTGTTGAGGCGACCGCCGGATACGGCAAAGTCGCGCGACTGGCGCAACTGCAGACAAAGCTCAATATCGGCGCCGGCCATGTAGTATACGCGGGCGACGGCAGCTCCGACGTGCATGCTATGTTGCACGTGAACGACAACGCCGGGCTGACCATAGCCGTCTCCGAAGCGAAGTCTGTGACGCAAATAGCCCGTCGCACCGTCCTCAGCTCAAATGCACTGGCGATGCTCGTGCCGATACTCGAAGAGTGTGCACGGTGGCAGCAGTCCCAGATCCGCGACTTCTTCGAAACGCAGGGATTCCTAGTGCAGGAGTGGACGAGAGTGCGCACGGATTGGCTCACCTTACGGTCCACAAGGGCGATGGCTGCCGAAGGCGGCGGCCAATGAACATGCTGAGTTTGATCGGGTGGGTTGCGACGGCCGTGTTCGCCTGTTCGTACTTCGCCAAAACGCAGCGGGGCTTACGGGCGTTTCAGGCTGTCGCCTCGCTCATGTGGATCGTCTACGGCATCGCTATCGGTGCGATGCCGGTGATTGTAGCGAACGTGATTGTTGCAGTGGCCGCGGGTTACTCCTCATTACGATCGACCGAGTCCACGCCTGAAAATGGCTGATCACGCCGCCAAAAGCGGCTCACGAACCCGTTACAATTGATTCAATGTCCTCTCGCGTGAAAATCATCGGCGCCGGTCTGGCCGGCTCGGAAGCAGCGTACCAGTGTGTCCGTCGTGGGGTGGCCGTGGACCTTTACGAGATGCGGCCTGTTCGCTCCACCCCGGCGCACCAAACCGAACATTTCGCCGAACTGGTCTGTTCGAACTCGCTCAAGTCCGACAGCGAGAACACTGCTCCGTGGTTGCTGAAAGAAGAGATGCGGCGTGCAGGATCGCTGCTGATGCGAGTCGCCGCTGAGACCTCCGTTCCGGCAGGCCATGCTTTGGCTGTGGACCGCGAGCATTTCTCTCGCAGTGTTACTGAGGCGCTCGAGAACGAGCCACTGGTCAACATTCATCGTGAAGAAGTCACAAGTATCGACGAACAATCGGAGATCACAATCGTTGCTACGGGTCCGCTGACGTCCGACGCGCTGTCGCAAGAGATCGCGAGGCTAAGCGGCAGTGGTATTGCAGCAGGACTGTGCCCGGTCCCCAGTGGCGCGGACGGAACTGACGGAAACACGCAGGCGGGCGCCAGCACCACGCCACATCTGTATTTCTACGATTCGATCTCCCCGATCGTCGAGGCCGATTCCATTAACATGGAGCGCGCCTATATGAAGGCGCGATACGACAAGGGAAGCGCCGACTACATCAACTGCCCGATGACGACGGAAGAGTACGACGCGTTCTACGACGCGCTAGTCTCGGCTGAATCGGTCCAGTCGCATGATTGGGAGAGACTCAACTACTTCGAAGGCTGCCTGCCTGTCGAGGAGATTGCGCGGCGCGGGCGAGATACGCTGCGCTTTGGGCCGATGAAGCCCGTTGGTCTGCGCGACCCGCGCACCGGGCAGACGCCGTATGCCGTCGTGCAGTTGCGTCAGGAGAACCTGCGCGCCGACAGCTACAACATCGTGGGATTTCAGAATCACTTGAAGTTCGGCGAGCAGGCGCGGATATTCCGTATGATTCCGGGCCTGGAAAAGGCAGTGTTTCTCCGCTACGGGCAGATCCATCGCAACACCTACATCAACTCGCCCGCCTTGCTCACCGAGACGTTGCAGATGAAACAGTTCCCGCGCGTGCTCTTTGCCGGACAGATTTCAGGTGTGGAAGGATACGTCGAGTCGATTGCTACGGGACTGATTGCTGGTGTGCAAGCCGCAGCACTCGCACTGGATCAGCAGCCTGTCGCTCCTCCTCGTTCCACAGCGTTCGGGTCACTGGTGAACTACATCTGCCATGCTGAAAAGAAGCATTTCCAGCCCGCAAACATCACGTTCGATCTGCTGCCCGCGTGGGAAGCCAAGATACGGGACAAGAAAGAGCGTCACCGCCTTCAATGTGAGCGCGCGCTACGCGACTTCGATAAATGGCAGAAGAACATTGCGGACCTGAAAGTTCTGACGGATGGACAGGCGATCTGACAATCGCGTGCTGATTTCATGCGCACCCTCCCCCTGAGGGTGAGGCTGCGGCAGCCCTGCTACAGGATCACTCGCTCATCTCCGACTCGTCTCGTGATCCGTTCGCGATCCAGATATTCCAGTAGAGGGATGGCATACTTTCGGCTCACGCCGGTCAGGTCCTTGAAGCGCGCGACATCGATGTTCGGCGATTTGGATTTGTACTCGGCTACGGTCTGGCGCAGGCAGTCCAGTGCGGCACGGTGGAATACCAGGTCTTCGCTGATCTTGACCAGCACGCGATCGCGGAGCAGTAAGGTCACGATCTTCTGGGCGCGAGCCCGGTCCACTTTCAGCGATCCGAGCACTTCCTTGAGCGCCGGCACTTTCAACCCGGCGGACGAGAACGCTTCCTCAATAACTCTTTTGGCTTTGGCCTCTTCGTCTGTCATGGCGACGCCGCGCCCCGGCACTCGAACCTGCTCGCCGCTGATCTCGAGCTTTTTATCTTTCAGCAGTGAGTCGAGCATCCCCGCGAAGAGTTCCGGCGGCGAGTCGAGTCGATCGCGCAATGCTTCTTTGCCCATACCGGCCACAAGCGGATTGGTATCGTGAAATGCAGTGACTGCGGCGATCGCATCGGCGCGCAACTGTGCAAAGGCAGCACTCGCGATGTAGTAGTCGCTGACGAGAAGGACGGCTTTGCTCGCCACGAGTGACTTGCCGACCTGCAGCAGACGAGATGGATGCCAGCCCGTTTCGGCCAGCGCGTCGGCGGAACGAAGTCCTTGCGCGCCCCGCCGTGAAATGCGTGCGCTGAGCGTCTGCTCGGGCGTCGCCGTCGAGATGGCTTTGAGGAGATTCAACTGCACTGCTATGGGGACTTTTCTCATCGGAGCGGTGTCGAGTACCACCCCGCCGCCGATCGTCACGACCGGAGAGAACTGGCGCAGGATGAACCTGTCGCCAGACAACAGAAGCACGGGTTCGTCGAGTTTCAGCCGTATCATGCGCTGTGTGCCCGGCTTCATCATTGCATTCTGCGCTTCGCCTAGCAGGCGGACGGTCGCGATGGTTTCGGCTGTCTGCGCGTGGAAGTGGACGCGAGCGCGATCCTTCATCGATTTCGATGAAGGCAATAGGGTCACTTCAGCGTCGATCAGGCGACTGGAGCGGAACCAGCCGGGGTGAGTCAGAACCGTGCCGCGAGCCAACTCTTCGACCTTGGTTCCGGCCACATTTAGCGCGGTGCGCTGGCCGGCAACGGCTTGTTCGGCTGCTGCACCGTGCACCTGTATGCCTCGTACGCGCAGCAAGCGCTGCTCTCCGGGCGTGGCCTCCAGTTCCTGCTCTTTGCGAATCGTGCCCGAGATCAGCGTGCCGGTCACGACCGTGCCAAACCCCTTCATCGTGAATACGCGGTCAATGGGCAGGCGAACGGGGGCGCTGGAGTCTTTTGTCGCAACTTCGGCAGCTACACTGACGAGCGCCTGCTTCAGTTCGTCGAGGCCTTCGCCACTAATTGAACTTAC
>Ga0196970_1001207_pt1 | contig 19225 bp, 20 predicted proteins | sample S1v_513CmetaG_FD_148672 | JGI IMG/M metagenome (GOLD analysis project Ga0196970, IMG submission 148672) | Soil microbial communities from Anza Borrego desert, Southern California, United States - S1+v_5-13C | ecosystem: Environmental > Terrestrial > Soil > Desert | place: USA: California...
TTCATTAACCGTGGCAGTCAGGATGAAATGCGCGTTCCTGAGGTGTCAGCAACACAGCCAGTTGCTCCCGCAGTCCCTGCTCCCGGAGAAGAGGCTGCTACTCCTGAGCCTGAGTCTATAACTACTGCGCCGGTCGCTGTTCCTGCACCCCGGATTGTCGTACCGCCAATAGCAGAGACTGAAAGGCCTGCTATCCAGAAGGAGGAACTTAGTGAGCTACCTGCTCTTACAGCAAGCCTTATTGCTGCTGATGTAGAACCGGTACCCTTACGGGAAGCAGTAACAGTTACTGATGTTTCATTCCCCACAATGGAGCAGGAACCATTAGTGCAACAGGATAGGCAGTTCCTTGCATGGCTGCCTGTGAACGAGGAGAAGAAAGCCGGACTGAGAAGCCTGAAGGACAACGTGGACAGCAGAATAGCAGAAGTAAAAAACATTAAAAGCAACATTACAGAATCCGCCCTGGCACTGCGTCTGGGCGACAAAGAACTGGTCATTAACTTTTAACCATTGAAACTTAGCTTTATGAAACTCATATATAGCATAGCAGTACTTTTATTTATCTCTGCTCAGGTATTTGCACAGGATGCAGACAGCACCTCTGACTCCACTAAGAAGAAAAACAAATATGCGGTAAGCGTTGGAACAGGTGGTCTGAAGGTTGGAGCTATAAAGGATTCCGACTCAACAGACAAAATATTCGACATACAGGTGGGCATGCTGGATCTCGGCATCAACTACCTGCAGGACAAGACCAACTACAATGACCCTGCGGTAAGGAACTTCCTGAATGTGAGCAGCGAGATGCAGAATGAAAATCTGTTCAGTCTGCGGGAGGCGAAATCCATCAACGTGAATATCTACCCTATCCTGCTCAAGTACCGGCCGTTGAAAACGGAAAAGCAGCGGATATATATCACAGCCGGATTAGGTCTGCAGATGTACAACTTCAGGTTCAACAAACCGATCACCTACCTGAATGAGACCACACCGATGGTGATCATGGACACGCTGCACTTCAGCAAGAATAAGGTGGGCCTTACTTATCTTTCCGTTCCACTGATGTTCACCCTGAAGACCAAACTGGCGAAAGATGCGTGGCTGGTATATGGTGCGGGCATTACTGCAGGTTACCGCATTGCCTCATGGACTAAACAGGTGTCCACAGAACTGGGGAAGCAGAAGAACCAGGATCAATTCAACTTCAATAACTTCAATAGCTGTGTGACCGCAGAGCTGGGTGTCGAAGGTTATTTCCGACTTTATGCCAGCTATCAGCTCACCCCATTGCACGACAACCTGCTGGAACAGCACCCCTACTGCATCGGCGTGAGGTTCCTGGGAATATAATTAAAGAGCATATCCTTGTATTAACCAATGAGGATGGGTCCGGCTGCTTCAGCCGGACCCTTTGTTTTACAATATTTCTCCACATCCATTCATTGAAATGCTGCTCCTGATATCTTTGTAGGCAAGAGAGGGACTACCGTTGAAATATTTCTTCAAGAAAGGTATTGTAGAGGCAGGATGTGATGAGGCAGGCAGAGGCTGCCTTGCCGGGCCTGTGTGCGCTGCAGCGGTGATACTCCCTCCAAAATTCCGCCACCCGCTGCTGAATGACAGCAAGCAACTGACCGAAGAAGAAAGAGACAAGCTTCGCCCGATTATAGAGAAGAAGGCACTTGCATGGGCTGTAGCGATGGTAGACCACGAAGAAATAGACAAGATCAATATACTTCAGGCTTCCTTTAAGGCCATGCACCTGGCTATAGATAAGTTAGCCATGCGTCCGGAGCTGCTGCTGATAGATGGGAACCGCTTCGCCCCTTATTTGGGCATCGTACATCAATGTATCGTTCAGGGCGATGCCCTATATGCACCCATAGCGGCCGCCAGCATACTGGCGAAGACGCACAGGGATGAGTATATGAAGTCGCTACATGAAGACTTCCCCCACTATAACTGGAAACAGAATAAAGGCTATGGCACTCCGCATCACAGGCGGCAGATGAGCATTCATGGCTTCTCGCCTTTCCATCGGTTGACCTTTAAGGTAGATCTGTCGAACTTTGAAGAGGAGGCAGCTGAAGAGGGAATCATGCAAGAGGAAGCGACAGCTCAAATATAGCGCCCGTAGGTGTATTGTCTTTTACGGTTAGGGTTCCCTTCTGTTCTTTAATGATCCTCTGAGTAAGATAGAGGCCCAGCCCGGTTCCCTTAGTCTTTCTGGTGTCTTCGTTACCTATGCGGTAAAACTTTCTGAATATCTTTTGCTTCTCACTATCGGGTACACCATGCCCCTCGTCGGATACCTGGAAGGTAAGACGATCGCCCTTTGTCTTTGTCACCAGCAGGATGGTCTTATCTGCCGGTGAGTACTTAATAGCATTTTCTATCAGGTTACTGATCGCCATCTGCAGCATCAGTTTATCCGCAAACACCGTATGGCCCTCACTGGCAATGTCCGCCACGAAGCGTTCAGGGTAGCGCTGCTGGTAGTCCCTCACCATGGTCTCTATCAGCTCCTTGAAGCTAAGCTTCTCTTTCATTGGCTTGTATTGCCCACCTTCCATCTGGCTGGCCAGCAGCATATTGTTGCACAGTTCATTCAGCCGGTTCGCCTCCTTGATACATTTATCTATCAGCAGATTTTTCTTCTCTTCGTCCAGTTTATACTTTTCAAGGGTCTGCAGGTTTAGCTTCATGGCAGCTATCGGACTTTTCAGCTCATGTGTCACCGACAGCATAAAGTTGGTTTGCTGTTTGCTTAGCCTGATGCTCCTGAGAAAGGAGGTGTAAACAATTGCCGCCCCTATGAAGATAACCAGCAGAAAGGTGCTGCCCTCTCCCAGGTATTGCTTTCTCCTGGTCATTCTTGTTTCTTCCAATTCATCCATCTGCTCTCTGAACCTGGGCGGATTGTTCACGCTGTCTGCTCCGGACCGGAGGTGAAACACCTGGAGATGATAGATACGCTCGCTTTGCTTGTACAGGCTAAAGCCCCAGAATATGAGGGCTGCAATGGTATAGACTAATAGTAAGAGATATATAGTGTTGAAGTACCGCATTTATTGTTGCGTTGGCTCGTTTTTCCGGTAGCCGATTTTCTGTACCCTCAGCCCCACCTGCAATACTTCTGGCAGGGGGTTCACTCTCATGTTTTGTTCAAACCTAATTTCATAGGTGCCAGGCTTCTTAAAAACCATGGGATCATCGTTCCTGGTCATTGGCATCCGCTGCTCCCATATCTCGCCCATGCCTCTGCCCAGCCACTTGCCAGATGTTTCAGCAAGCGGTATCTCTATCCTCGCTTCCGAAAAGCTAGTATCCCCAGGCTGCTTTGTGTAGACTGTAAGCCAGATATTGGAAAATGGATACGCCTCAGTGTGCCTGATGATGAAATACAGGTTATAAAGAGCTGCGGTGTCTGTAATATCTACCTTGAAGCTGGGATTGAATTTATAGTCCCACTGGTAGCGTGGGATGGTCACGCTTTTCTGATAATATGGCGAAGGCATACAGCCACCCAGCCAGCATGCTGCAATTAAAGAAACTAATATCAGGAAATTACCTTTCAGAATGTTCATCCTTTGTATAGCCTTATAACACATTTAATATCTGTTCCTTGGCCTTTTCCAGCTCGTCCTTCATACCTATTACCAGTTGTTGTATCTCCGCATTGTTTGCCTTTGCGCCCAGGGTGTTTATCTCCCTCCCTACTTCCTGAAGGATGAAGCCAAGTTTCTTTCCCTTAGATGTTTCGTTCCTGGCTATGATGCTGTGAAAATACTCACAGTGTTGCTTGAGCCTCACCTTCTCCTCTGAGAAGTCCATCTTTTCAATATAAAAGATAAGCTCTTGTTCAAAGCGATTTGCGTCAATGTTCTCTGCACCAACAGCACCTTCCAGTGTTTGAGACAGTCTGGTTCGTATTTTGTCTGTACGCTGGGCCTCCAGTGGCAGTATCTGCTGCAGTAGCTCCTCTATATTGCTTATTTTTTCTGATATATCTTTCTGTATAGATGCTCCCTCAAGCTTTCTATGATCCATGAGGTGCTGTGCGGCTTCTTCGATCAGCTTTTTTGCCTCCAGCCATTCCTCTTCAGGTAATACATCCTGCTCGGGCACCACCACTTCCGGCATTCGCATGATGGTGGAAAGGATATTATCCTGTGGTATGTTCAGCTGGTCGGCTATCTGCTTCATACCCTGGTAGTAGTAAACAGCCAGACCGGTATTGATAGTCATCGGCTTCGATGCTCCGTCCTGCCTGACGGCAATATTGAAATCTATGCTGCCGCGGATAAGTATGCTGTTAAGTAAGTTCCGGATATCAAGCTCGTATGACCTTAGAAGGGGTGGAAGCTTTGTAGATATCTCAAATTGCTTCCCGTTCAGCGATTTTATTTCTACTACGATCTGGCGGCCATTAACCGTTGCTTCCGCACGGCCAAACCCCGTCATCGAATACAGCATAGATTTTATTTGAAACAAAAATCAGCAATCGTTTCCCAATAAAAAAACATTCACCGGTAAATATGGAAAAAAGAGCCTAAAATCATCTTAATTCACAGAAACTCAAACGTAAATTGGCCGAGTATTTGGCTATTTTTGTTTGATTTCAATAAAAAACTGCGAATGCGTATTTGCTATATCTTTCTTTTTTGTCTGGCTTCAATTGCTGCTGGTGCTCAGCAGTCCTCCACCTCGCGTACCGAGCTGGAGAAGCGCAGGCAGAACATAATGGAAGCTATTCGGGCTACACAACAGCAGCTGGAAATAACCAAAAAGGATAAGAGCGCGAGCCTGGGTCAGCTTCGGGCACTTCAGAATAAACTGGCGGAACGGCAAAAGCTGATTAACAACATTAACCAGGAGGTAGCGGAGATCAATAAGAATATTCAGTATTCGGCACAGGAGATAACGCAGCTCCGGCAGAACCTGGAAATGCTGAAGATCCGTTACGCGCAGTCGGTGCGCTACGCTTACAAGAACCGGAGCTCGTATAATATGCTCGCCTTTCTGTTTTCCGCCGACGACTTCAACGAAGCAATAAGGCGGCTGAAGTACCTTAAGAAGTACCGGGACTACCGAAAAGACCAGGCAGACCAGATCCGCCTTACTCAGACGCGTATTGAAAAGAAACTTGGCATACTGAATACGGAGAAAAGCCAGAAGGATGTATTGCGAAGCGCTGAAGAGCAGCAGAAGATGGTGATAGAGAAGGAAAGGCAGGAACAGGACAAGGTGGTAAGGGAGCTGAAGGGCAGAGAAAAGGAGCTGGCTGGTGCTATTGCAAAGAACCAGAAATCCCTGCGGCAGCTAGACAGGACCATCTCAAATCTCATCAAAAGGGAGATAGAACTGGCAAAGAAGCGCGAGGAAGAAGAGAGAAGACGGCAGGAACAACAACGGCGTGAGGAAGAACAACGCAGACTGGCGGCAGTAGCAGCCAGTAATACCAGTGTAAACACGGGCTCAGGAGTAAAACCTGCCGTGCCTGGCGGCAGTACACCGGCATCTACACCTGCAGCCACCAAGCCAACATCTGCTGCAAGCAAACCTGTGGCTGCTAATGTGCCAAAGCCTGCAAGTGTAGAAAGGCCCACTTATAAGCTAAGTCTCACACCAGAAGCAACGGCCATCTCAAACAACTTTGAGAGCAACAAGGGCAAGCTTCCCTGGCCAGTGGCGACAGGCTTTATTGCAGAATCCTTTGGTAAGAAGAAGCACCCCGTTTATAACATTATGCTGGAGAACACAGGTATAGAAATTCAAACGAGCCCGAACTCTCCGGCCCGGGCGGTGTTTAATGGAACCGTCAGCGGTATTTTCTTTGTGCCGGGCATGGGCCAGTGTGTCATGGTTACGCATGGACAGTTCTTTACCGTTTATTCCCGACTAGGTAATCTGACAGTGAAGAAAGGTGACCAGGTAGCGCTCAAGCAAACGTTAGGTTATGTAATTCCCAACGACAATGGCGATAATCTAATGCACTTTGAGCTATGGAAGGTGGGCAGCAATGATAAGCCTTTCGCCCAGGACCCTGCCACATGGATAGCCCGATAGGCAATCATAGTTAAATCAGAACATTTCCGGTCATTTCCTCTGGTATAGGCACGCCCATATACTTAAGAATAGTTGGAGCGAGGTCTCCCAGCTTTCCACGGTTAATACTGCCATTGAAATCCTGAGAGATAATAAAGAATGGAACCGGATTTAGGGTATGGGCAGTATTGGGAGATCCGTCTTCATTCACCAGGTAGTCTGAGTTGCCATGGTCCGCCGTCAGAAATATGCTGTACCCGTTTGCTAATGCTATCGGCGCAATGCGTCCGACGCACTGATCTACTGTTTCCGCTGCTTTTATTGCAGCTTCCCACACGCCGGTATGGCCTACCATATCAGCGTTTGCAAAGTTCAGACAAATAAAGTCAGCTGTTTGGTTCTCAATCTCAGGAATGATGGCGTCGGTCAGCTCAAACGCACTCATTTCAGGCTTCAGATCATAGGTTGGAATGGTCTTAGGAGAGGGTATCATGATCCTGCGCTCACCTTCGAATGGCTGTTCCCTTCCACCGCTAAAGAAGAAAGTTACGTGCGGGTATTTCTCTGTTTCTGCTATCCTTATCTGCTTCAGACCATGGTTTGCCAATACCTCACCGAGGGTCATGGTAAGGTTATCATTATTAAAAATGACCCCAACGTTCTTGTATGTTTTATCATACTCGGTCATTGTTACATAATGAAGATTCAGAGGCTGCATATCGTAGTCAGGATATGCCCCCTGCGTAAGGGCCTGGGTTATTTCCCTGCATCTGTCTGTACGGAAGTTAAAGCAGATCACCACATCACCATCTTTGATAGTTGCTGCTGGTGCTCCCGCTGAGTTCTGCATAATCAGCGGCTTCAGGAACTCGTCTGTAACGCCTTCAGCGTAAGATTCCTCTATTCCCGTTACCACATTGTACACACCTTTCCCTATACCCCTGGCAAGCGCATCATAAGCCACTTTTACTCTTTCCCACCTGTTATCCCGGTCCATGGCATAAAACCTGCCTGTTACTGTAGCAATAAAGCTCCTTGTGCCTTGAATATGCTCCTGCAGTTCGGTAATATAGCCCAGCCCGCTTTTCGGATCGGTGTCTCTTCCGTCCGTGAACGCGTGTATGGCAATTTTATCTACATGCTGTTTCTCGGCGAGCGTACAAAGCGCCTTAAGATGATTTATATGTGAATGGACACCACCATCACTCACCAGACCCATCAGGTGGAGTGTCTTCCCAGTTCCACGGGCTGATGCGAAGGCCGCCATCAAAGTCTCATTCTGCTCAAGCTGGCCCTCTCTGATCGCCACATTAATGCGCTGGAGTTCCTGGTACACAATTCTGCCCGCGCCTATATTCAGGTGTCCTACTTCCGAATTGCCCATCTGACCTTCCGGCAGTCCGACCTCCTCGCCACAGGTCACCAGTTCAGTATGCGGATATTTACTGTATAAAGATTTTACAAAGGGAATGTTTGCATGTGCAATAGCATCAGACGTCGGAACCTGGCCATGACCCCAGCCATCCATTATGATCAGTATTACTTTCTCAGGCATGGGCGCAAAATTACGCCATTAGAGTGCTTCTTATATTGAAATTCTCTTTTCAGGTCTGGATTGACTATTTTTATGCATTGTACAGAATCTTCCGGTTCATCCTTTTAGTCATCAATGCCTCAATAAGTATAGTCTTTGGCATATAAATTGAACCTTATGGTTAATAGTTCGGAGGTTAACTCGTAATGAATCAGTTGTTAAAAAAGATAGTATTTACCCTTTTGTTCGTTTTTGCTGCTATGGCAGGATTTGCGCAGGCTCCGCTGGAAGCCGTTGGCAGTTCTATCGGCAGTGGAAACGTAGGTGGTATTGCACGGCATTTTGATAATGCGGTGTCACTCACCGTGCCCGGCTCACAGGCCACCTATAGCAGATCTCAGGCAGAAATGGTCCTTCGCGACTTCTTCAATAAGAATGGCCCCAAGGGACTTTCCATCAACCGTAGTGGCGAAAATAGCAGTGGCAGTTATGCCATAGGAACGCTTGCCACTGCAAATGGTAACTACCGCACCTATTTTGTTCTTCGCTCGAAGGGCAGCGGCTACGTCATCCAGGAGATCAGGCTGGAACGGTAGCCTTCCAGACTGGTATCCTTTCTATTTAACAATCTTGAGTTTGGCATAGTTCAGCATGATCTTCTTCTGCCCATGGCCGGTACCAAAGTCGATAGTCGCAATCTTATTATGCACCCCGCCTTCGATGTTCATGATCTTGCCAAAGCCAAACTTCTGGTGCTCCACCTGCATTCCGGTTTCCATAGTCGCCGGATCGTCTGCTTTAAAGTCGGCTGATGGCTTGTGTGCCACCGTTGTGGTCTGCTGCTGCAACTTATCTGCAAGCTTTTTGAGGGAAGGGACTTTTTCGAATGACTGGTTAAGCATATTACCATATGCATTCACCGAGCCAGTCGCTCGGTTACCCATGCCTGTAAAGGTCCTGTCAATGTATTGATCCGGCACTTCTTCAATAAACCTGCTGGGATCATTCTGTACGAGGCTGCCAAACCGGTACCTGCTGGAGGCGTAGGTGATCCATAACCGCTCCTTGGCTCTTGTTATTGCTACATAGAAGAGCCTGCGTTCTTCTTCAAGGTCCGCGCGGTCGTACAGACTCATCGAGCTTGGAAAGAGATTTTCTTCCAGCCCTACGTTAAAGACACAAGGGAACTCCAGGCCCTTCGCAGCGTGTATGGTCATCAGCTTCACGGTATCCTGGTCTTCGTCTTTGTTGTTGTCAGCATCCGTAAGCAAGGTGATCTGTTGCAGGTAGCTGCCTAAGCTTTTGTCCCGCAGTTCTCCTTCCTCGTCCGGAGTTTCAGTAAATTCTTTAATGGAGTTCAGCAGTTCCTGTACGTTTTCATATCTCGCCAGCCCCTCCACTGATTTATCATTATACAGCTCCTGCACAAGGCCTGTTCTCTTTCCCACAGCAAAAGCCAGGTCGTAGGCGTTGTGGGTATCCAGCATCGTCTGAAAACCCCTTATCATAGTCACAAACCCTTCTATGTGGTTTGCCGCTGCTCCCTTCAATCCCACTATCTCCGGAAGCTGTATGATCTCCCAGAAGGTCTTGCCTGTCTGGTTAGCTGCAATGAGTATCTTATCTACACTCGTCTTTCCGATACCTCTGGCGGGATAGTTGATAATCCGCTTCAGGTTTTCCTCGTCACGGGTATTCACTATCACTCGCAGGTAAGACAAGTAGTCTTTGATCTCCTTTCTTTGGTAGAACGACACGCCGCCATATAGCTTATAGGGTATGTTCATCCTCCTCAGACTTTCTTCAAATGCGCGGGACTGTGCGTTCGTCCGGTATAGTATGGCAAAGTCTTTATTGCTGTAGTGGTTGCGGAGCTTCATCTCCGTAATAGCATCGGCAATAAATCGCCCCTCGTCGTTGTCTGTCATCGTCCGCACCAGCTTTATCTTCTCTCCTTCACTGTTGCTGGTCCAGAGTTCCTTAGGTATCTGATTCTTGTTGTTGGAGATGATGTTGTTGGCGACATTCAATATCGCCTGGGTACTCCTGTAGTTCTGCTCCAGCTTCACCACCTTCACGTCTTCATAGTCATCCTGAAACTGCAATATGTTCTTCACAGTCGCACCGCGAAATGAATAGATACTCTGTGCATCGTCACCCACCACGCATATATTCTCGTTAACTGCTCCCAGCATCTTTATGATCTGGTACTGTGCAGTGTTGGTATCCTGGTACTCATCTATCAGCACATACCGGAACCGGTGCTGATACTTTGCCAGTACCTCAGGAAAATGGGTCAGCAGAATGTACATTTTGAACAACAGATCGTCAAAGTCCATCGCTCCGTTCTTGAAACAGCGCTTTGCGTAGGCATCATAAATGTCTCCCATCAGCGGCCTGTTACTTCTTGCATCCTCCTGCTGGATGTACGAGTCCTGCCTGTACATCGCCGGATCTACCAGGTTGTTTTTTGCAGCAGATATCCGGTTATATATATATGCAGGCTTATAGTGTTTATCATCAAGGTTCATGTCATTGACTATTCCCTTGATCACGCTCTTTGCGTCGTCTGTATCGTAAATTGTAAAGTTGCTGGGGTACCCAAGTTTATTGGCTTCAGCCCTAAGTATCCTTGCAAATACCGAGTGGAAGGTGCCGATATACAGATTACGTGCCTCCGTGCTTCCCAGTATATGCTCTACCCGCTCCTTCATTTCAGCAGCGGCCTTATTTGTAAACGTCAGTGCTAGTATATTGAACGCATCTACTCCATGCCTCATCAGGTGAGCGATCCTCGTGGTAAGTACCTTGGTCTTTCCGCTGCCAGCTCCGGCAACGATCATCAGGGGGCCATCAATGTGCTCTACAGCTATACGTTGCTGTTCATTCAATCCGCTAAGGTAATCTTGCATATCGCGAAATTACGGGTTGGTAAGGAAAATAAATGTTCAGCGTGATCCTGTTAAAGAATTTAAAAATCACTATGTACTTAATTCTTTCCTTTGGCAGGTACGAGTAAATTTGTACTCACCACCATATTCTTATGTTTCGTTTTCAGGAGCTATCAAACTTATATTTACTCGGCCTACTCCCGGTACTTGTCGTGCTGTTCATCGGCTTCGTCATCTGGAGAAGGAACCGCCTCAAAAAGCTTGGAGGCCAGCGACTCATTTCAGCACAGTTACTGGGCTCAATTGCCGGAAGACCCACTACCAAGTTCGTCCTCCTCGCTATCGCCTTCGTGACGCTCGTTTTTGGATGGGCGAACCTTCAAAAGGGATCAGGGGTAGAGAATGTGCAGCGAAAGGGCGTGGATGTGATCATTGCACTGGACGTGAGTAAGAGTATGCTCGCACGAGACATACAGCCCGACAGACTCACCAGGGCAAAGCAGCTGGTGCTGAGCATGCTGGAAAAAATGGAGAATGACCGTGTGGCACTCATCATATTTGCCGGTCGTGCCTATTTACAGGTGCCGCTTACAATCGACTACAGCGCCATGAAGATGATGCTTCAGAATGTCAGACCTGATCTCGTACCCACGCAGGGCACTGTAATCAGCGAAGCCATTGATCTTGCACTTCAGTCTTTTTCTCAAAAGGAAAAGAAATATAAATCACTCATTATTATCTCAGATGGTGAAGACCACGATGCAAAAGCATTGGAAAGAATAAGAGAAGCTGCTGATGCAGGTATCCTGGTTCACACAGTAGGTATTGGCTCACCAGAAGGAACTACCATCCACGATCCGGAAACCAATGCTGTAAAACTCGATGAAGAAGGTAATCCTGTTATATCCCGACTAAACGAAGAAGAGTTACGATCACTTGCATCGGCGGGCAGAGGAACTTACAGTCTGCTCCGTAACACTGACGAGGTAGCTACACGACTCGCAGACGAAATTGATGGGATGGAACAGAAGAGTCTGGGTGCTGTGGTTTTTAGTAGTTACACCAGTTACTACCAGTACTTTCTTGGATTTGCACTTCTGGTTCTTATTGTAGAATGGTTGTTAGCCGGGTCATCACTGAAAAAAAAGAAGCCCACAGTATGAAAAGCTCATCGATAGTTCAATTCCTGCTGCTACTAGTATTGCCTATGTCCGTTTGTGCACAGAAGAAGCATGTGAAGGAAGGAAACAATTTCTATCAGCAGCAGAAGTACAAAGAAGCTGCCGATGCCTATCAGCAGGCACTTGTGCAAAATCCTACTTACGTCCCGGGTCTTTTCAACCTTGGGAATGCATTGATCAAGCAGAAGAACTTCGATGCTTCCAGACAGGTCCTTGGCAACACAGCAAAAACCAGCACCGACAAATCAGTAAAGGCAAACGCGAATTACAACATAGGCAACACATACATGCACGAGCAAAAGTGGGAGCAGGCTGTTGAGTCTTATAAGCAGGCGTTGCGCAACAACCCACAGGATGAAGCAGCAAAATATAATCTTTCTTATGCGCTGCAGATGCTAAAGAAGCAGCAGGGAGGTGGTGGAAAGGATAAGAATAAAGAAAACCAGGACAATAAAGACAACAAGCAGGACGAGAACAAGCAGGACGATCAGAAGCAGGAGCAGGAAAATAAAGACGAGGGTAAGAATGAAGAAAAGGGGAACCAGGAGAACGACAGAGGAGACCAGCAGGAAGAGCAGAATAAAAGGCCGCAACCGCAACCGAGCAAGTTGTCTGAACAGCAGGCGGAGCAACTGTTAAACGCTCTCTCCCAGGAAGAAAAAAAGTTGCACGACAAGAAAGAAAAAGGCAAAGCGATCAAGGTAAAAGTAGAGAAGGATTGGTAACATTTTTTAACCGCAGTTTGCGCATTTAGTCGTTTTACTTTTTGAGTTTGTACACAGGTTTTCAACACCCGCTGAAAAATATTTCCAATATTTTTTTTTAGTAGTAGAAATTCTTTTTAATATTGTGACAGGATTGTACTTGCTAACCCATCCTTATAAAAGTCCGGCAGTGAAAAACTGACCGGGCTTTTTCTTTTATCTTCGGTTTGCGTCTCTCTTATTCTGTCTTCTAACGCTTTTTATATGCTTCGCTACTTCGCTTTCAGCAAGCCTTTCCAGGTTCTTTCACAGTTCTCAGCAGAAGGCAGTAAGCAAACGCTGAAAGATTTTTTTCCTGCAGATCTCCCTAAGGATATTTACCCTGTAGGCAGACTTGACTATGATAGTGAAGGGCTCCTTATACTCACAAACGATAAGCAACTTACACATCGCTTGCTCGAGCCAAAGTTCAAACACAAAAGAACTTACTGGGTACAGGTGGAAGGTATACCAACAACCGATGCATTGAACCAACTCCGCAATGGAGTTTTCATCATCGTCAATGGGAAGCAGCATTTCACAGCACCAGCAGACGTACGACTGTTTAATGATCCGCCAGGGGTTCCTGATCGTGTTCCGCCTATCCGCTTCCGGAAGTCTGTTCCCGACTCGTGGTTGTCACTTACGCTTACTGAAGGGAAGAACAGACAGGTAAGGCGAATGACTGCTGCAGTCGGGCTACCTACTTTGCGACTCATTCGTTATAGCATCGGCAGTATCTCCCTCGACGGACTAGCACCTGGAAGCTATCGTGAACTTGGTAATGGTGAGCACATGTTGTTACTTTCCGGCACGTAAATAGCCGCCAACATGTTAAAATCCGCTAATCCGCTTAGTGTTAATCGGTAAGGTTTATTAGTCTAATCGGATTGGAATCTTATTTTTGCGTGTCATTGATCTTTATTATTTATGTTCAATCTTATTTTGTTTGGTCCTCCCGGCAGCGGAAAGGGCACCCAGTCCATCAATATTGTTACAACTTACCATCTCCAGCATATCTCTACGGGAGACCTGCTGCGCGATGAGGTAAGCAGGCAGACTCCACTTGGCGTCGAAGCCCGGAAGTATATGGATCAGGGTCTGTTGGTACCAGATGAAGTAGTGATTGGTATGATCAGTTCGAAGATCGATGAGTCTCCCGATGCACGTGGTTTTATCTTCGACGGGTTCCCAAGGACTAAAGCACAGGCCGAAGCCCTGGATAAACTTCTTGAGTTTAAAGGCACAGAAATAAATCTGGTTCTTGCTATGGAGGTTCCTGAGGAGGAGCTTACTCGTCGCCTCATAGGTCGTGGTGAAACTTCCGGCCGCAGCGATGATACCGAAGAGGTTATTACCAAGCGTATCAAAGAATACCACAGCAAGACCGAACAGGTCGCATCCCATTACTATGCTCAGGGCAAGCTGGAGCGCGTAAAAGGTGATGGCAATATTAATGACACGTTTAAACTCTTAAGCAAAGAGATAGATAAGTATTTGTTACCTGTATAGTGGAGAGAGGAAACTTTGTTGATTACATAAGAATATTTTGCCGCTCCGGAAAGGGCGGTGCAGGTAGCGTTCATTTCGCACGTACTAAGTTTAATCCACAAGCCGGTCCTGACGGGGGCGATGGTGGTCGCGGCGGACATATCATCCTTAAAGGAAATGCCCAGCTATGGACACTCCTCCATCTTCGCTATTACAAGAATGTGCATGCAGAGAATGGCGAGAACGGCAGCAAGAATAATTGCACCGGACGCGACGGAAAGGATATCATCATAGAAGTTCCACTCGGTACAATAGCTAAAGATGAAGAGACTGGTGAAATAGAAGCTGAAGTACTCGAGGATGGCCAGGAGGTTATCTGGCTTCCTGGTGGTCGCGGCGGATTAGGTAACATCAACTTCAAGACGGCTACCAACCAGGTGCCGGAACACGCTCAGCCAGGCGAGCCCGGCTTAGAAGGGTACAAACTTCTCGAGCTTAAGATATTGGCCGATGTTGGTCTCGTCGGTTTTCCGAATGCGGGTAAGTCTACACTGCTTTCAGTGGTCAGCGCTGCCAAGCCTAAGATCGCAGACTATGCGTTCACCACACTTACGCCACAACTCGGTATCGTTTCCTACAAAGGCGACAAGTCTTTCTGCATGGCAGATCTTCCGGGAATCATTGAAGGTGCCGCTGAGGGCAAAGGGCTCGGACATCGTTTCCTGCGCCATATAGAAAGAAATGCTGTATTGCTTTTTATGATACCCGCTGACAGTGCGGATCATGCTAAAGAGTTCCAGGTACTGTATAATGAGCTGGAACAGTTTAACCCCGAGCTCCTTCATAAGAAGATGATCCTGGCCATCACCAAGAGCGATATGCTGGATGATGAACTAAAAGAGGAAATCAGCGCTACCCTTCCAACGCATTTACCCCACACATTCATATCTGCAGTTTCCCAAAAGGGTATCACCACGCTTAAGGATATGTTGTGGAAGGCGCTTACCGAAGCTTAATATATGAAGTCTATTTCTCCCACTGAGTTGCAGCATCTGCTGCTCAACAACGAAGACCTTGTTCTGATTGATGTACGTGAATCCTGGGAAAGAGATGCGTTTAATATCGGCGGACTCCATATCCCTCTTGGCGATGTCATAGCCCGCAGAGAGGAGATAGCCCAAGAAAAACCAGTAATTGTATACTGCGAAAAAGGTATCCGCAGCGGCATTGTTATACAGCGACTGGAGCAGCTAGGTTTTCATAACCTCATCAATCTTTCCGGTGGCATGAAGGCCTGGAAAGCTGATCTTCTTTAGGTATGCTGACGTAACACCTCAAGGTGCCCTCCTTGCTCCGTCACTATCAGCTTGTGCTGCATCCCCAGTGTAAGTGTATGGCTGATCTCCTGATGCCCGCAGGGAAAGTCATAGCACACAGGATAATCGTACTCCTCCACCTTGTCCCTTATTATTTCCTCCACAGTCTGCCCAAACGGCCGCTCGGTATCTTCCATATCTGTAAACCCTCCAACTATTAGTCCTTTAAGGTTATCCAGTTTCCCCGCACGCTTCAGGTTCAGCAGCAACCTGTCTACGTTGTACAGGTGTTCGCCTATGTCTTCTATAAACAGGATCTTCCCATCGGTGTTCACTTCCGATGCTGAACCCGTCAGGTGCGCCAGTATGGCCAGGTTGCCGCCTGTGAGGATCCCTTCTGCAGTTCCCTCGCGGTTAAATGGGGATGGTGGAGCATGGTAATGCAAAGACACTCCGGTAAGTGCAGCATAGAAACTCTTAATGTGGTCTGCATTCACCGTATCGGGCTTAAAAGCACTTCCCATAGGACTGTGCAGTGTTGGTATGCCTGTCTGCGCATGTATATGGTTGTGCAGTACGGTTATATCGCTAAAGCCACATATCCACTTTGGCTTCCTGTTGAAGGTTGTAAAGTCTATCCGGTCTATGATCCTGCTAAGCCCATACCCTCCTCTTCCCATCAGTATCGCATCCAGGTCCGGGTCATCCATCATCTGCTGCAGGTCCTTCAGTCTTGCCTCATCGTTGCCTGAAAAGTAGTGATGCTCCGTTCCCACAGTCGCACCCATCTTCACTTCAAAGCCCCACAACTGCAATAGCTGTACAGCATAGGCCACTCTTTCTGCTGACACATAGCCCGAAGGGCATGTAATTCCTATTACTGAACCTTGTCTTAAATATGGTGGATGCTGTACCATTACTTACACTATTAAACCAACGTAAATGTAACCGTCTCTTATTTCCAGCGGATAGGTCTTTAGCTTATAGCCCTCTCCGCTTGTATTTCTCCCATTCACCGGGTCAAACCTGTAACTGTGCAGCGGACAAACAATTCTGCCCTGTGCGTCTATCCACCCATCGCAGAGTTTTGCACTCTGGTGCGGACATCTTGCGGCGAATGCATATATGGTTCCTCCTTTCTTCACCAGTCCTATAAGTTTCTCCCCTGCCACCACTTCTCTCATTTTATTTTCGGGCAGATCGTCTGCTGTGAACTCTTCTATCCTGATCCAAGTATATATCATCCCTATCTCCTCGCCTGAAAAAACTCCTTCATTAGCTGCGCACACTCACTTGCCAGAACACCATGGACCAGTTCTGTCTTTGGGTGAAATGGTGCAACATTCGTGCCCTCGTGTCTTGAGGCCGACACATATTTCCGGTATCCATTCTTCTCATCGCTTGCCCCGTATACTATCCTGGCCACCTTGCTCCAGTACATGGCACCGCTGCACATCAGGCATGGCTCCAGTGTTATATACATAGTTGCCTCTGTCAGGTATTTGCTCCCTACCTGATTAAATGCGGCAGTCATGGCAATGATCTCTGCGTGCGCAGTGCTGTCTTTCAACTGCTCCACCTGGTTGTGCCCTCTTGCTATGATTTTGTTGTCCCAAACCACCACCGCACCCACCGGCACTTCTCCAGCATCGTACGCCAGGCGGGCCTGCCTCAGCGCTTCTTTCATAAAACGGGTATCTGCTTCTTCCTGAGTCTCAGCACCTGTAGCGTAGCCGTTGTTATATCCTTCCATGTGTCTGTCGCAAAAGTAAGTGGAATAGTAATAGTGATATACCCTCATTCGGGGTCTTTACTGTCCATCACTATGGTCACTGGTCCGTCATTCACCAGTGCCACTTTCATGTCAGCGCCAAACGTTCCTGTTTTTACTTTCTTACCTGTCTCCCCTTCCAGTAGCTGCACAAAAAGTTCATACATGGGAATCGCTTTCTCAGGTCTGGCCGCCTTAATAAACGATGGCCTGTTGCCCTTTTTATACGATGCATGCAGTGTAAACTGACTCACCACCAGCACTTCACCCCCTGTGTCCTTTATATCGCGGTTCATTAGCCCTTGTTCATCAGGCATCACCCTCAGTTGGGCTATTTTCTTTACCAGCCAGTTTACGTCCTGCTCCTCATCATCGGCCTCCACTCCCAGCAGCACCAGGTACCCCGGACCAATCTCCGATGTCAGCTCTCCGGCTATGGTCACACTTGCAGTACTCACTCGTTGTATTACCGCCCTCATTTTTTCTTCTTCTTTTCTTCAAAACTAAATTAATTACCGGCCAACGATTTCAGTCCATGTGTACCTACGTTATCTCCATCTGATACATTCCCCCTAATTTTGGCCACCTATGTATGCAGCAAACGAGACCATAGTTGCTCTTGCCACCCCACCGGGCGAAGGTGCTATTGGTGTCATCCGGTTAAGCGGGGCAAATGCAATCACTATCGCCGATAAGATTTTCAAGGGCAAGCGACTTGCTCAGCAGCCCTCTCATACCCTTCACTTCGGTCACATCATCGATACCTCTTCCGGTGATTCGCCTCATAACATTATTGACGAGGTGGTCGTAAGCCTGTACAAAGGGCCTAAGAGCTATACCGGCGAGGATGTGGTTGAGATAAGCTGCCACGGCTCCGCTTACGTGCTTGGGAAGGCTATTGAGCTCTGTGCCTTCCATGGTGCACATATTGCAAAGCCCGGTGAGTTCACGCAGCGTGCATTCCTTAATGGCAAACTCGATCTCACACAGGCGGAGGCTGTTGCAGACCTTATTGCCAGTCAGTCCGGCGCCGCCCATAAAGCGGCTATCCACAATCTCCGCGGAGGTTTCCGCAGTGAGCTGGCTTCTATGCGCGAGCAGCTCATCCAGTTCAGTGCGCTCATCGAGCTTGAGCTCGACTTCAGCCAGGAAGATGTCGAGTTTGCCGATCGTACCCGCCTGAACAACCTGATCACTGAGCTTATCGCTGCCACCGACCAGCTCATTGATTCCTTCAGATACGGCAATGTTGTAAAGAACGGTGTCAGTGTTGCCATTGTCGGTCGCCCTAACGCCGGCAAAAGCACGCTGCTCAATGCCTTGCTGAACGAAGAGCGCGCCATAGTGAGCGACATCGCAGGCACTACCCGCGACACCATCGAAGAGGCACTCATCATCAATGGCATCCTGTTCCGCCTTATCGATACCGCCGGCATTAGGGAGCATACCCTGGATACCATCGAAAAGATAGGCATTGAACGCACCAGGAAGGCTATGACTGAAGCCGACATTGTTGTTTACCTGTTCGATGTAAGCAACGATGTGGAAGCCATTCTGTCTGAGTTGCAGCTTCTCGATACCAAAGGGAAAACATTGCTCCTTGTGGGTAACAAGTCAGACGCTCTCCGCTTTCCTCAGGCCAGGGACAAGTTCTCAGCTCTTCACGACGGACAGGTGTTATTCATATCAGCCAGCCTTAAGGAAAATGTCCAGTCGCTGAAAGACGCACTCTTTAATGCAGTGGAATCTGGCTCCTCCCGCCATGAGGGCACCATCATCACCAGCAGCCGACACCATGCGGCCCTGCAGGAAGTCTCCAAGTCACTCCACGATATCCGGGATGGCCTTGCCAACGACATCCCATCTGATCTGGTAGCCTTAGATATCCGCCGTGCGCTCTACTTCCTCGGCGAGATCACCGGCGAAATCACCAATGAGGACAAACTGGATTACATCTTCAGCAAGTTCTGTATAGGCAAATAAAGCTCCATGCTTCCGCATCACCTCTTCCCACCTGTCACTAAAGGCACCGTAACCTCCTGCCTGCTGTGGCTGCCTTTAATAGTCAGAGAAAAGTCGAGTATATGTCTCCCTGCGTATTATCAATAAGATACAGAGCAATCTACCCACACCGCTGAAACCCCTATTACAAAAGTACTACCGCCTGTTCCAGTCTATCCGGAATAATCTCACCAAACGAAAAAAATAATGAGGCAGGTATACTGTCGCAATCGTTAGCGCAACGCT
>Ga0196970_1001208_pt1 | contig 19214 bp, 29 predicted proteins | sample S1v_513CmetaG_FD_148672 | JGI IMG/M metagenome (GOLD analysis project Ga0196970, IMG submission 148672) | Soil microbial communities from Anza Borrego desert, Southern California, United States - S1+v_5-13C | ecosystem: Environmental > Terrestrial > Soil > Desert | place: USA: California...
CCGGCACGTCATCACCCCTGCCTCATCAACATAGGGCGTGGTATTTGTGATCTTCTCTTCGAGTTCAAAATCTACATCAGCACGCGCGACTCCATTACTATCAATCGTCTGCCACTCGTCAGTATTATGATTATAGACCTGTAGGTAGACAGGCGAGAGTGAGGGAGCAAGATCAGAGTGCCCTTCCCACTCAATTTGTCCTTCTTGTGCTGTACCGATAAAATTCTTGAATTGATGAAGCATATATGAGAGGGCTGCTTCCTGCGGTACCCCAATATCATTTCGCCGTGAAACATTCTCCTCCTCTTCCCCGGTATAGAGGTTTTCTAAATCATTAGTTGAGACAGGAAGGGTGACCTCATCTCCTCGTGAGTAGTGACTGTAGCCAATACTAGGCGACGCCGAAACAGAAAGCGAGACTGAGGCAGACGGCGAGGACGAGAGTGAGCTTGAAGGAGAGATTGAAGCAGAGGGCGAGATACTAATTGATGAGGAGGGGGAAACAGAGCGGGAGACGGAACGCGAGACACTGCTACTGGGAGAAACAGAACGGGAAACAGATGATGAAGGAGAAACAGAACTGGACGGTGACTGCGACGCTGAGGGCGAGACGGAAGGGCTCACAGACGAGGACGGTGAGGTATCGGTATAATCAATGGTTAATTTTGGCCTATTCCCGGCCGTTGCATCGTCTGAGGAGTAAACGAAATAACGATCATTTGATTCAGTATCGACTTTGATTAAGAAACCGTTATTCGTAAACGATCCCCCGGAAAGCATATCCTCAAGCATTTCCGCATCAAGGGTGAAGGTCTTATCCGTATTAATACTATCCGTCGTATTAAAGGTCGTTGAAGCAATCTCAGTCGCGTCGCGATCAGTCGTCGTATTCCCGATCCCGGCCGTCGCCCAGTTATCCCCAGTCGTTGCTTTATTCCAGGTAACTTCACTCTCGCTCCACGCGCGTTTCAAGCGGTACAAACGAACCGTCCTGTTATTCGTCGCGCGGAATGATCCTGCTTGCCACAATTTGAGCGTTAAGGTTGCGGAATTAATAATTGCCCCGGCAGGAATGGCCGAGAGATCGAACTGAAGGACGGCTCGCGCCTGCGTTATGCCATCTGAGCTATCAAGGCCAAAGTTTATATGAACTGAGGTTGGATCATTGGTCGTTGCGAGGTTCCCGTAGATTGTCGCGTCTTTCCCGGCTGAGGCATCGGGTTGAATTACTTCTATCGGCATACCCTTAAGGATAGGCTATAGAAGACTTACAATGCAAGGAGATCCCATCCGTCAATCTCGGAAACATACTTTTCTGTCCATCCACGCGTATACTTCTCGTTACGAAACTGCTCTTTATTCCACCTGCTCGGTGTCGCGTTATTCTCATGCCTGATATCAAGATTGGGAAACTGTGAGGAGAAGTTCTCTGCTTTCAAATTATCAACGCGCAACTCTCTATTATGCGTTCCCGGTTCATGCCCCATTTCGCGTACGTACTTATCAAAATCAACCTCACCATAGAGCGAGTTATTAAACACCGTTTCAAGTATGTCTACTCGTTTTTTATAATGCGTAAGAAGTGTTTCCCGGTAGGCAACGAGTCCTGACAACTGCTGAAGATCATCGCACCACAGACTATGACCATCTGCAAGCCTCACCCGCCATACATTCGTATTGTAGTAGTACGTGTCCTTTTTGGGAGGAATAAAGTCAAAGTGTGACGGGTGATACATCACATCGTGTTCTGCAAAGTAGATGATATCGGCCGTACTCTCTTCAAGCCCTGCTAAGATCTGTTTCGCCATCGTCAAATAGCCACGCTTAGCTTTCATATAGATTCTGTTATTCCCAAAATTCATTGGTTTGAGTGAAACAGCGGTAATGGGGATATTGGCTTTGAGTAGTTGGTTCTTCACCGCATGGCCTAAGCGCACCGGGACTCGATTATCAGTGTAGAAGAGTATCTGCTTACTAGGCTCAAGTTCTTTCTTTACTAGTTCGTGAACTATATTATTTTGTTTAATCTTCTCCATTCCTATATCGACAATATTCTTCTCGTCGTGCCACTCGGGAACCGGATAGAATTTATCAAGCAGCCATTGAAAGGTATGTTTCGCCTGTGGCCATTTGTCCTGCATGAAGAGTTCCCGGGAATACTCCCGTGCATGCTCAATCTGTGACTGCTTCTGCCGATACGGAAAACCAAAGTCGCCCCCCTGTGTTCTAAACATATGCGCATACCAGGTATCATGATTACAGACGACCCGCCCTCCTGATAGCCACGTTTTACAGGCAACCTCAACCCCCTGCTGCCCCCATGAGCCGAATTCCTCGTCACAAATATTGAGCTCCCAGTACTTATCCCGTGTTAGCAAGAAGCACGATCCTTGGATAGAAAGTGTCTCGGTCAACCCGTCATGGAGTTCCGGTTTGCCTGCGTCGCGCTTCCGGAATTCATTAAAGTACTGGAAGTGAAGTGTTTTATCAAAGCGAAATGAGGTAGACTTAGGAGAGTCTTTTGCTTTCCAGACCACTTCCCGCTTCATTTGTCCTCCACACTTTTCGCATTTCTCCGGTGTTGGTCCTTGATAGATTCTGTGACCACAACTAACGGCCACCATGTCAATTGAGAGTTCAGAGGGATCTTTTTTACCAATGCACACCCAGTCAAAGGCATGGAGGTTTCGCATCACAGGCACCATGGTATAGTTGTCCTGCATTTTGGCAAGTAGCTTTACGTCAAAGCCCTCGTCCAGTGCGCAGTGTGCATCAAGCTTCATTACGTATTTCGCATTGGAAAGACGACACAGCTGATTCGTCATGCCACGCTGTCCTAAGGAAACAGGGGAATAGAAAATAAGCACGTCCGGGTGATCGGGAATAGCAGGGTCGGCCCATTGTCCGTCAAGCCCTACAATAATCTGCGTCTTCCCCTGCTTGTTTTTTAATAGATCTTCAACGGTACGGGAAAGAAACATTTCGTTTCGCGCCGGGATGAGGATAGACAGATCGTAGTGTTTCATTCTATATTGGGGTTTTTCGTATCATTCGAATGCGTGGCAACCGGTTCTTTCGATAAGTGATACGCTCGACACTTCGGACAGCGATCTTTTCCCATCTCGTGACAGTGGCAGTAACAAATGTTATTTACCTTATCCATTAACGCCTCCAAAGAGTAATCCTAAGACGATAAGGACAATACCCAAAGTAATCGTCACTTCTTTCTTCGGAATATACCGTGACAGGATAATTATTCCTGCTAAGACTAACGAATTAAATAATTGTACAAAAGTTTCTAAGCTCATTTTTCCTCCTTTCCGTCGATCCATTCTTTATTCTTTTCTAAAATCGCACGCGTAATCTTCGGTTCGTACCCGAACGATTCAGCGAACGCACACCACGCGTAAACATCTTTCGGAATACACTTACTATTAAATCCCCTTTTATCAGCATAAATAAAACTCCACCATAGATTAAATCGTGGATCATCACCATACACAGCATCACGTATTGCATAATAATCAACTCCTACCTTCTCGCAAACGTCGTAGAGCTCTTGACACTGCGCAACTTTAAAGGCAATCGCGCGGTTCTCAGATAGCTTCACTATCTCAGCTTCAAGTAAACTCATCTGACGGATGCGTACATTAGCATTGTATACCTGAGTATACAGATTAATCAACTCGCGCCGTGCTCCTTCATAACCGCCAATAATAAGAAATCGCGTTTCTTTCGTATCGAGGAGCGGATGCTGTGGGGTCTCGCCTAAATATTCCGGTTGAAAGACAATGTTTTTATTAGACTTATGTCGCCATAACTCACAGTCTCCCGGATTAACCGTACTACGAATAACAATAAGGGGTGTTTCTAACCACTCAATACACTCTTCAACGGCTGAGGTGTCGAGTTTCCCCTCACCTTTTCCGCTCGGATCGTCTAAATAATCACCATAAGTCCTATTCGGCGTTGGCACACAGATAAACGCAACGTCGCACTGGTTAATTAGTTCTTTATCATTTGTAAATTTCGGCGTACCTTGAAAATCTTTAAATGCTTCTGCCGTGTTCCTCACATACACCAACGCATCCGGAAATAAATCCTGCATAGCCTTACCTACCCACCCATTCCCAATAATTGCGACTTTTTTCATAACACTTCAGGAAGCAGTATCCAGTCTTCTGCCTCAACATCACCTAAGCTAATCTGCCAGGTGTGAAACTTTCCAAAGCGATAGATGGAGACCCATTCATCACGAAGCAGACAGTATTCCTCGGTATTATTCCACGCAAGGCGCGTGATCTTTCGCCCGTTGAGCAGTTCCTTAAACGCATCAATAAAGAGATACCGTGCCGGTGCTTCCCGGTGTGGAACAGGACTTTGTGAAGCCATTTTGCTTTCTTCTGGATTATCCATGGGTTATTAACTCCCTTGCTTTCTTCGATATTGATTTATCAATTGTTACCGCAAGTGCTCTCATCGCAGTGTGCACCCCATCAATCTTCTGTCGCATTTCAGCTTTGGAATCGGGATCAACATGTATCGTATAGTCTTCCACGTCATTTAAAAGCGGATGGATATTTTTATTTATCTGTCCGAATTTCACCGCTATTTTATCGTTCCAATACTGCAGCTTTGTACTATTCATGAACGGATACTCCTGACTGATGATGAGGAGGCACTTGACCGCCGTCTCTTCTCGATATACTCATCAATTGCTCGTCTGATATGTTCTGATCGATCGAGTTCCCCCATCGCGCTCAATGCATCGATCTGGGTTTGAGGCAGAAGGACGTGGACGCGAATCATGTGTCTATTATGCACATGCCTTCTCTTCCGTGTCAAGCGGTTGGTTTCACATAAAACCACGAGCGGGTATTCTCGCGCAGTTCTCCGGGTAGTTTGTCTTTTCGTCCCAAGATAAAGAGTGGAGATAGCCGGTACGCATCCATATACGCATGAATCGCATAGGGCACTTGCTTTAGGTTCTGCATATTGTGACTTTTTATATAGTCGTGTCCTGAGACGATCCCGCCGGGTCTCACTTTTCTTTGCCATGAGGCAATATCATTCACGACCTCAGTAAATTCATGATTTCCATCGAGGTAGACAAAGTCGAGTGATTCGTCGGTAACATCTTTTGCTACCTCAGTGCTATATCCTTTAATAACTAAAGAACGCGTGCCATACGGTCTAAGTTTTTCTTTTGCCTCTTCATATAACACATCCATTTGCGCCTGTGTCATATGATCACGATACCCCGTATACTGCGCCCATGCATCGACTGAGATGAGTTTTAAGGCAGGGTTCGCTCGCAAAAGGATATCTGAGTATACCCCGCGCTCAACGCCTATCTCAGCCCCACACGTAAAGCCGAGTTCTGCGAGAAGAACAGCGAATGTTTCCCGTGAGGTATTCGGGATCTCATAGAACCGCTTCCCCGGTTCTAGGTTATACTTATTTAATATGTATTCTAATGTGTTCATATCTTTATTTCTTCCTCACCTGCTCGATTAGCTCCGGTGTCCACGTCGGGACAGGTGAGAAGCGTTCAATCAGCCAAGCAAGATCGTACTTTGCTCCACTCCATTTATTGTTAAACCACAGATCGTCACAGTACTTCTCGCCTGCGATCATCGTCTTCTGATTTAAATAGTACATTCGGCCGTACTGTTTGCCCTTATGTAAATGCGCGTACCAAGTGTGTTTATTAATCATCACTTTTCCTCCACCCAGCCACGTCTTAAGCCCCAACTCCTGCGCTTCCCGGACAAACGAACCGTATCCTTCTACCTGCATTCCGCCGAGTGTTTCCCAGAAGTGTTTCTTCGTCATAAACCAACATGAGCCCTGAAAAGACATATTCTCATCAATCATATATTCCGGTTTATCGAGTCGTTCAAGAATACGCTCAGTCCAGATCGATCCTTTCGCTCCCTGATATTCAGGAGATCCGAGGAATTCGTAATCAACGTCCGGTTTTCCAACATCTTTGACCGCCCACGCCTCAGCATCGAGTCGCTTTCGCCTTGGGATGGAGATCCAGTTTCCTTCGAAATGATGCATCTTAAGGAGTGTGTCAAAGCCCTTGTCATACATGCAGTGTGCATCAGACTTAAGTAAATACTCGCCCTTAGCAATTGCAGCAGCTGAGTTGATCCCCTCACGCATGCCTTCTGCTTCTCCTTTATGCAGGTACATCACCCGGTCATCTTTGATAATTTCCTGTGCCGGTGGCCAGTAGCCGTCAAGGACAGCGATAATTTCAATGTCACCGGTGGCATTTTCAAGGAGTCCTGTAATCGTTTTATAGAGGAAAGGTTCATTGCGCGCGGGGATAATAACGGAGACTCTACCCTTAATGTGCATATATCACACATATTACTCTACGAAAAACCGCTATGTCAACTAGGAGGGGTTTTATACCTCAGGGAATGACGGGGAGGCAGAAAGCGAGCGACTGACTGATGATGATGGAGACGTAGAACTACTCGGTGAGCGTGAGGCTGAAGGACTCTGTGATGGCGAGACGGAGCGTGAAGCAGAGGCAGACGGCGACTGCGACGCTGAGGGACTGACTGACCGGCTCGCACTCGCTGAGGGACTGACTGAGGCAGACGGTGAGACAGAAGCAGATGGACTCTGTGACGGTGATGCGGAGCTAGACGGTGAGACCGAGCGACTAAGTGAGGCAGACGGTGAGCGAGAGATTGAAGCAGATGGACTCTGCGAGGCAGAGGGTGACTGTGATGAGATCGCCGTTTCAGGAAGCTGTGACCATGAAGCAGAGCTAGAAGTACCTACATTGACATACAGGTTTCGTCCGTTTCGATCTAAGTCCCTGAAGAATGCCCCTTTTCGAAAACCTGAATAGCCGGTTGGAAGGGTATTTCCTTCAGCTTCCAGTATTAACCCATCACTATCATATCTGAGGACAGCATTATCAATATACCGCTCAACGGCGGTGAGGAACGCAATCTCTGTTGCCGTGCGAGACGCAGCGGGAATAGCGACAATACGATCAATCTCGTCCTGTGTGGTTTTTGGTAGCTGTGTTTTAAGTTCGAATGATGCCATAAAAAAAGCCTCTTTCCATTAAAGCCTAAGTGCTTAGATAAAGTTTAGGCTTTAAAGCTTAAGGCTTTAAGATACTACAAATCACTCTGGTTAGAGAGTGAATGTAGCGAATAATTCTGCTGCTTGGTGTCGGCGTGGATCGGTGATTTTTGAACCGTAGACGAAAAGATCTTTATATGCTGAACCAAAGTTGCCGTCAATGTCTTCTTCGATTCGAGCGTCAAGAACTTTCTCGGCGAATGTCTGCCAATTTCTATGACCGGCGATAATGTGGTATCCGTCAGTATTGTTGCCAGCCAGTCTGTTTGAGACGAAGACTTTAAAGCCTTGGAGCATGGTGATCATGCCTTTTTTCACTAATTCCTCATAGACGCCTGGGACATGCAGGGCAATTCCTGATGCTCGGACAAGAACGTCTTCAAATTCCGGCGGGACGATTAAGAAACGATCATCAGACGGGACAGCATTCAAACCATACTGTTCAACTGAATCAAGTCTTAATTTCAGAAGGGCAACATATTGGAGTAAGTTTGTCGTCGTTAAGGCAATCGGGGTTGCTGCTTGGATTGTAAAGTCTGTACTTGCTGCGATAGCACCACCGGTATACTGTGAGGCTACATCATCCAGATCGTCTTCGATCACAATGTGTGTCGTATCAGTAAAGGTCTTCACTCTGTACCATTGTGTATGACCAACTGTTTTAAAAGGTTTTCCAACCATTGCTGAGGTGAATGTCGTCCCGTTTCCGGTTACATTTCCACTTGAATCAATTTCACAGTCACCGGTTGTATAGTCGGTACCAACTCTATTCCCGGCTCCAACATCTGCATGCTTTGAGAGCATGAAGGTTTCCATATTTTTGCGTCGCTCATTGGCGACCTGCGTTACAATTGTAGGATGCGGATCTTTAACATATGAAAGCCAGTTATCAAGCGTCATTTCTTTCCAATAGAACGCTTTATATTGGTCGATAACGAGTTGTGAATTGTTTTCAGTTAAGGAATCAGCGGTGAGGTCTGATCCGTTATAGGTCTTTTCTGATACGCGGTCAAAATTGAGGATATTAAGTTTAGAACCAACGGCGTTTATTTCGCCCTGGTAGTCGCGGTTTACGACTGAATCGGTGAGGTCTTTGTTATATACCTCTAACATGAGTTTCTGTGAAAATCCTTGTGCTATTGTTGCTGCTCTGGATGCCATATGTTTATTGTGTAAGGTCTCTGTCTTACTGATCTCTTACCGGATCATTAAGTATTGCTTACAAAGTAAGTATGATTTACCGAAGACTTACGTGTCAATAGATGAGATTTTCGCAATTTATATTCAAAAGTTGACACGTGACAATAGCAAATATTATAGTGGGTGACATATGCTATCGATGAAGGACAAGAAACAGATGCAAAAACTGCACTATCAGAGACGGTGGAACTTTGCCAAAATCGGAAGTTTTTATGGTGTTACCCGGCAACGCATCGGTGTTATCTTTCAAACCATTACCGCGCTTACTCCCCTTTTTGACCGCTGTGATAATTGTGACGATGAGGATGCAGAAATACTGTACTACTTAGATGGGAATAGTACTAATACCACCCCTGAGAACCTAGCGGTGATCTGTCTTCCATGCGTGATACTGGTTGATAAGAGGCGACGAAGGAGGGCAAGGCGGGGAGCTAGATCATAGCGATCTTGCCTGCTTGCAGTAGTCTTTTATACTCGCTGTAGTTTGACTTCATTAACTTCTGTGCCTCATCAAGCGGAATCTTATCGTCTTTCGGCTTTGGTGTTGCATGCGTTGCTCCCCCGCCGGTCTCAAACATTTGTCCGGTCTTTGGTGGTTCTTGTGCTTTTTTCTTCGCCTGCCTGAAAAGGAAGGACTCAACGAGTAAACCGAAGTCAGATCCATTCAACTTCTTATCACTCGCAAATGATTTAAACTCCTCCATCTTCCCTTCAAGATCGGGGTTATCAATAAGGGTCTGGGGATCGTCAGTGAATGCCTCGACCTTATCTACCCACTGATCGATCTTATATTGTTCTTGTGAGGCCTGGTTAATGTGCTCCCGGAAGCGTTTATTAACGAATGTTTCCTTAGCTAACCGCTGCTCGGTATTCGTCATATCCTCCCAATCGCTAAACTCTTTTTTTAATTCGTCTTCTGTGGGTTCTGGGAGACTATTTGCCTGAACAATTGCCTCATTCATCTTGGCATTATTCCGGTACAGCTTATTTGCTTCCCGCGTTGATTCTTTATACCGCTCCTCAGTGGTTGGTTCGTCCTTCTTCTCTTCTTTCTTTTCCTCAGCGGGAACAGTCTTTTTCTCCTCGGGGGTCTCGTCGTCCGGTTCGTCCGGTTTTGTCTCAACTGTTTCTTCCTCTTTGTTCTCGTCTGGAGTATCTAAGGCGTCAAGGGTGGGAGCGGGAGTACTATCGGTATCTTTCTGCTCATCGACCGGCATGGTCTCGAGTTCTTTGGTGGTTTTCTCGATATTCTCTTTTAATTGTTCAGGGGTAGGTTTTACGTGATCGGTCATAGTATCGCTATCGTCTCTGGTCATCCCAGAGGTTTGATGCTCCTATTTATATAGTGTTATTCTTCGTCGCCGTCATCGGTGACTTGATTTGCTGGGTGATCGACTTCTTTCGGCACTGTATCGGTAATCTTTGTTTCATCCGGGTTTACCCGTTCCGGATTCTTGTCTTTAAGAATATGCTTGAGTCTTTCCTGACTTCTTTTCCCGATATACCCTCGTCTCGCACGAAGAAACGCTTTATCCGTTTCGGTCAGATCATTCAGATCCTTTTCAAGGATCATTCGTAGTCGCTCTTCTGCTCGCTCGTTTATCGGTTGACTCATAACTATTTAAGTATGCACAATAAAAAACTGCCGTGTCAAGTGATTACTTTGCCACATTTCGCAGGGCTTTTTCGAGTTGTTTCTTGGCCTTATCGGGAGCTGTAAGGAATGATTCAAGCGTCATATAGTTTTTCAGTCGTCCTTTTAATAACAAATCTTTTTCCGGGGCATTGTCATACTTTACAATTTCGTTCTCGACTGAGTCACGAAGCATATGGATATATTCTTTAAAGTCGTCCAGCGTGAGGGAGCGTTTCTGCACCGTATCGAGCATCTGACGAAACGTTTCTTTCTCGTCAACGGACATATCCTCATACTTGACCCCGTTCGTATCGATATTAAATAACTTTGCTAATTCATCCATAGACTATTGACCGCTGGGTAATCCTAATGCAGGTTGTGGTAATTGTTTCGGCTGCATTGAGGGATCAACGGGCATACCGGGGGCTTCAATTCCCTGTCCTACCATAGAGAGCTGCATCTGTTGCTTCATCTCCTCAAACTCCATTGCTTCATTAATCTTTTCCGGTGAGAAGTCAGCAAACTCTAAGACCTTTCGCCGATGCTCATCTACCACGACGGGGTTATCCGGCATGTTCATCTTGGCAATATCCATTTTCTTTAGTGATTCTAAGTCCTTTGCATCTTTCTCGTCCTGTGTCCAGACTTGGCAAATATACCCCAACTCACTCTTCCAATCATCCGGTGCAATCTCGCGGGTATAGATGTCATTGGTGATTCGTCCTTTCTTATGCACTCTGACTGCGGTTAATTTGTCCGATGCTCCTTCAATCAGTTTGACAAACTGCTCACCACGTTCTTTCCACGCTGGCGTATAGAATTTACTTGTTCCCTTCACGCGTTCTTTCGCCTCAACGAGCGCACGGTCGATCTCGCCTAATGTTTTATTCCCTGACTCAACGACTCCCTGCTGCGTTGCTGTGGCACCCGAGGCTTTCTCAGAAAGCGAGATAACAAAATTCACTTCATCCATTGACTCGGAGAGTTCTGGAATATCAACACGCTGCACCATTTCTGAGGGCTTCCCGGGGAGTGCGTACCAACCGAAAGCTTGGGGCTGGTACGTCTGGGGCTGGAAGTCGTCTGATTCGGCACCATTATAGTACTGCATCCCAAGTGAGCGAAGTGTCCGGTTCTCAACCATTTGTGAATACCACACGTCAGCAATCTTATTTGCCGTTCTAATAATATCCCCTGTCCCATCTGAGTACCAATCCTGTCGCTCTAAGTCATCAGCCCAGGTAGTATACGGGTAATGGTCCCGCCAGTAGTGATCTTTTGTGACCCCCATGATCGACTCGAGCGGTTTTTTCATGAGAATCTTCATTCCGTCAGCAACGACATAAAGAAAAATCTGCTTCGGGTGAAATCCCCCATTCCCATTCGGTTCATCTTCCCGGTAGACAAAATGCAAAGAGAGTTCAACATACGTTTCTCCTAAGACTGGGGAATCAACATCTGATACGCCTAAGTCACTGAGCTTTTGATTCTTCTCAATAAGCATCTGCTCGTTTTCCTTGGCTTTAAGCAGTCCTTTTTCTGTCGCGTGGTAGAGTTTTAATTCCTCGATCGCATCAATATAGTAGTCCCTATTCCGCTCAATGGTTGCTAAAGGAACGAAGATATGATTATGAATCAAGTATCGTGAAGAGTGAAGATTAAACGGATCAACGTAGCGGGAAACGAGAATATCCATCGGATCAGTGACGGTGAAAACGACTTTACCATTAATAATCTGCATCTGCATGTATGACCGACCAAACATTAAGACCTGCTTCTTATCAATAATGTCCTGCAGCTCTAAGTTGTTATCCTCAACCACTTTTTTCCAGTATTCATTCTTGAAAATTTCAGCATCTTTGTTGTTGTCTAAGTTCTTATAGTGGAGTACCGGCATATCGTCGATATCCTTCATAAGCGTTCTGATTTGATACTTCATGAGGGGAACGTGGACTGACTGTCTTTGCGTTAAGCGGTTGATTTGCACCTTATCCCGGTACAGCGCATACGTTTCATTCCAGTCGTCATGTCTGCGTTCGCGGTAGTTATACCCGTCAGACTGGTTCAATTTCAGCATTTCCAGCTCGGGGTCGATTTGTTGTAGATTCGGCGATTGCTCGGCCATGTGTCAATAGTAGTAGAATATTTACTTCCAATGCAAGTGTTAGGAAATAATACCTTCAATACGAGGAAGGACGCCACCAACTGAAGTAGGCATAGTGAAGGTTGCTGTCTTCTGCACTAACATGAAGTACATTCGCATCAGCATCATGTCACCAAAATCCGGGGAACGTCCAAGTGCTTCCTTAATTTCATCCTTCGGTATCAATTGCAGGGGAGATTCTATCGGTGTTTCTTTTTTCTTCAATTGCTGCAGATCCTCAATAATCATTTCTTTTGTTGTCTCATCAATATCAGCAGTGATCGCGACTTCATGTTTCATAATTGCCTCAGCGAGCATAAAACCACACTGCGATCGAAGATTCTTATAATTATCTTTTCTCTTCCCATCTTTCTCTTTCTTGTCCTTAATCGGCAGTGGTGTCGAGTTCCCAACAAAACCCTTCATGCCCCGGACGATATCAACCAGACCACCACCAACACCGTCATCATCAGCAACCGCTTGTGAGTATGGTATCATTTCAGTACGCAATTCCTCTTTTACATCACTTGCCGTTTGATCAATGCCCCGATGCTGTTTCCATTGGATCTTATACAGATTCATTCCTCGCCAGTTCCCAAGCACAATCTTATCCGACCCATACCGCGCTACGTCACCGGTGAAATACTTTCCTTGCTGTGATTCGGCCGGGAGGGTATTCGTGAAAAGGTCAATGATCGCGTCATATGTGAGAAGACTGTTATCCCCCGATGCATATTCCCAGAGACCCATCTTAAGACGCGCTCGTAAGACCGGATCATCGATTTCCTCAAGTCGCTTCTCAGCTTCTTTTGCCGTATACGGATTATCTTTATAGAGTGCTTGGACAAATGCATACCCCTCTCTCAATGCCCCTTTTCTCCACGGTTTATAAAAAATGCGATATAACCAGTTTTGTTCAGGATTGCAGGTAATTAAAAGCTTTGCCGGGTTTAACCCATACTCATTATTCATCCAGCGTCCAATACGAGACTTTAGGACATCAAATGCGAGGAGGTGTACTTCTCCTGCTTCTTCGATCCACCCACCGGTATACTCAGTTGAACCGAAACGCTGAAACTGTGGGTCTGAGGGATTATACTTTAAATCAAGAAGATCAATACGTGACCCGTGACTGTCAAAAGTGTCACGAGTTTTACAATCGGGAAGGGTGCAGCGGAATTCAATATAATGATACTGACCATTAAACTTCCAGTCTTCGGGCGGGATCTTATGATAAATACAAACCTTCCGAAACGTGGCATATGAGGAAGCCATGAGGCGCGTTAATTCATTACGACCAATGAACCACTTCGTACCCGGATACCGGTAACACATGGTAAGTAGCCACTCAGCCCCAAGCCATGACTTACCACCCTCAGCCCCACCACCAAAGAGAATAAAGCGTGTTATCTTATCCCAGAGAAGCGTATAAGCGTCGTGCTGCTTAAGCGTTGGTTTGATTATCGGTTCTATCTGTAACATCCTCGGGAGTGACGTACCTGAACCCTACGACTTGTGCTACCTTCTCACCCTTACTCGTGAGATCAAGCTTATCAGTCACGCGTGATTTTACCTTATTCCACTCACGAATCGCAGCAACCTTACTTGGCAGTTCTTCGCGCTGTCTGATAACGTAGGCCAGCTCTGCATCGACAATCTCCTCAGTAATAGCCCCTAGTAACTCAGCAACACGCGAGGCAACATTAAGATTTGTTAATAACTTAGAGGCAGAGGCAGCAGCGGAGTTGTGCTGCGCCTTATCATCAATGTTCATCCCATAAGCGAGCATATAACTAAGCTTTCCGTTCCCGAAATACTCATGACTCGTTGCATATAACTGACAAAATAATTCCTGTTTTTCATTCAGCTTCGGTCTTACCTCTTCCTCGATTTGTTTCTCCAACTCATACAACTTCGTTAACGCTTCTTTAAACTTTGGTCGTGCGAGTTCGTTGGTTGGTTGCCCCTTCTCGTCTTTCTTCTTCTTATCAGCCCACGCCCATACAGAATATAAATCAGTTCCGATACGAGTAGCAAAACCTTTTACGGTAGGTTTTATTTGCTGCTTCCTGCAGTCTTCAATATAGAGGTCAACTTCGGGGGTAAACTTAAGGTCGAATTTTACCGGGGCACCGGACGGGGGTGTTTCATTCATAGTGTGTCTCGTCTCCTTTTACGGAGGTTAGAGCTAATAAAGCGTAGCAAACAAAACACCCCCTATGCAAGTGTTTTATATGCCCCGGAGCTGAACGTAAGACTGATACTTCGACAAGAGCTGTGCTCGCCGAATGTAGTTTTTCCGTATCAATCCATCAATCGCAGTCGTTATCGAATGCTTCTTGATTCCCTGTTCACTCATCGTCGCGTAGATCACCGTTCGTGGGACAGGTTTTTTCTCTTTCTTCACCCATGAGTCAATAAAACTCATGATCGTATGTTGTAGATCGTTCATTGATTCGTTTCTTCACCTCCTCTCAGACTTCAAAAAAAAGTATTGTTGAGTATTTCACGAGAAACATTCGACGTTTGATCTTATAAATATCGGTTCGCACGCCGGTTTTTGAGTCTTCAACACAATATCGATTAGGGAACTCTTTGCGATAGGTGAGGTTGTAGTAGGCGAAATCAGCGACATAGAGCACTGGTTTTATCTCGCCATACTGAGGATGGGTGTCTCCTTTACAGAGGACAAACGGAACTTGTTTCTTAAGATCTGATATCTGCCCGGCTTTTTGATAAAGGAGGAGTTCGTGCCACCGGATCATTTCGTTTTTCGACGCAAAAAGCGTCCCGTCTATATCAGTACGCTCTTCTTTCCGTGTGACTGATATCCGTGGATCGCCTTTATGTCCATTCAGGGCAGAGTGTATTAATTGCTTGACGCGTTTTTGTTTTCCCTCTTTTTGTAACGCCTGAATGATTCGTTTATCCATACCGGGATTCCCGGTCTTGTACTCTTCGGGCAGATTCATACGTTCCTAAAAGCGAGCTAAGGGATTCCTCCACATAGCTCGCCTCATCTATTATTGCTTACGCTTTGACAATTTGGCAACGGTATTAATTTCATATACCTCACCATTTAAATCAAATTCACGCTGACCGGTTTGCCGGTAGACTTCGAGTGCGTATTCAGAGACTTCCGATCGTTTCTCTTTCAATTCATTCTTCAATTCCTTCAAACGAGTCTTAAGTGAAATCACCTCAGGCGTTCTCTCAATAATCGCTTTCACTTCTTTTAATGGTTTGCCTGCTTCTTTCGCGCGCTCTTCTTGACTATGATACTCAGCATTATTCTTAAACGTATCTGTCAGCATCTCAGTTGCTACTTTTATCTGTTTCTGCAGCTCGCTAATTGAACCTGTTTTCTTCACCGCTAAGGTCTGCATATCAAAAAGCGTCATCTGCTCGTTTCTCTGCGTCGCATCCTGCATATCAAGTGTTTGAAATCCTTCCTGTGATATTGTGTCATCCATATTACTCACCTCCCCTCATAGAAACTATTTTCCTACGCTTTCTGCGTAGTAACTGCTTTCACAGCAAACATGACTGCTGTCTCTAAATGTGTCCGCGCAATCGCCATACAACGCGCTCGTTCTGATCGCTCCTGTGCTGGGTCTACAATACTATTCATTTTATTAAGTAGAACTTCAGCTAATTCTTTTACCTCCACCATCTGAGCCTTTTGCTCGTCATCAAGTGGTGTATATGTCTTTCTAAAAATATCTTCCATTACTTATCACCTCCTCTCACATCGACCACATATATCTACAACAAGTCTGACACTGCCATAAACCTACGTGTAAATGATTCCGGTGTTCTTCGCCTATTAATTTAATCATCTTCTCTTTATCAACAATTTCGTACTTTGGCCTAGTGCATCTGCACCGTTTTACCTTTGGCAATCTCATATGTCTTTCAGTAGTTCCGGATTCTCATATTTGTTTCCAATCACCTCTAAAATTAGAGAATCATTTTCGCGACTTCTTGCTGCATCAAATTGGTATCCATACACATCAGAACACTCCCCACAATTCCATTCTCCAAATGTTACCTCCTGATTATCACCGTATCCATTTTTAACAACATCCCCCTCATAAATCTCTTTCCCGTTCTTATCCTTCAGTCCGGTGTATTGCATGAGAGTATATCTATGCTCTCTCAACCAATTATTATCGGCGTAGTACACCTCTATGCCGACGACCATTTCATCTTTTAATTTATCCCACGCCCTGAATTTAATCTCTCTCAAAACACCCTCCTACACTCTATCCTGTTATAGATCCCCATTGCCTCAATTTTATCGAGTGCTAATTCACGATCGCGACAATTCCTGCATTCAAGGAGCATAAATCGTCCCTTGCGATCAATTAAGCGTACCTTGTGTCTGCCGTATGCAATTGATGGTTCAACTTTCTTCATAGGACTATATTTACTCAGTAACTTCTTCAGACGAAATGACGTAATAAAAACAAGATCATTTAAGTAATAAGTAATCATTTGGTTCTACCTCCTCATAGCCCATACTGCGTGCTTCCCGGTCAATCGTCACAAATGATGATCGCTGTAGTATCCGCTCTTCAATAAGCAGGTTCTCCCGCTTCACGTCTTTTAACGCTTCACGAAGTGATGCGAGTTCTTCTCCTTTCGTCACGTTGTAATTCTCAACAATTACGTTAATGAGATTCATGAGGATAATCGTGATCCCCAAACCGAAGACTAAAAAATCGCGTTTATAAATAATCATATAACCTCTGAAATATAAAACTTTCCTTTAACCCCACAATGCTCAATCTCTTGGGGCGTGAGTCGTATTCCCTTGTCCCGGTATTTGAGTGCAACCGTACTGCACCGAGGACAAACAACCGTTATCTCGTAGCATTTCCGAATCGGATCAAATGCCTGACTTGTATACCACTCCTGCACCACGTCATTCGGCCACGAGTTAAAGGGCTTGCGCTCTATATATGGCGTCACGGCCTCAGACAGACTCTTTCCATACGCGCCCCGTGGTAATTTCGCTGGTTTCACAAATCGTTTATTCATGGTAATTTTGTAAGTTTCTCCGCTCGCTCGTCGTCTTCTCCAAATGTTTCCCCACCCATTCTTCTATGCTCAACATAATTTACCTTCCCGCAGCTCTCGCACGTATGCGCTGAGATAAGCTGCTTATTCTCCTTAAGCATTTCTAGATACTCTTCATCAAGCGTAACGAAGAAAGGATCATTACAATAAACGCATTCAGTTTGAATCATAGTATTCTTTAGTGATAGAGACAGCTTCCTACATATAAGAAGCTGTGTTCATCCCTAAAAAGGAATGTCTTCCGGATCTATAACGTCTCCTGCTCCCGGCGCGGGTACAGGATCGGGTTCGTCCTCATGCTCCGGTTTCTCAGGCGTACCGGCAACCGTTATCTCCTGGGGTTCACCCTGAACCTCAATGTTGGTAATAATTTGATCTGAGCGCATTTTTGCTTTTTCTGCTGCTCTTAAGAACATATTGAATTGTTCTTTATCAAGAATGATATCGGGGTTCCCGTTCTCATCCCTAACAATCGTGTATTTCGGGACGCGCTTATACCCATACTCTTCCGTTTTAATTTCCTCCGTTGTTATTTCAACAACGATCGAAAACATCGGATATCCTGCATCTGTATAGTTTCCCATCTCCTTGCCAAAATCCCACAGCGGTCTCAGCTTTAGACCATTCGCGTACATAAAAAACGGGAGCATCCGTTCTCCGGCTACGATAATACCCGCAATAAGTTGATTATATTGCAGCTTCTCTTTCCCCGTCTCTTTATCAGTCTGCTTTACCCTAAACCCTCGACTAATACTGAGGATGTGGCAGTTAACAGTATCAAACGCCTCTTTCGTTGCGCTGTAATAGAACTGTCCTTCCTTGGGTCTCGTTCCATCAAACAATTCGTTCATACTATTTGAGGCATGAATTCTCAGATACGGTATATTACCACCGAGATTATCAGCATTGGTTTTCGCATGTCTTTTATACATTTCAGCGAGTTCCGGGTCATCCTTCAGTTTTTGAAGCTGCGATTTTACCTCAGCTTTCATAACTTCCTTCTGCTCTTCTTTTTCTTCAACCTCTGCTTTCAGTTTTTCAGCAGTCGCACGCGCTTTCGCTAATCCATCATTATTCATCCATTCTCACCTCCTCTCATGACTTGTCTCTTAAATTCATCATACTGTTTCCGTGAGTGTTTCAGATTAAACCCTTTATAGGTGATCTTCCCGTCTTTTGTGATACAGAAGTCACCGCGTTCGTTTCTGATGAACCGGTACTCTGAACCTGAATTGGTAAATTGGTCAATAACTACTTCACTCATAATTGTGTACTTCTTTATAAAAAATAATCACTGAATAGTAGGTGATTCCCTCATCCTTCTTTTCAAGTACAGCATACTTCCAGTCGTTTATCTGTACTGCTCTCTCTAAGCCTTCAAACCAGTCAGTAATATTTTTTTCAATTGTTATTAAACTTAAATTTTCAAATGTTTTTACTTTCATATTAGACTCCTAATTTCCGTCCACATGTCCAGCGTTCAAAGGTATACCCGTTTTCTTTAAAGATCTGATACGCAATCTCAACGTTTACTTTATAGTTGAGCAGGAACTTATATTGTACCTTCTGCCAGTATTCATTGATCTGGAATACCCCGGTGTCGCGTGACCCGGCGGGAGAGTTCCCAGCGGTATTAACTGCATTCGGATTGAGTGACGCATTCTCACAGGAGAGAACAAGGAAGGCCTTGTCACTGTGTTCACCGAATACTTCTTTAATATACTCGGCGATCTCCTCGCGTCCTGCCGGAACTTCAAATTTCGGGGTAGGTGTGGGTGTAGCAGTAGGCGTTGGTGTTGCAGTGGGAATGATCCCGACTGATGCTTGTACGGGGGAAATGATAAGTGGTTCGGGGGCCTCAACGTGTTTAAAGACTCCGATTGAGATTAAACAGAAACCAACAACAAAGAAGATATCCCAGATCGTTGCGTGTTTTAAACCCGCTTTGCGCTTTACTTCAAAAGGATGCATAATTTTTTTCTTTCTCATAAGGTTCTTTCCGGATCATAAAAACGAGGTGATGCGAGATATCGGGCA
>Ga0196970_1001209_pt1 | contig 19199 bp, 17 predicted proteins | sample S1v_513CmetaG_FD_148672 | JGI IMG/M metagenome (GOLD analysis project Ga0196970, IMG submission 148672) | Soil microbial communities from Anza Borrego desert, Southern California, United States - S1+v_5-13C | ecosystem: Environmental > Terrestrial > Soil > Desert | place: USA: California...
CCGCCCCCAGGACCGCGTGCTGCTGACCGAGGCCGCGTCTTCGTTCGCGACCGCCATGGCCGAGACCTTCGGCAAGGCCGGGGACGCGGGCGAGCGCACCCCCGTCGAGGGCGAGGGCTTCGGCATCGGCCACGGCGACGTCGTCATCGCCGCCATCACCAGCTGCACCAACACCTCCAACCCCTCGGTCCTGATCGCCGCGGGCCTGGTGGCGCAGAAGGCGCGGGCGCGCGGCCTGAAGGTCAAGCCGTGGGTCAAGACCTCGCTGGCCCCCGGTTCGCAGGTGGTCACCGACTACCTTGAGAAGTCGGGCCTGCAATCCGACCTCGACGCGCTGGGCTTCAACCTGGTCGGCTACGGCTGCACCACCTGCATCGGCAACTCCGGTCCCCTGCCGGCGCCGATCTCCGCGGCCATCGCCGAGGGCGACGTGGTCGCCTGCTCGGTGCTGTCGGGCAACCGCAACTTCGAGGGCCGGGTGAACCCGGACGTGCGCGCCAACTACCTGGCCTCGCCGCCGCTCGTGGTCGCCTATGCGCTGGCGGGCTCGATGAAGATCGACCTCGCGACCCAGCCGATCGGTGAAGGCTCGGACGGCGCGCCGGTCTACCTGAAGGACATCTGGCCGACCTCGGCCGAGATCGCCGCGATCCAGCGCAAGACCGTCACCAACGAGCTGTTCGCCAAGCGCTACAAGGACGTCTTCAAGGGCGACAAGCACTGGCAGGGCATCAAGGTGGCCGGCGGCCAGACCTACGCCTGGGACCAGAACTCGACCTATGTGCAGAACCCGCCCTACTTCGAGGGCATGTCCATGGAGCCGGCGCGCGTCACCGACATCGTCGAGGCGCGCGTGCTGGGGGTGTTCGGCGACAGCATCACCACCGATCACATCAGCCCCGCCGGATCGATCAAGAAGACCTCGCCCGCCGGCGAGTACCTGATGGCCCACGGCGTGGACCCGCTGGACTTCAACTCGTACGGCGCCCGCCGCGGCAACCACGAGGTGATGATGCGGGGCACCTTCGCCAACATCCGCATCCGCAACAAGATCACGCCCGACATCGAGGGCGGCGTGACCCGGCACTTCCCGTCCGGCGAGACCATGGCGATCTACGACGCCGCCATGCGCTACCAGGCCGAGGGCCGCTCCCTGGTGATCTTCGCCGGCAAGGAATACGGCACCGGCTCGTCGCGGGACTGGGCGGCGAAGGGCACGCGCCTTCTGGGCGTGCGCGCGGTCATCGCCGAGAGTTACGAGCGCATCCACCGCTCCAACCTCGTCGGGATGGGCGTGGTGCCGCTGCAGTTCAAGGTCGACGGCTGGTCCAAGCTGGGCCTGACGGGCGAGGAGATCGTCACCATCCGCGGCCTCGAGACCGTGCGTCCACGCCAGGAGCTGATGGTCGAGCTGTTCCGCCCGTCGGACGGAAAGATGGCCCGCTTCCCCGTCCGCTGCCGCATCGATACGCCGACCGAGCTGGAGTACTTCAAGGCCGGCGGCGTCATGCCCTACGTGCTGCGCAACCTCGCCCGCGCGGGGTAAGCGCTCGTCCCGGCGCGGGACCCGGGCCCTGGCCTGTCCCGCGCCGGAATCCGGCCGTCGGCGCGGCTCACGCATTGGTGAGCGGCGCGTTCCCGGGGGATCGGCTTTAAGGTGACGCCATGAAGCGTATCGCGCCGCTCTCCCTGCTGTTCCTCCTGGCCGCCCCGATGATGACGGGCGCCGCCCAGGCCCGGCCGCCCGGCGCGCCGGTGGTCGTCGAGCTGTTCACCGCCCAGGGCTGTTCGGATTGTCCCGAGGCCAACCAGCTGCTGATGCGGCTGGCGGACGACGAGGACGTCATCGCCCTGACCTTCCCCGTGGACTACTGGGACTACCTCGGCTGGAAGGACACCTTCGCCCGGCCGGAGTTCTCCGCGCGGCAGCGGGCCTATCGGAAGGCCATGAACCTGCGCGACGTCTACACGCCGCAGATCGTGGTCGACGGCGCCCGCCAGCTGACGGCGGTCGAGGCCGACGAGGTCGAGGCGGCGGTGCGCGAAGAGGCCCGCCGCCCGGTCGATCCGCCGGACATGCAGTTCCTCGGCCGCGACCGGGTCGCCGTGGGAACGGGCAAGGTTCCCCGCGGCGGCGCCAGCGTCTGGCTGGTGCGCTACGACGACCATGTGCAGGAGGTGGCCGTCCGCCGGGGCGAGAACCGGGGCCAGACCGTGCGCCACGGCAACGTCGTGCGGCAGCTGGTCAAGGTCGGCGACTGGCGCGGCCGGCCCAAGCTGTTCCGCCTGCCCGAGGCCCAGACGCCGGACCTTGAGACGGTGGTGCTGGTGCAGGCCAACCGGACCGGCCGCATCGTCGCGGCCGGCCGGCGCTGAAGACGGGCGCGCGAGTCGCCCAACCGTCCCCTGGGGGGCCGGGGACGCGCAGCGGGACCCGGGGAGGCATGCCCGGGGCGCGACACTCATGCCGCATTGGCCCCAAGGTCATGCGCGGGCCGACGCCTCGGCCGCTCCCCTTCCTGCGCAAGGGCTCGCGTCTCCCGAGGAAAAGCAAGCACCGGTATCCGACGCGAAGACCGTGGATGAACCCCTGACGCGAAAACGCCCGCGTGCCTGAGGGGGGGAGGAGCACGCGGGCGCATTTCGCTAGGAGGGCGTCGGACCGACCGGAGCCCCATCTCAATCCAGGGGGGCTGGGGGGGCTGTTCAGGATCCGGGACCTCGGCGTGACCCCGACCGGCCGACGGTCAGAATTTCGCGGCCCAAACAGGCGCGCTAACGACCGAATTGGGACCATTTCATGTTCCCGCGTGAAGCCTCGTTAATGAAGCCGGCGGGGCGTGTGCCCGGTGCAACAGCCACGCTTGCTGCGCCGGCAGGCGAACCTTTCCCGGTGGGACCCATTGTCTGCTGGCGGAATGACGAACTTGAGCTACGCTCCCGTCCGATGAGCCTCGACAGTTGGACCCCCGCCAGCCAACCGGGCACGGTCTTCTTCGACCGCCGCGAGCTGGACCTCATTCTCCGCCTCTATGGCCGGATGGTCGGCCTGGGCGAGTGGCGGGACTATTCCATCGACACGGCCGATGGCGCGGTCTTCTTCAGCGTATTCCGCCACACGGCCGAGAGCCCGCTCTACCGCATCGAGAAGCGGCCGGCCCTGCGCAACAGGCAGGGCATGTGGGCGGTGGTCGGCCAGGCCGGTCATGTGCTGAAGCGTGGCCGCGAGCTGGAGCCGCTGCTCAAGCTGTTCGATCGCAAGCGGTTCTCGGTGGTGGAGTAGTGGCGCTGCCGGCCGGCTCGGAGACGGTGGAGGCGCCGGTCGAGATCCAGCACGCCGGAGGTCCGTTCCCGGGCTCGGGCTTTGAGGTGATCTACAGCCTCTGGATGATCCCGCTCCTGGCGCTGCTGCTGGCCGCAGGATGGCTCGCCTGGCCGCGCCGCCGCCGCTAGCTGCGGTCGCGACCAAAGCAAAGCCCCGGCGGATCGCTCCGCCGGGGCTTTTCGTCCGCCTTGCGGCAGGCCTCAGCGGCGGGCGCCGAGGAACTGCAGCAGGAACTGGAACAGGTTCACGAAATTGATGAACAGGCTGAGCGCGCCGTAGCTGGTGGCGACGCCGAGCGCTTCCTTGTCCCCGCCGATGGCGTAGTAGGTCATCTTCAGGCGCTGAGTGTCGTAGGCGATCAGGCCGGCGAAGATCAGCACGCCCGCGGCGCTGATGACGAGATGCATCATCGGGCTGCGCAGGAACATGTTCACCAGGCTGGCGACGATCAGGCCGATCAGGGCCATGATCAGGAAGCTGCCCATGCCCGACAGGTTCTTCTTGGTGGTGTAGCCCACCAGGCTGAGCCCGCCGAAGGCGATGGCGGTGACGCCCAGCGTCATGGCCGCCGAGGCGCCCGTGTAGATCAGCAGTACGACGCCGAGCGAGGCGCCCATGGTCGCCACCACCAGCCAGTAGATCAGGCTGACGCTGGAGGACGTGGCGCTGCGCATGAAGAAGGACGAACCCAGGATCAGCACCAGCGGGGCGAACACCACGCCGAAGCCGAGCATGGTGTAGCCGCCGAAGCGGCCGTCCGGCGTGATCTGGAACAGCATGTCACGAACGGGCGCGACGCTGCTGGTCACGAAGGCCAGAACGGTGGCGATCACCAGGCCGAAGAACAGTTTGCTGTAGACGCCGAGCATGAAGCTGCGCAGCCCCTGGTCGACGGCCATGTCGGCCGGGGCCGGGATCGCGCCCGGGTAGCGGCCGTTGAAGTCGCTCATCGCGAAGTCTCTCCCTGATGGCCCGCGATCGGCGCGGGTCGTTCGGTCCATATTTGGCGATCACCGGGCCTCGACGCAAGCGGCGTAAGGATTCGGCGCCGGCGGCTGGACGCGCGGCGCGCGGGTCGCCAAGGTCACGCGCCATGATCCGCCTGTTCGCCGCCGTCGAAATTCCCACCGGGATCGCCCAGGGCCTCGCCCGCCGCCAGCAGGGCCTGCCGGGCGCCCGCTGGCACTCGGAGGAGAAGCTGCACGTCACCTTGCGCTTCTTCGGCGAGATCGCGGAGGAGGCCGCCGCCGAGCTGGACGAGGAACTGGCCGGCATTGTGTTGGAGCCGTTCCGGCTGGAACTGCAGGGGGTCGGCGCCTTCGGCGAGGGCGCGGATGTGCGCGCCGTCTGGGCCGGAGTTCTGGCCAGCGAGCCGCTGAACCAGCTGGCCGCCCGCTGCGAGAGCGCCGCCCGCCGCGCCGGCCTCGAGCCGGAGGGGCGGCCCTACAGGCCGCACGTGACCCTGGCCTATCTGCGCCGGCCCGATCCGGCGCGGGTCGCCGCCTGGATCGCCGACCACAACCTGCTGCACTCCCCGCCCTTCGACGTGACCTGGTTCGGCCTGTGGTCGAGCTGGCTCAGCAAGGACGGCGCGCGCTACGAACTGGAGCGCGAGTATCCCCTGACCGGAACCCCGCGATGATCGACACGCCCCTCAGGTCCGTCCTGTTCCTGCCGGCCTCCAGCGCCCGCGCCGTCGAGAAGGCCCGCACCCTGGACTGCGACGCCGTCATCCTGGACCTGGAGGACGCGGTGGCGCCCGACGCCAAGGTCGAGGCGCGCGAGGCCATGGTGGAGGCCCTGTCCGCCGGCGGCTTCCGCGCGCCGGTCGTGGCCGTGCGGGTCAACGGCCTCGATACGCCCTGGGCCGCCGACGACCTCGCCGCCGCCGCCCGGGCCGGCGCGTCCGTGGTGGTCGCTCCCAAGGTCGCCGACGCGGCCAACCTGAAGGCCTGTCGCGAGGCCCTGCCCCGCGAGGCGCGGCTTTGGGCCAACATCGAGACCTGCGAGGGCGTGCTGAACGTCCGCTACATCGCCAACGCGGCGGGAGAAGCCGGCTGCGACGCCTTCGTGTTCGGCCAGAACGACCTGTCCAAGGACATGGGCCTGCGCCCGGGGCGGGACCGCCGCGCCCTGCACGCGGCCATGAGCCTGACGGTGATGGCGGCGCGATCGCGGGGGCTCGCGGCCATAGACGGGGTGTTCAACGACTTCGGCGACGTGGCCGGATTCGAGGACGAGTGCGTCGAGGGCCGCGCCTTCGGCTTCCACGGCAAGGCGCTGATCCACCCGGCCCAGATCGAGATCGCCGAGCGCGCCTACGGCCCCTCCGCGGCCGACCTTGACTGGGCCCGCGCCGTGGTCGCGGCCTTCGAGGACCCGGCGAACGCGGACAAGGGCGCGGTGCGTGTGGGGGCGGTCATGGCCGAACGGCTGCACCTGGAGCAGGCGCGGCGTATGCTGGAGATGGAGCGGCGGACCTAGGAGTCCCTTACTTCTCTTCGTCGAAGCGGCATTCGACGAGGGCGGTCAGGACGTTCAGCGCCTCTTCGGCGTCCGGACCGTCGGCCTCGATCTCGATGCTCGAACCGGGGCCGGCGCCCAGCATCAGCAGGCCCATGATCGAGCGGGCGTCGACGGTGGTCCCGTCGCGGGTCACGCGCACCTCGGAGTCGAAGCTCGACGCGGCCTTGACGAACTTGGCCGAGGCCCGGGCGTGCAGTCCGCGCTCGTTGCAGATCTCCACCGTGCGCCGCATGCCCTATTTCTCTCCCGCCAGAACGTAGGAGGCGACCGAGATGTACTTGCGCCCGGCTTCCTGGGCGAGGTGCACGCACTCCTGCAGCGACGCCTTGTGGCGCACGCCCGCCAGCTTGATCAGCATGGGCAGGTTCAGGCCGGCGATCACCTCCGCGCCGGTCTGGCTCATGGTGGTGATGGCCAGGTTGGAGGGGGTGCCGCCGAACATGTCGGTCAGCAGGATCACGCCCTGGCCCTGGTTCACGGCGGCGGCGGCGTCGAGGATGTCCTGGCGACGCCGCTCCATGTCGTCCTCGGGGCCGATGCAGATGGCAGCGACGGCCCGCTGGGGACCGACGACGTGCTCCATCGCGGAAATGAATTCGGCCGCCAGCCCGCCATGGGTGACGATCACGAGCCCGATCATCCGAACCTCTTGCTCAAGCTCAACAGAGCCCCTCGCAACCCGGGCGTCATGGGGACGTCATATCGGGCGACCGCGCTAGATAGGCCGAAGCCGCGGCCGTTCCAAGCGCCGCGTGTCAAAGGCCGCGCGGCATGAGCGCGCGGTCGAGCTTGGCCAGCGCCGACGCCTGGAGCAGGTTCAGACGCAGCAGGGGCGTCTCGACCCCTGCGAAGGTCACGGTTTCCGGCTCGGGCATGCGCTCGATCTCGCCCGTTTCCGCGGCCACGGCGAGGCCGATCGGGGCCAGGGCGCGGCAGGTCTCGCCGACGATGCCAAGCCCCCGCGCCTCGATCCGGTCGCAGATGCGCTCGGGCGCCCTGGCCCACAGCCGCCCGCCCGACGCCCAGACGAGGCTGTAGTCGTCCGCGACCAGCCGCCACCCGGCGGCGAGGGCCCGCAGGGCGAGGTCGCTCTTGCCCGCGCCTGAAGGCCCCAGGACCAGGACGCCGCGCCACGCGCCGGCGCAGAATTTCGCCAGGGCCCCGGCGTGGATCACCGCAGGGTCCGCGCTCACGGCTGAGCCGCCCGGAGCCGTACGACGAAGCGGGCGCCCAGGCGGCTTCCCTCCGCGTCGAGACGGTTCTCGGCGCGAATGTCGCCGCCGTGGGCGTCGACGATCTGGCGCGCGATGGACAGGCCCAGGCCGGAGTTGCCGCCGAAGGCCGCACCCTTGGGCCGGGAGGTGTAGAAGCGCTCGAAGACCGATTCGAGGTTCTCGTCGGGGATGCCCGGCCCATCGTCCTCGACCCGCACGATCACCCGCGGGTCGGGCTCGTCCGTCCGGCCGAGGAACACCCTTACCTCGCCGCCGGGCGGGCTGAACGAACGGGCGTTGTCGATCAGGTTGCGGAACACCTGCCCCAGCGGCCCCTCCCGCCCGCTTACCGTCAGGGGCCCCTGGCTTTCGGCAATCACGCGCACCGGGACATCGCCCGCGCGTGGACCCTGGCCGTAGAGGCTGACGATCTCGCCGACCAGCCGGCCGAGGTCGACGCTGCGCGGGGCGTCGCGCGACAGCTCGGCGTCGAGGCGCGAGGCGTTGGAGATATCGGTGATCAGCCGGTCGAGACGCCGCACGTCCTGCTTCAGCAGGTTGATCAGCCGGGCTCGCGGGGCCTCGTCCTTGACCAGCTCCAGGGTCTCGACGGCCGAGCGCACCGACGTGAGGGGGTTCTTGATCTCATGGCTGACGTCGGCGGCGAAGCGTTCGATCGCATCCATTCGGTCGGACAGGGTCTCGGTCATGGTCTCAAGCGAGCGGGCCAGGTCGCCGATCTCGTCCTCGCGGTCGTCCAGGTCCGGCATGGAGATGGCGCGGGCCCGCGACAGTCGCACCTGGTCGGCCGCCGCCGACAGCCGCATGATCGGCCGCGCCACCAGCAGGTGCAGCAGCAGGGACGACAGCAGGTTCACGCCCAGCGCCACCAGCACGAACGGCAGCAGGGCCCAGCGCTGCTTGGCCACGATGGCGTCCACGTCGCCGGCCTCCAGCGTCATCACCCCGAGAACGGCGCGCACGCGCTGCACAGGGATGGACACCGAGACAATGCGCCGGCCCGTCTCGGACCGTCGCACCCCGGCCACCGGCTCGCCGGTGCGCAGGGCCTCGGTCACCTCCCGCTGCAGCGCCTCCCGGGCCAGCTGCAGCTTGCGCGCCTCCTTGGCCTTTTCGCGCTCGGTGGGCGGTGGAGGCGGGGTCTTGCGCGCCGGCGGCAGTTCGCTGACCTCGATGCTCTCCGACACAAGGTAGCTGTCGGCGATCAGGGCGCCGTCGGCGTTGAAGAGGCGGGCGCGCTGGCCGTTCGGGATGTAGCCCTCGCGCAGCAGCAGGCTGGCGGGATACGGCTCGATCGCCGGCACGGGCGCGCCCTCCGTGGCCACGTCGGCGATGATGTCGGCCAGAAGCTCGCCCTGGGCCGTCAGGGATTCCAGCCGCGTCTCGATCAGGCTGCGGCGGATTTCGGTCACCAGGAAGGCCCCGCCGATCAGGATCAGCAGGCCCAACAGGTTCAGCGCCAGGATCAGCCGGCCGAGCCGTGATCCCGCGAACCGCCACGGCAGCCAGGCCGGACGAGCGGGGTCAGGCCTCGCGGTAGCGGTATCCAACGCCATACAGGGTCTCGATCGCGTCGAATTCCGGATCGACCTGGCGGAACTTCTTCCGCATCCGCTTGATATGGCTGTCGATGGTGCGGTCGTCGACGTAGACCTGGTCGTCGTAGGCTGCGTCCATCAGGTTGTCCCGGCTCTTCACGAAGCCGGGGCGCTGGGCCAGGGCCTGCAGCAGCAGGAACTCGGTCACGGTCAGCTTCACCGGCTTCCCGTCCCAGGTGCAGTCGTGACGGGCTGGGTCCAGGGTCAGCTTGCCCCGCTTCAGCGCCTTGGCGGCCTCGCCGGCGGCGGCGGGCTCGCCCTCGCCCACGTCCACCCCGGCGCGGCGCAGCACGGCCTTCACACGCTCCAGCAGCAGGCGCTGGGAGAAGGGCTTGTGCATGTAGTCGTCGGCGCCGAGGTTGAAGCCGAGGATCTCGTCGATCTCCTCGTCCTTCGAGGTCAGCATGATGACCGGCATGTTCGAGGTCTGGCGCAGGCGGCGCAGCACCTCCATCCCGTCCATGCGCGGCATCTTCACGTCGAGGATGACCAGGTCCGGCGGCTCGTTCTGCAGCGACTCGAGGCCCGAAGCGCCGTCATGGCAGGCCTTGACCTTGTGGCCATGGCTTTCGAGCGCCATGGACACCGACGCCACGATGTTCTCGTCGTCGTCGATCAGGGTGATGTCGGCCATAGAGGTCTCCAGGGGCGTAACGGCGGCGACGCTAGCGGCGCGCGGCGACGCACGCAAACGGGTTGGGTCAGCCCATTAGGTAGGGTGCGCACAATTTTCGTGCAAACCGCGGTTCTTCAACGCTGACTTAAGTCCTCTGCTCCAGGGTGAAGGCCGTTTCGGGGCGAGTTTTTGCATGGATCGCGGCCAGATTCACTACGAGGTCTTCGCCCGCGCGTCGGTGATGGCGCCCTGGCGGCTGGAGCAGGCGTGCGAGGATCGCGGCCAGGCGACGGAACTCGCCGAGGAGTTGCTCGCCGACAAGCGGGCGGTGGCCGTGCGCGTCACCAAGGAAATGCTCGATCCCGAGACGATGGAGTTCAACAGCCTGACGCTGTTCACCCGCGGCGTGCCCGAGCCGCAGCGGAAGGTGCGCGAGCGTTCGTCGTCGGCCGAGTCGCCGTGCCTGACGCCCCAGGACCTCTACGCCTCCTTCGCCCGCGAGAAGATCGGCCGGGTGCTGGAGGACTGGCTGCGCCGCAACCGCGCCACCCCCTTCGAACTGCTGCACCGCCCCGACCTGGTCGAGAAGCTCGAGGCCTCGGGCATGGAGCTGCAGCACGCCATCCAGAAGATCGCCGTGCCGGAGAGCCAGGCCACCGGCCAGGCGGTGCATGACGTCATGCGCGCCTATCAGCGGCTCAGCGACCAGGCCATCGAGCGGGTGATCCGGGCAGGCCGAAAGAACCTGTTCCCGGACCTGACCAAGCAGTCGATCGCCGAGGTGGCGACGCGGCTCGCCGGCGACGCCGACCGCTGCTTCCTGCTGGGCGGAGCCATGTGCGCCGTGCTGGCGACGACCAACTCGCCGAAAGAGAAGGTCGGCCTGCTGCTCGACTTCGTCGAAGGCGCGCCGACGGAGGCCCAGCCAAACGCCCTGGTGCGGGTGGTGGCCGAGCAGCCGCTGGCCGAGATTCTCGCCTCCCCGGCGGGGCTGACCGACCTGCTGGGTCCCGACCTCGACCTCGGCGCCAACATGGCGGCCCTGGTGCGCCTCGCCGCGCCGGCCGAGGTGGAGGCCCTGATCCGCATGGACCCGGCGCTGCGCCGGCTGGTGCCCGACCTTACCGGCGCCGCCGCGCGGCTGGGCAGGCAGATGGAGGCCGGCCAGTTCAAGCTGCTGGGCGCCTTCATCGCCCGCAAGGTGCTGGCCGAGCTGACCGGACCGCGCCGCCTGCGGCCTGGGGACGCCCATGGCGAGATCGCCATCCTGCGCGCCCTGGCCATGGCGCTGACCGCTTCGGCAGGCCGCCTGCTGTCGCTGGACGAGGTGCAGGACGCCTTCGTCACCCGCTCGAAAACCATCGTCACGGCCGACTTCGTCGAGACCTACCTGCGCGGCGCCATGACGGCCCGCGAGGAGGCCGAGTGGCTCGTGCGCCTGTGCGAGAACGTCGCCGGCACGGGCAACAAGCGCGAGGCGGCCCGCTGGCTGATCGCCTGCGTCGCGGCGCTGCGCTTCGAGAAGGAGTTTCGCCAGGGAAGCGAGAGCCCCGCCGCGAGCCTCGGCTCCCTGGCCGCCCTCCAGCGCTCCGCCATGAAGGCGGGGCTGAACGAGGCGGACAAGGAACAGGTCAGCCGCAAGCTGGGCGAGATCGGCGCTTCGGTGGAGCAGGACGCCCGCGTCTGCGAGCAGATCCTGAAGGCGCCTGCGCCCCCGCTGCACAAGCTCACCCTGCTGCTGCGCCTCGCCGCCGGCGAGGCGGCGCCGCTCGGGCCCGTGTCGGAGAAGGCCCGGGCCGAGTCCCTGCGCCTGCTGAAGATCCCGGCCGTGCGCGAGGCGCTGGCGGGCACGCCCGAGGCCGCGGCCAAGGTGCGTCCGCTGCTGAAGGCCATCGGCCTGGCGGCCTGATCTCAGCCGGGCCGGCGGCCCAGGAACCAGACGTCGACCGCCCCGGACACGGGATCGTGGACCTGCACCTGGCCGGCGGCCCAGCCGGCGCGGGTCATGGCGTCGAGAAGCCACTCCTTGCCCACGGCCACAGACGGCGGAGCCCCGGGCTCAGTCGGTTCCTCCGTCGGGGGCAAGGCTCCCCAGCGCAGGCGCTGCGGCCTGACCGAGACGGCGAGGCAGCCGCCCGGCGCCGTCACCCGCAGCGCCTCGCGAAGCAGGACCTCCTGGCCGGTCCGCCCGTCCAGCAGATCCAGCGCGACCACGCCGGCCTGGCTGCTGTCGGCCGCGCCGGCCAGAACGGCCGGAACCGGCTCCGCCCCGTCCGCCGCCGTGCAGCGCACGGACGGGAACAGCGGGACCAGGGCCTCGGCCGCGGAGGCGGGCAGGTTCAGGGCCAGCAGCGGGCGCCCGTCGGCCGTGGCCGGGTCGACCACCTGCGGGAGGTAGTAGCGCACCAACTCGGGCACGCCGCGGGCCTGTGAGCCGGCATGGCAGGCGGGGCAGGCGTCCTCCTCTGCCGCGGCGAGGGCGTGGCCGCACAGGGCGCAGCGGAACGGCGGCTCGCCCCGGAGCTCCGGCGCGCCATGGGCGCCCAGCAGCACCGAGCGCCCGGCCTCGTCCAGGAAGGGCCCCTCGGCCGAGGGTCGCCGCGTGCACCAGAACCAGACGAAGCGGCGCGCCGTCGGTGGATCGACGGTCTCCACCAGCCGCACGTGGAACACGGATTTCAGCAGAGCCTCAAGGTCGGCGAAACCCCATTCTCGATAAAGACCGACGCCGTAGCGCTCGAACATCTCCTGGCCGTACCAGGCGATTCGGGCGTCATGGTCCACCACGTCTCTGGTGGGTCTTCCCAGTTCGGCGCTCTCGTAGAACAGGGCCGCCCCGTCCGGCCGCACCACCCGGGCGATCTCGCGCACCGCCGCCTCCGGGTCCCGGGCGGTGGCCAGCATCACGTTCGACAGCACCAGGTCAAAACGGTCGTTGGGCAGGCGCAGCTTGGCCAGGTCGCCGACCATGTCCGGGGATCCGCGGGGCATCAGGTCGAAGGTCATGGGCTTGGCGCCCAGCAGCTTGAGCAGGGTCAGGTCGGCGCGGTCCGGCCGCATGGCCAGGACCCGGCGGCCGCGCAGTTCCAGCAGGCGCAGCAGCCCGTCGTTCCAGGCATGGGCCAGCGCCCGGTGCCGCTCGGCGGAGCCGCACGACGGGCACTGGGCCTTGCGCCGGCCGCCGAGGTCGATCCACTGCCGACGCGACACGCCGCAGACGGGACAACTCGGCTCCCGTGCGATCATTTCCTGCAGGGATGACATCGGCGGCGAAGCTAGTCCCCGTTCCGGCGAACGCAAGCGTCAGGCGCCGGAGGTATGGTCCATGCAGGCGCTGGCGGCGGGTCGTTCGGTCGGCGACCGCGGCGGCAGGAGCGCCAGGCCGCCGGGCAGGCGCTCCGACAGCCAGGCCAGGGCGTTGGCGGCGAGTCCCCGGGTCTCCGCCTGCGCCAGGCCGGCCAGCAGGTAGAGCTCGAGGTCGGCCACGGCGGCGCGGCTGGCCTCGTCGTCGGGAACGTGCAGCTGGTCGGGCAGGACCCGGCGCCACGGCGCCAGCCCCTGCAGCCCCTGGGACGTCCGCGCGGCGAGGCGGGCGTCCGCCAGCTGGGCGGCATAGGCGGCCGGATCGCGCACCAGCACGGCGGCGATGTCCTGGACCAGCATCGGACGGCCCAGCCGCCGCGTCAGCTCGCCGGCGGCCAGGAACCGCGACACGTCCTGGAAGGCGACCGGGTCGGCGCACCAGTCGGGCGTGCGCCAGGTCGAGAAGCCCACGTTGTCGGCGTAGCGGTTGAGGTCTAGGCGGCGGAAGGCCGCGAGCGCCCGCCGCAACTCCTCGGCCGCGTCGAGGCTGCGGTCCACGTCCTCGGCGTCGGCGCAGAGCACGAAGTGCAGCTCCACGCCGCGCGCCTTGCAGGTCTCGGCCACGGACAGCCAGTAGGGGAACCAGGCCGACAGGGCGGCCATGTCGCAGGAGAACAGCCACACCGGGCCGGACGTGCCGGGAGAGGCCGGGTTCAGCACCTCGAGGTCGGCGAAGAGGGCCTCGCGCCGGGCTTCCAGGGGCGCACGCCCGTGCTCGATGGCGGACGTCGGCAGGTAGGTGGCGGCTTCCGGCTCGTCGGGGCCGGCGTCGGCCAGCAGTCCGGCCGCGGCCTCGCGGTCGCGCAGGCTCTCCAGCCGGCCGAGGAAGCGGCGGGCCGAGGGCCGGTCGGGATCGAACCCGGGCAGGGCGCCCGTCAGGGCCAGCGCCGGCTCGACGCAGGCGGCCATGGCGGCGGCGTCGAAGCTGCGACCACGGCCGAGTTCACGCGCTGTCGCCACGTCGCGGAAGACGCCCTGCAGGCGGATGCGGTCCAGGGCGTCGCCGACGACGGTCGAGCCGTCCGACAGGTCCGACCATTGGCGGTAGAGGCTCTCGGCGGCCGCGGCGCTCCAGCGGCCGGGCGCCAGGTCCATGCCCTCGTCCAGCACCCGGGTCAGGAAACGGGCCGCCTGGCGGCGCAGGCGTTCGCTGTCGTCCCGGGCCGAGAGCAGCAGCAGGACCCAGGAGTCCTCCTCCCCGCCCGCGTCCAGCATGCCGCGGGTCAGGCCGTCGAAGCCCGCCTGGGGATCCGCCACGTAGTGGAAGGGGCCGGGCTCGTCGCCCTCGGCCACGACGCGCAGGCGCAGCTCGCTGACCGCCGCCGCGCCGATCAGTTCGCCGGCGAGACGCCGCAGATCGTCCGCCCCGGCCGGACCGGCGGAGGGGGCGCCCACGACGGCGCGGCGGTCCCAGAGCTCAACGGCTGCGCCAGCCGGCGCCTCCGAGGCGAGCCGGAGCAGACGGCGGCAGAGGACCTCTTCGCGCCCCGGGAAGCCGCCCCGCGGCGGCGGCGCGTCCGCGATCTCGCGGCGCCACGCCCGGCGCGCCGCCGCGGTCGGACGGACCGGCTCGTCGGCCGGCGCCGCATCCTCGAGTCCTGCCTGCGAATCCAAAGCCCTACCCACCGTCTGCACCAGAGGCGCGGCAAGCTAGTCCCGGGGGGAGGAAGGGACAAGCGCGGCTAGTGCGCTTCGTCCCAGTTCAGGGCCCAGCGGGCGTCGACCACCAGGGGCACGGACAGCTCTACCGCCGGCAGGGCGGCGCCTTCCATGACCCGGCGCACCACCGCGGCGGTCTTCTCGGCCTCGGCCTCGGGAACCTCGAACACGAGTTCGTCGTGCACCTGGAGCAGCATGTGCGCGGCCAAGCCCTCGGCCTCGAGCGCGGCCGGCATCCGGATCATGGCCCGGCGGATGATGTCGGCGGCCGCGCCCTGGATCGGGGCGTTGATCGCCGCGCGGTCGCCGAACTGGCGCTCGGCGTTGGACTTGGAGCGGGCGGCGGGGATGTGGATCTTCCGTCCGAAGATGGTGGAGACGCTGCCTTCCGTGCGCACCAGGGCGATCATCTCGTCCATGTAGCGGCGGATGCCGGGGAAGCGCTCGAAGTAGGTCTTGATGTAGGCGCCGGCCTCCTCGCGCGGGATGCCCAGTTGGTTGGACAGGCCGAAGGCCGAGATGCCGTAGACGATGCCGAAGTTGATCGCCTTGGCCCGGCGGCGCGTCTCGGCCGGCATGCCCTCGATCGGCACGCCGAACATCTCGGACGCGGTGGAGGCGTGGATGTCCTGGCCCGCCGCGAAGGCCTTCTTCAGCTGCGGGATGTCGCCGATGTGGGCCAGCAGACGCAGCTCGATCTGCGAATAGTCCGCCGACAGCAGGACATTGCCCGGCGCGGCCACGAAGGCGGTGCGAATCTGCCGGCCCGTCTCGGTGCGGATGGGGATGTTCTGCAGGTTGGGGTCAGACGAGGCGAGGCGTCCGGTCGAGGACGCCGCCAGCTGGAACGAGGTGTGGACCCGGTTGGTCTCCGGATCCAGCGCCTGGATCAGGGCGTCCGTGTAGGTGCCCTTCAGCTTGGACAGCTCGCGCCATTCCAGCAGGGTGCGCGGCAGTTCGTGCTGGGACGCCAGGTCGTTCAGGACCGAGGCGTCGGTGCCCCAGGCGCCGGTGGCGGTCTTCTTGCCGCCGGGCAGGGCCAGTTCCCCGAACAGGATGTCGCCGATCTGCTTTGGGCTTCCCAGGTTGAAGGGCCGGCCGGCGAGCTGGTGCGCCCGTTCCTCCAGCGCCGCCATGCCCTGGCCGAAGGTGTTGCTGAGCGAGCGCAGGCGGTCGGGGTCGACCCGGATGCCCGCCTGCTCCATGCGCGCCAGGACCGCCGGCAGCGGCCGCTCCAGCGTCTCGTAGACGGTGGTCAGGCGCTCCCGCGCCAGCCGCGGCTTCAGCTTGCGGTAAAGCCGCAGGGTCACGTCGGCGTCCTCGGCGGCGTAGCAGGTCGCCGGCTTCAGCTCGATGTGCTTGAAGCTCTTCTGCGCCTTGCCGGCGCCGGCCACGCCCTTGAAGGGGATGGGCTTGTGGCCGAGGTGCAGGGTGGACAGCTCGTCCATGCCGTGGCCGTGCAGCCCGCCGTCGAGCACGTAGGAGATCAGCATGGTGTCCTCGATGGGGGACACCTCCACGCCGTAGCGGCGCATCACCGCCAGGTCGTACTTGATGTTCTGCCCGACCTTGAGCACCCCGGGGTGCTCCAGCAGCCCCTTCAGTTTCTTGATGGCTTCGTCGAAGTTGGCCTGGACGATCGGCTCGCCGTCGTTGCCGCCCAGCAGGTCGGCGACCTGCTCCGAGCAGTGCCCCAGCGGCACGTAGCACGCCTCGTTCGGCCCCACCGCCAGGGACACGCCGCACAGGCCGGCGTGACTGGAGGACAGGGCGTCGGTCTCTGTGTCGAAGCCGACGACGCCCGCCTCGATGCAGCGCGCGATCCAGCGGTCCAGCTGGTCCAGGTCCTGGACGCACTCGTAACGCTCGGTGTCGACGGTTTCGGGAACCATATCCTCGGCCGGGGCGGCGTCGCGACGGATCGAGAGCACCGGCGCGGTCGGCGCGCGAACGGGCTTCGGCCCCTCGCCCAGGCCGTGGCCGTCGGCGCGAGTCTCGACCCGGCCGTCGCCTACCCGTTTGGCGAGGGTGCGGAACTCCATCCGTTCCAGGAATTCCGACAGGACCGCCGGATCGGGATCGCGCACCGCCAGGTCGTCGATGGCCACGGGCAGGGGCGTGTCGCAGTCCAGGGTCACCAGCTGGCGCGACAGGCGGATCTGGTCGGCGAAGTCGATCAGGGTCTGGCGGCGCTTCTCCTGCTTGATCTCGCCGGCGCGGGCCAGCAGCGTGTCCAGGTCCCCGAATTCGGTGATCAGCTGGGCCGCGGTCTTCACGCCGATACCCGGCGCTCCGGGCACGTTGTCGGTGGAGTCGCCGATCAGGGACTGGACGTCGACGACCTTCTCGGGCGGCACGCCGAACTTCTCGAACACCTGTTCGCGTCCGATCCGCGCGTCCTTCATCGGGTCGTACATCCAGACCTTGTCGCGGACGAGCTGCATCAGGTCCTTGTCGGACGAGACGATGATCGCCTCGCCCCCGAGTTCCTCCGCCTTGCAGGCGTAGGCGGCTATCAGGTCGTCGGCCTCGTAGCCGCCCAGTTCGATCGCCGGCACGCCGAAGGCCAGGCTGGCCTCCCGGGTCAGCGGGAACTGCGGGATCAGGTCCTCGGGCGGCGGCGGGCGGTGGGCCTTGTACTTGTCGTACAGGTCGTTTCGGAACGTCTTCTCGGACGCGTCGAAGATGACCGCCAGGTGGGTCGGCGCCTCGCGGCCCTTCATGTCGTGCATCAGCTTCCACAGCATGTTGCAGAAGCCCATGACCGCGCCGGTCGGCAGGCCGTCCGACTTCCGCGTCAGGCCCTGGAGCACGTGGTAGGCGCGGAAGATGTAGGCCGAGCCGTCGATCAGATAGAGCCGGATCGCCGGCCCGTCCTGGGTCAGCTCGCGGGCGGCGGCGGGGGGAGCTTCGGCGTCGGCGGTGTCGGTCATGGCGCGAACATAGGGTCACGCCGCGCGGCGGTCGACTGGGTGCGGCGCTCTCGCCGGACGCTGTGGCCATTCGGGGGAGATTGACGCCGCGTCTCCCCCTCCCTTGGGAGGGGACGAGGTCGCGCAGCGAACTCGGGGGAGGGCTCGGGGCCGTGCGCGACGCCTTTGCGCCCTTCGACCCGACCCTCACCCGCTCCCCTTGCTGCGCAAGGGCTCGCTGCCTCTCCCAAGGGAGAGGAAGGGGCGACCGCGTCACGCCCCCCGATGATGCACGAGCGCCCGCTCCAGCTCCTCCACCAGCCGCGCCTTCAGCATCGCCGGGCCGAGCACCTCGACCTTGTCCCCCCAGGTGAACAGGTGCCAGCTCAGTTCCAGCATGCCGCTGGCGGAGAAGCGGACGATGACCGAGCCATCCGCCTGGGGCTCCAGTTCCTGTGTCGGATGGAAACGCCAGCCGAGCGCATCCTCGGCGCCCTCGGGCGCGATGCGCAGCACCACGTCCTGCACCTCGTCCTGGTAGATGCCGAACGATCGGTCGGCGAAGGCCTGCAGGTCGAAGTCCTCCGGCGGGCCGCCGGGCCTGTCGACGATCTCCAGGTTCTCGATGCGGTCCAGCCGCCGCGTCTTCGGTTCGCTGTCGCCGAGATCGGCGCCCACTAGGTAGTTCACCCGGCCGAAGATCAGGCCCCAGGGCGCCACCTCGCGCACCGCGCCGGGCTGGGACCCGCCGCGGTAGGTGAAGCGCACCGCCTTCATGGCCATCAGGGCGTGGGTCAGGTTGGCGATGAGGCGCTCGTCCTCGGCCGGGCGGGGGCCGGCCTGGATGGCGGCGGCGCGGCTGCGGACCAGGGCCTCCACGTCCGGCGAGAGCCGCCGCCGGTCCTGCGCCCGGATCGCGGCCCGCACCTTGATGTCGAGGCTTCGCAGCGCCGCGGCGCGGTGGGTGGCCCCTTCCGCCCCCAGCGTCTCGGCCGCCGCGCCCAGGGCCGCCAGCTCGTCGGCGGTGGGCGCCTGCATGAAGCCGTCCAGGCCGCCGGGAATGCGGAAACGCTTGGAGCGTCCATCCGCCTCCTCGGTCATCTGCGGGAAGATCTGCCAGATGGCGTCGCGCATGCGCTCGGCCGTGCGGCGGTTCACGTCCGCGGCCTCGGCCATCTCGTCCAGCGTCAGGCCCTCCGCCGAGGCGGCCAGGCGCCGCGCCAGGTCGAGCAGGATCTCGGTCTTTTCCCAGCGCATGACGGGCTACGTCCGTTTTTGTCGTAGGACCGCCGTAACGTCAAAATCAGAGCTACTCAAGCAGGACGTTCCGCCATGGCTTCCTTCTCGCTGATCACCAACCTGGCCGCCGCCGGTCCCGACATCGACCCGACCCAGCGCCTCGCCGCGCTCGGCCGCTTCGGCCGCGGCCGCTACGGCATGGGCGCCCAGACCCTGCGCTCGGGCGACCCGGTGGCTGCGGTGCTGAAGTACGCCGACGTCCGCGAGGAGCTGGAGCTGGGCCGGGTGCTGCTGTCGATGAGCGCGACGCGCCTGCGCCTGGCCTCCCGCGACCCCGCCGTCCGCGCCGACGCCGAGCGCCTGTCGCGCATGGCCGTGGTCTGGGACGAGCGCTTCCAGCACGTGATGGAAGTCATCGAAGGCCCCGACCAGCCGAAGCGCCTGACCAACGCCGACGAACTGTGGGACGAGGCGCGGGTGGCGTAGGCGCTGTGCTGCTTCTCCCCGAGAGGGGAAGGCTATCGGCGCACGGGCCGCGCAGCGGGTCCGTCCTTCGCGAGTGAACTCCCTCCGGTGCACGGGGCCCTCCTTCTCCCCTGCCGGGGAGAAGGGAACAGGCGCTCACCAGCTCCCGGTATTCTCCATGCTGGCCCACGGCTCGGCGGGCGGCAGCCGCTCGCCCTTCTGCAGAAGCTCGATCGAGATGCCGTCCGGCGAGCGGACGAA
>Ga0196970_1001210_pt1 | contig 19191 bp, 15 predicted proteins | sample S1v_513CmetaG_FD_148672 | JGI IMG/M metagenome (GOLD analysis project Ga0196970, IMG submission 148672) | Soil microbial communities from Anza Borrego desert, Southern California, United States - S1+v_5-13C | ecosystem: Environmental > Terrestrial > Soil > Desert | place: USA: California...
CGTGGTCGGGCCATTCGCGTTGGCGCCCGAGCACTTGTCGCAGGAATCCCATCCGGTCATTTCGTCGATGTTGGTGAAGGTCTTGGCACCCGCTGGGATGACCGGGCCGGTGGTGGCGCTGACATTCAAGGTAAGGGGCGACTTGAATACTGCGCCGGTTGAGTCCCATGCCTGAACGACGACGTTGTGCGCTCCCGCCGAAAGGCTGATGTTCGTGTCGAGCGATGCAGAGTTCGTGCTGTAAACGCTATTGCTGTCCACATAGATTCGCATGGCCACGATCGGCGACGTCGACCTCGCGGATGCGATGAAACGTGCGGGCGAGGTAACCGTTGCGCCATTGCTGGGCGAGATTACGGTGACGCCTTTCGTGACCGCCGTGCCGCTTACGTTTACGTTAAGGGACTGCTTCTGTACTGTCCCCTTCGAATCCCATGCCTGGATGACCACCGAGTGCCAGCCGGGCGACATGCTGACGTAGGTATCGAGTTTGTTTGAGTTGACCGTATAGGCGCTGACCCCGTCCACGTAAATGCGCATCGCGGAAATAGGATAAGAAGACGTAGCACTCGCGACAAAATGGGCCGGAGAAGCAACCGTGGAGCCGTTCGCGGGCGAACTGACGTACACAGCAGCGGAGGAGCATACAGCCAGAGCGACAACGATCATCGCCGCGCAAAGGATTCGACGAACCATCAGACCTCCTTCTGGGGGTTTGTAGAAGGAGAGAGTAGCGGTTCGTCATTTCTTCCTATATTCGGATTTCGACGTAGCCGTGTTTAGTATTCAACCTGACGCGAGTTAAGGGATGTAGCTGATCTCTGGCACTACTCCCCAATCGGGCTAAGGTTCACTAAGCTGTAAACATGACTGGTTGAGCGTCGGCTCAGCCAGAAGCTGCCCCGCTGTTCTGTCCAACGCTAGGCCAAGTTCTTCCATCTAAACGACTGATTGCGCTACAGGTTCCTGAGTACGACTATCATGTTGTCGCTGAACGTGCGTTCATTGCTCCTTCTCACCACACTGGCCGTCACGGCGCTGAGTTTGTCGGCGTGTTCTAAGGCGAGTTACAACACTCATCAGACCTTGAAGGCCAACCGAGCCACGGCACCCGAACGTGCTCCTGCGATGCTGGCCGTCTATCAGCCGTGGTTTGGCACGAAAGAACACATTGACGTCGGGTACTCGTCGCATGACAAGGTAGTTCTGCGAAGGCAGGTCGAGGAAGCAAAGAGCCTTGGCATCTCAGGGTTCCTGGTTAACTGGTATGGACCTCGCAAGGAATTCATGGATCACAGCTACGCCCTCATGCAGCAGATCGCTTCGCAGAACGACTTCAAGGTGGCCATACAGTACGACGAGGCCGTCGACAACCCCGGCCAAGAAACCGAAGCCGTAATCGTAGACCTGCAGTATGCATACGACAGGTACATAGCGGAGCACGCAGGCCCGTCTCGCAAAGCATATTTGCGCTATGACGGCCGGCCCGTCATCTTCATCTTTCCGAAAACTGACAGAACCGATTGGAATCGAGTCAGGCAGGTTACGCAGTCCTGGCAAGACAAGCCGGTGTTGATCTTCAAAGACATACCGCCCGCTAAGTACGTACACGCCTTCGACGGCTTCTACGCCTGGGTGCAACCCGGAAAGCAGGGATGGTCACCGGATGGAAAGAACTGGGGCCAGCAGTACCTGGAGGATTTCTACTCAAAGATGCGGTCGCAGTACCCAAACAAAATCGCCGTTGGCGCGGCCTGGCCGGGGTTCAACGATACTCGAGCATCATGGTCGCTCAACCGGCATATGAATGCGAGATGCGGTAAGACGTTCGAGGACTCGCTGCGGATGTTTCGCCGCTACTTCAGCGAGAACAACCCGCTTCCCTTCCTCCTGATTGAAACATGGAACGACTACGAGGAAGGGACGGCGATTGAGAGAGGCTACGCAAAGTGCGGGGCGGACGGGAACCCGATCAATAGCGCAATCGCACAATGAGACATACGTTTCACCGATGCATGACTACCTGCACGGCACCATTTGCACAGGTATCGCTTTAAGTTTCTGCTTTAAGTCCGCGGCAATTAGGAGGCCGTGAAAGCGTCCGTTCTCGATGAATATCTCGTTCGTCTGCATGCCAGCGACAACGACTCCAGCGAGATAAATGCCAGGAACATTGCTCTCCAGCGTTTCCGGATTGCAGACCGGCTTGCAGTTTAGAGCAGATAAATCCACGCCCAGACTGCGGAGCAGCGTGAAGTCAGGATGATAGCCGGTCATCGCAAAAACGAAATCGTTCGCGATGCGAACCTCGCCGTCGGGCGTGCTCAGGGCCACCTCGTCGGCGGTGATTTCGGAAACCGAACTACTAAAGTACGCCTTGATCTGGCCAGCTTTGATCCGGTTCTCCACATCCGGCTTGATCCAGTACTTAACATGCGGATGAATATCTGGTCCCCGGTGGACGAGGGTGACGCGAGCGCCGTGTCGCCAGAGTTCAAGCGCGGCGATAGCAGCTGAATTTTTCCCTCCGACGACCAGCACGTCACAATCGAAGTACGGGTGCGGCTCGCGGTAATAGTGGAACACCTTCGGCAGATCCTCACCGGGGATGTTCATGTAGTTAGGGAGGTCGTAGTAGCCAGTCGAGACGATCAGCTTTCGCGCGGCAAACTGATGATGGCGTTCGTGCATGTCCGTTGTGTGCACGGAAAAACTGCCATCCTGCCCAGTCACTCGATCAACACGCTGATACTGGCGGATGTCCAACCGGTAATACGTCGCGACAGCACGGTAGTATTCGAGCGCCTCTTGTCGTGTCGGCTTCTGGTGCGGGCTCGGAAATGGAATATCACCGATCTCGAGCAGTTCCGGCGTAGTAAAGAACGTCATGTTGGCCGGATAGTGAAAAAGAGAGTTCACCAAGCAGCCCTTGTCGATGTTGGCGGTGGTGAAGCCCGCACGCTTGGCATCGATGGCGCAGGCCAGACCGGTTGGCCCCGCACCGATAACGATCACGTCGTAAGAATTTCGCTTACCGTTCAAGTCCATAAGGTTTATTGGATGAAGCAGAGCGGCAGATGGCGCTTAGCTTTGTTTGTTTCACTTGCACCTACCCTGCTCCGCCGGCGGCGTGACTCGTCGCCAACCCTCTCGCACAAACATTAGTGTCACCGTGCTGTGTTGGGTTCGGCCTTGGTCCTGGTCCCGATGGCGTAGAGGTATCCGTCGTCACCACCGAAGTAAACGGCGCCATTGTGAACGATAGGCGAGCTGTTGATGCGGTCCTCGATGAGAATGCCGAGTTTCACTTTTCCGGTCTTCGAATCGCGCATCATCAGCGCTCCATCCCAGTCGCCGAACATAACGATGTCTCCCGCGACTGCCGCCGAGGCAAAAACGTTGCCGCCAGTTTTCTCGTGCCACTTCTCCTTCCCAGTATTGGCGTCAAGTGCTTGCACAAATTTGCCGTCTGAGCTGCCGACGAAGAGCATTCCGTCATGCACCGCAGGAGATCCCACGACCCACGAGTCCTTGTGTTGCGTCTTCCAGCGTAACGCTCCGCTGGCAGCATCGAGGGCGTAAACGTAGTAATCTCGGCTGCCGAAATAGACGGTGCCGTTCACCACTGCAGGAGAAGATTGGATCTCCCCGGCTGGGAAGTACTCGTTCCCTTCCGTCTTGAACTTCCATTTCTGTATGCCGGTGGAGGCGTCCAGGGCGAAGAAGGTGCCATCCATGCTGCCGAAGTAGACCGTTCCGGAGTCAATCGCCGGGGTGCTGCGTACCCGTCCAGTCGTCGAAAACGTCCACAACTTCTTCCCGGTACGTGCATCAAGGGCATAGAGCGTGCCGTCCCCGCCGCCGAAATAGACCATGTCGCTCGCTACTGCCGGAGAGGACAGGAAAAAGTCCCACAAGCCGTAATCTGGCGGCCCGAAATCTGTGGGCGCGATTCCGTTTCGAAACGGCAACTCCTTGCCCACGGTGAAGGCCCAACGCTGCTTGCCAGTCTCCACTTCCAGGGCGTGAAGCTTCCCGTCACCACTTTGAATAAATACTGTATGGCCAGCAACGGCCGGTGACGACGACACCGGACCGTCGGTTCGAAAAGCCCAGCGTTGACGCCCCGAGAGTTCGTCGACTGCGTAGAGGTTTCCATCGTTGCTACCGAAGATGATCATGCCTTTGTAAGCAACGGGAGTAGATCGCACTTTGTTGCCGGTTTTGAACCGCCACTTCATGTGGACGTCACCAGTCGGTGCACTTGTGCGATATACACCGCTGTGCTGAGCATCGGATCGAAATTGCACGATATCGTCGGCTACTGCTGTAGCCGAACACATTGCGACAATAAGTGCACACGTCGTAAACAGTAGTTTCACCGTTCGCCTCCCCGGACATGCCATCTTAGACGGGCGAGTGCCGGAAACGCTCGTTCCATATCACGCGCGAGTTCTGCCGGGCGGTATAATTTTTGTTTCGATGTTCAATTCATAGCCACTTAAGTCAGTCAGGAGAATAGGTATGCCGCAGGAAGCAGCGACTCGTGTGCGCGTGGAATCAGACAGTATGGGAACGATAGAAGTGCCCTCTAACGTATATTGGGGCGCACAGACGCAGCGCTCACTGCTCCACTTCAATATCGGTCGCGACACAATGCCGCCGGAGTTGATCCGCGCATTCGCCACCCTCAAAAAGGCTGCAGCGCTCGTAAATCAAGAGCTTGGCAAACTGCCCGCCGAGAAGGCGAAACTGGTTGTGCAGGCGGCGGACGAAGTCATCGCAGGAAAGCTGAATGACCAGTTCCCTCTCCGCATCTGGCAAACCGGGAGCGGCACGCAGACGAACATGAACGTGAACGAGGTGATCTCCAACCGTGCGATCGAAATCGCCGGCGGAGCGCTCGGGTCGAAGAACCCTATTCACCCCAATGATCACGTGAATATGTCGCAATCTTCTAACGACACGTTCCCGACCGCCATGCACATCGCCGCGGCTGACCGGGTGAAGAACGCGCTTATCCCGGCTATCAAGAGCGTGCAGCAGGCGATCGAAAGCAAAGCGCAGGAGTTCGCCGATGTCGTGAAGATCGGACGCACACACCTGCAAGACGCCGTCCCCCTGACGGTCGGTCAGGAGTTCTCGGGTTGGGCAAGCCTGCTCGAGCGCGACATCAAGCGCCTGGAACTCGTTCTCGACGGACTTTACGACCTGGCGATCGGCGGCACCGCCGTGGGGACCGGCTTGAACACGCACCCCGAGTTCGCCGAGCGCGCTGCGGCCAAGATCGCAGAGCTGACAGGGATTCCCTTCCGGTCGCACCCGAACAAATTTGCAGCACTGTCGGCGCATGATGAGATCGTGTTCGCACAGGGGGCACTGGAAGCGCTTGCGGCCTCGCTGATGAAGATCTCGAATGACATTCGCTGGCTCGCTTCGGGTCCGCGTTGCGGCCTCGGTGAGTTGATCATCCCCGAAAACGAACCCGGATCTTCGATCATGCCTGGCAAGGTAAACCCGACACAATGCGAAGCCATGACCATGGTTGCCACCCAGGTACACGGGGCCACGGCAGCAGTGGGCTTTGCCGGATCGCAAGGTAACTTCCAACTGAACGTTTATAAGCCGGTCATCATCTACAACTTCCTGCACTCGGTTACGCTGATCACTGATGCCTGCCACGGGTTTGTCGAGTACATGATCAAGGGAATCGAGTTGGATCGCGAAGCCATTGATTGGTACGTAAACAATTCGCTCATGCTGGTAACCGCGCTGGCACCGAAGATCGGCTATGACAAGGCAGCCAAGGTCGCCCACACGGCTCACGTGGAGCACAGCAGTCTGCGCGAAGCCGCATTGAAACTCGGGTTCCTCACTGGCGAAGAGTTCGACGCAGTGGTCAAGCCGGAGACGATGACGCGCCCGTGAAGTCTGTAATTTTGCGTTGGTCTGGGCCGGAGCTTTGCTCCGGCCTTTGCACGTTCAGAGGCCACCTAAGCTCCGCGAACGGGGTGTCATCGGCGCGCAGCAACAAAAAACGCGCCCCGAAGAGCGCGCTGACCGGATGCTGATCATTCAGTAGTGCTCATATGCCCCACCTCAGCAGCGTGGCGCCGCTGGTGAATCCAGCGCCTACTGCGGCTAGCAAGACCAGATCACCTTTCTTTAGGCGGCCTTCCTGCCGGGCGCTCTGCAATCCGAGCGGCAGTGTGCCTGCGGTGGTGTTGCCGTATCGATCGATATTTATGATCACGCGGTCTTTCGGAATTTCGAAACGGTCGGCTATGGCTTGGATAATCCTCAGATTGGCCTGATGTGGAACAAAGCAGTTCACGTCATGTCCGGTAAGACCGTTGCGTTCGAGCACGATCTGACATACTTCGGCCATCTTCCTGACTGCGTACTTAAAGACGTTCTGACCGTCCTGATGAACGTAATGAGCCTTCTTGGGGTCGACGTCGTCGCGCCAAGCCGGATACAGGCTGCCGCCTCCGGGCCGGTATAAGAACTGTCCGCCGGAACCGTCGATCTCGTGATGAAAATCGATCAGACCGCAGTCCTCGCCGTCCTCTGCACGTTCGACGACCATGGCTCCCGCGCCATCGCCGAACAGGACGCAGGTTGCGCGATCCGTGTAGTCGATCATTGCTGAGTTCACATCGGAACCAATCGCGAGCACCTTGTTGTGAACACCGCTCTGGACCATCATGCAGGCGGTGGTCAGGGTGTAAAGGAACCCCGAGCAGCCCGCGGACAAATCAAAGCCCCACGTCTTGGGAATGCCGAGTTTGTGCTGAACCAGGCACGCCGTTGAGGGATACAGCATGTCCGGCGTCACTGTACCCACAATGACAGCCTCGATTTCAGACGCGTCGATACCGCGCTCCGCCAAGGCCGCACGGGCGGCGCAAGTGGCGAGATCGCTGGCGGCTACACCCTTATCAACGATATGGCGTGTCTTGATGCCGGTACGTTCCACGATCCACTGATCAGTCGTGTCGACCATCTTCTCCAGGTCAGCATTCGTCAGTGTGCGAGGGGGTACATACGTACCAAGAGCCGTGATTTTTGCGCGGTACAGGGTCTTCAATATGTATTCTCCGATCAGGAATACAACATTGTGAAACACAGAAGCCGCACGTGACAATCATTTTAAGTGATTCTCGTAGGGCATGAGGAACGGTCGCAGAGAATGAACCGGCGGCTACAAACATAACAACGGATTTGAGAGTTGGGGACGCGCGCAACAATGATCAACAAAAAAGCCGGACACCGATAACCCCGCTGCACACGCACTGGCCCGTTACCGTTGCTTCCTTCCGGACCTGGCGGGGTTGGCGGGATTGCGTCGCGCGGGACCGATGCCCGACATCGCAATTGTATCAGACGCAACGTCGCCTAAAACGACGGTCCTTTCTTGATCAGAGATAAATATGACTCTTCTATGTGTCCTTTCCTGATTTCGCGTCATCAGTGACAATACTGAGATGGCGGAATTCACCGCACCCATGCTGCCGTTGCATTATCCGGAAGCCCTCGGCTCGAATGCCGGGAGTGATTCCGCTCTGCGCCGTCGCATCAACAGGTATTTCGAAGCTTCCATTTTCCTGCTCGTAGCGGCCGGATTCGCGACAATCGCGAGCACAGGTGCACTCGACTCGCCTTCTATTTTCGTAGTCGGCACCGCACTGCTGTTTCGTGCTTGTTTCCTGCTCCTCGCCCGTCCTGTGGTCATTCCAGCGAAATGGGACGCATACTTCTCAATTTCATATGTTGCCTTCTATGCCGCTGACTACCTTCTCTTTTCCAATGGAAACTTCGTAGTCGCCACAGTGCACCTCGTACTGTTCAGCATGGTCATCAAGATCTTCTCGGTCCGCCGCGACCGCGACTATCTTTACCTGGCGGTGCTCGCCTTCCTCGAGGTTCTCGCGGCTTCCGTACTCACAGTCGATTCCGTCTTCATCGCAGCCTTTGTCGTATTCGTCGCCCTCGCGATTTTGACCTTCATCACGTTCGAACTGAAGCGATCGTGGGAGGCCAGCGCCCGCGGACACTTTCTCACCGTGGCGCATGATGCCGGCAGGAAGACGTTCGGGCGATCCATCACTTTCACCACGTTCGCCCTTGCGCTGTTTGTGGCGACCTTGGCATCTGCGTTGTTTTTCGTGCTGCCTCGTGTATCCGCCGGATACCTTGGCCGGTTCGCGCCTAAGAACCAGATCGTGAGCGGATTCAGTGAAGAAGTCCGATTGGGGCAGATCGGGGAAATTCAGCAGTCCAGCGCCGTTATCATGCACGTGCAGATCTCCGGGGACAGAACCGGTGGGCATCAACTCTATTGGCGGGGAGTGTCGCTGGCCCTCTTCGACGGACGGCAGTGGTTCAACTTTCTGCGAAAACGAATGATGCCTTTCGCTACGGAGTCCGGCTTTGATCTTCAGTCGCTTCAGGCGGAATGGCACTCGGAGTTGGGCGAAAAGCGGGTACCACGTCCCGAGAGGTTGCTGCATTACCGCGTCCTCATGGAACCGATCGGCACGAACGTGTTTTTCCTTGCACCGACACCAGTTTCACTCGATGGCAACTACCGCGAGGTCACCATGGACGCCTCGGGGACCGTCTACAACGCCGACCGCGACCGCTCAACCGGCATTTACGAGGCGGTTTCGGACATCAGCCGCCCAAGTGACCTAGTCCTCAACGCAGCGGGTAGTGACTACCCAGCTTCTGTCGCCGTCTCCTACTTGCAGTTGCCTAATGTTGATCGCCGGGTGCGCAGACTTGCCGAGGAGGTGACCGGAAGCGCCTCAACACCTTTCGGCAAGGTACAAGCTGTCGAGCGCTATCTTTCCACGAACTTTGGATATACGCTGCAGCTTCCTCAGAGCCCTCCTGCAGATCCCATTGCCAACTTCCTTTTCGAACGAAAGCAGGGTCACTGCGAATATTTTGCCTCCGCGATGGCTGTAATGCTTCGTACAGTGGGTATCCCAAGCCGGGTGGTGAATGGTTTTCGAGGCGGCGAGTTCAACCACGTTACCGGCAGCTACATTGTCCGCGGCAGAGACGCCCATTCCTGGGTCGAAGCTTACTTTCCTGGGCAGGGCTGGGTGGCTTTCGATCCAACTCCGGCTGGCTCTTCCGCAGTTTCGAAAAACAGCAGCCTCGGGATGTACCTCGACGCGTTTCGGGAGTTCTGGCGAGAGTGGGTCATCAACTACGACTTCGGTCACCAGCGTGCGCTAAGCACCACCGCTGTCGCGCAAGGGGCGAGCGTATTCGAAAGTGTCACGCAATGGGCCCGGTCGCGGTACTTCGACATGCTACACCAAGGATTCAGGGCGCACGACCACATCACGAATTCGCCCCGTCGCTCAGTGTGGATGGTTATCGGAGTCGTCCTGCTCGTTGCATTGGCGCTGAATTTAGGGCGTCTAGGTAGGTCTTGGCGACGCCGGTCGTTGCTGAAAAATCCAGAACGCGACCCAGAAGCCGCAGCGTCGGTTCTCTATTTGCGCATGACACAGGCGGCAGCCAAAGGTGGTTGGCGGAAACTGCCAGCACAAACACCTGAAGAATTCGTGACCGGTATCGATAACGTCACCATGCGGAACTCGGTCGCGCGCTTTACTGTTCATTACGAGCGCGCCAGATTCGCCGACTCGGCGCAGGACGCGCTGCTCCTCCCGGAACTGCTTCAGGAAGTCAGCGAGGCAGCCAGGCAGTTGCCACGCACGACCAAGCATTCCTGAGGCGCATCTGCCGAGGTGTTCTGTCGCTCGGTGGCCACCTATGTCCGTAATCTCTGTTAAAATCAGTAGATTCCATGCCTCTGAAGAACACACCTGTAGAATCCCTTACAACGGGCAAGACTAAGCTTCCGGCCAAGCCGAAAGTTGGTTTCGTTTCCCTAGGATGTCCCAAAAACCTCGTCGACAGCGAGGTCATGATGGGGATGCTCTCCAACGCTGGCGCGCAGATCACGCCCAGTGCCGAGGACGCCGACATCATCGTCGTTAATACCTGTTCCTTCATCGACTCGGCAAAACAGGAATCCGTGGATGCGATCCTTGAGATGGCCCAGCATAAGACCTCCGGTCGGGCCCGAAAACTGGTCGTTGCGGGATGCCTGGTCGAACGCTACCGGGACGAGATCCGAAAGAACATTCCTGAAGTCGACGCAGTTGTTGGCACAGGAGAGCTAGAGAACATCCTGCGTGTGGCGGGAGTCGAACCGGCAGCAAACGCCAATTCCCCTTTCACGATCCTGTCGAATGGAACTCCGGAGCGAACCTCGCGAGCCGAAGGTGACCTGCGAGAGCAGCAAGGACGATTTTCCCGAGAAGAGTGGGATGGGGCAATCGCCGATCTCCCTAATTACTTATACGACGAAAACACACCGCGCTTACTTGCGACCCCGAAGGCGTCTGCATACATCAAGATCGCGGAAGGCTGCGATCATCCTTGCGCGTTCTGCATCATCCCTCAATTGCGCGGGAAGTTTCGTTCGCGTCGTGTGGAGTCAGTCGTGACCGAGGCTAAGAGACTGGCTCAAAGCGGAGTACGCGAAATCACGCTGATCGGCCAGGATACGACCTGCTATGGTGAGGATCTCGGGCTCAAAGACGGGCTAGCGCTCCTGCTGGAGCGCTTGGCCGGTATCGACGATCTTCGCTGGGTCAGGTTCCTCTACGCATATCCCAACAAAATCACGGGCAAGTTACTGGACGTCATCGCCTCGCACGAGAAAATCTGCTCCTACATCGATGTGCCCCTCCAGCACGCTTCTGCCGACGTGCTCAAGAGAATGAAGCGCGGCGGTAGTGCTGACGTCTATCTGCGCTCGATCGAGAAGATGCGCGGAACCATTCCAAACCTGACCGTGCGCACATCGTTCATCGTCGGGTTCCCGGGCGAGACGGACAGCAACTTCGAAGAGCTCTGCGAGTTCGTAAGGGTTGCTCAGTTTGACTGGATGGGAGTCTTTGGCTACTCGGATGAAGAGGGCGCGAAAGCGTACAAGCTTGCCGACAAAGTCGACTTGCGCGAGATCGAACGTCGCCGCAAGCGACTGATGCAGATCCAGAAGCAGATCAGCAAGCGTAACAAGAAGAAGCTAATCGGAAGGGAAATCGATGTCTTGGTCGAAGGCCCGTCGCCTGAAACTGAGTTGCTGTGGGAAGGACGCTCAGAGATGCACGCGCCGGAAATCGATGGCAAGCTCTTCATCAACGATTTCGGGGAGCATGAACAGATTCGACCTGGCGAGTTGTACCGCTGCCAGATCACGGAAGCGCACGACTACGATCTGATCACACGAATATTGTAGGGACGGGTTCGCTGGCAAGCCTGCTCCGTTGGGCTTTTTGGGCTGCGTATAATTCGAGCGAGCCCTAACCTGCATCCATTTTTGTTTACGGTTTTGTCGATGGCGAAACACAACAAAGTAGCTAGCCTGCGCTGCCCAACTTGCAGGAAGATCGTCTTGCGCACCGAACCGGAGTTTCCTTTCTGCAGCGAACGGTGCCGCACCATCGATCTCGGCAGATGGGCGAGCGGCGGGTACGTGATTTCGACGCCTGTCAGCGATCCAGACGACCTGGACGCGATCGGCTACCAGGGCACGAAGACAACGCAACCCGAACCAACACGGGACGCGAGCGACAAAGGAAAGCAATGATTTCGCCACCGGCAGAACAAACAGTAGCAAAAGTAATCCAGATGCCGAAGGCGCGCTCGGAAGCGCCGCTGTGGGCGACTCTGGCATCGACCTTCTTTTACGTGGGGCGTGCGAAGCCTGGCCCCGGCACCTGGGCTGCGGCGATCGCCATGCTCGCGTGGATGGGCATCGGCAGCATTTTGGGCAGTGCTTGGCAAACACCGACACTGATTTGTGCGGCAGTGGCGGTGACAGCCCTCGGCGTTGTTGCTGGGACGCGATATTCCAGAGCAACCGCGAAGAAGGACCCGTGTGAAGTGGTTCTCGACGAAGTCGCGGGACAGCTGATTGCGTTGATTGCGGTGCCCATCGCTTGGAAATCCATGCTGGCGGGCCTTATACTCTTTCGAGTTTTTGACATCGCGAAACCCTTTCCGCTACGTCGATTGGAGCGGTTTCCTGAGGGCTTCGGAATCATGGCGGATGATGTCGGTGCGGGCCTCTACGCGCTGGCAGTCATGCAGGTTCTTTTGCACTATGGATTGCTGACCTAGTCAGCTTAGCCGCGACTCTTTACTCATCGGGGTTGGTACCGCTTGCCAGGCAAGAAAAACGTCAACGGCATACCACAAATCGAGCGAGTGGAACCAGGCGCTTCGCTGCCGGGTGGCGAGGTCCGCATTGTGGGCCGAGCACTGCGGCCAGCCGACTTGCGCCGGCCCAAAGTGCGTTTCGGCGAGGCGGAAGGCTCGATTGTAGTCAGCTCAGATGAGTTCCTCATTGCTCGCGTTCCGGAATCTGCGCTGTCCGGGCCAGTGACGGTAGCCATTGACGGCAGCTCGAGCAACAGTTATGACCTGAAGGTCGCGATACCGATCGCAGAGAACCTGCACCCGGTTGCGAACCCCGCTCTCGATGCAGAAGGAAACATCTACGCTACCTTCTCAGGGTCGCGTGGTCAAAACGTTCCGGTTGCCGTATTCAAAGTCGACACGAACTACAATGTGCGGCCGTTCGTGGCGGAAATGATGAACGCGACGGGCCTGGCATTTGACCGCGCGGGGTACCTGTATGTCTCGTCGCGCTTCGACGGGACAGTGTATCGCGTTGCACCAAACGGTTCGGTTAGTTCGTATGCCCAGGGCATGGGTATCGCAACAGGTATCGCGTTCGATAGCAACGAGAATCTATATGTTGGCGACCGCAGCGGAACGATATTCAAAATCGCCCGAGACCGGCAGATTTTCGTTTATGCCACGCTGGAGCCGAGCGTCTCTGCCTATCATCTGGCGATTGGCCCAGGCGGCGACCTCTACGTAACCGGACCCACGACCTCCAGTTTTGACGCGGTGTACAAGGTCGATCCACACGGCACGGTAAGCGTGTTTTATCGCGGTCTTGGCAGGCCTCAAGGACTCGCATTTGACGTGGATGGCAATCTTTATGTTGCAGCGTCACTGCGTGGGAAGCGAGGCATTGTTCGCATAACACCGCAAAGCGAGGCGTCGCTAGTCGTTTCAGGACAGAACCTTGTCGGCCTCGCTTTTGGCCCTGGACGCACCGTAGTGCTTGCGACCACCAATGCGGTACACCACCTCTCCTGGGATGTGCAAGGTAAGTCGCTGATCGATCCTGAGCTTTAGATTCCACATAGTTCCACATCCCCCACTGTGCGCCCCTTAATCGGCTTGTTACACTGATGGCCGTGAGAGCGGAAATCATAGCCGTCGGTTCGGAGATGCTGACCCCGTACCGGCAAGATACCAATTCACTTTATCTAACCGGCAAACTGAACGAACTCGGGGTCGAGGTCGCCTTCAAGACGGTCGTGGGCGACAGCCTCGAAGACCTGACGTGCACAGCCAGGATTGCTCTCGACCGCGCCGACATAGTCATATTCATGGGAGGATTGGGACCCACTGAAGATGACCTGACTCGCGAGGCCGTTGCGGCAACCCTCGGACGCGAACTGCGCCGGGACGCAGATATCGTTACGGCACTTTACAAGCGGTTCGCTGAGCGCCGCGTCTCCATGCCGGAGAACAACGCTCGCCAGGCAGACGTGGTACAGGGCGCTTGCGTGCTCCCAAACGCCAACGGAACTGCACCGGGCCAGTGGCTAGAAGCTGAAAGCAATGGCCGCCAGCGCATCGTCATGCTTCTGCCCGGGCCGCCATGGGAACTGAAAGCGCTATTCGAGACACAGTGTCTGCCGCGGCTTTGCGAGCAGCTTCCGCCCGCACACATTGCCACTCGGACTCTGAAGGTGGCCATGCTGCCGGAATCTCAATGCGACCTGCGCATCGCCCCGATATACAAGCAGTACCCCGACGTGCAGACAACAATCCTTGCCGGGGCTGGCGAGATCGAGATCCAATTGCGAGCTCACGGAGAAAATCTGGAGTTCGCGCAGAATCGTGCCGATAAACTCGCCGATGCGATTGAAGATGAACTAGGCGACTTCGTTTACTCGAACCGCGGCGAGTCGCTCGAACAGATCATCGGTTACTACCTTCAGATGAGGGGAGCCACGCTCGCCGTAGCTGAGTCGTGCACTGGCGGGCTGTTGGGGTCGCGCATTAGTTCCGTGCCCGGGAGTTCGCGCTATTTCCTTGGGGGCGTAATCACTTACTCCAACGACCTCAAGACCCTGTTCGCAAACGTGCCACCGTTGATGATTCAGGCCCACGGTGCGGTGAGCCGGGAAGTTGCGGCCGCTATGGCCGAAGGCGCACGCGAAGAGTGCAATGCAACACTGGGCGTCGCCATCACAGGGGTTGCAGGGCCAACAGGAGGCTCGGACGAAAAGCCTGTCGGATTGGTGTACCACGCGATCCACGACGGCATCTCTACGGAGGTTGTCGAAAGGAAGTTCCCGGGCGATCGCGACCGCATTCGTTTATGGGCGACGCAGCAGGCGCTCGATATGATTCGGCGAAAGTTGATGTAAGGATCGAACCATGCGTGTTTTCATCGGTCTCGACATCCCTGAAGCTATTCGCAGCCGCATTTCGCAATTCTCGGAAGGACTGCGAGGGTTCGCTCCCGACGCGAGGTGGGTGGGCCCTGAAACCTTTCACATCACATTGAAGTTCATAGGCAAGCAGTCGGCGCAAGATGTTGAGCGTATTAAGGACGTTCTCCGCAGCATCAAGGCAGCTCCGCTCGAGGTGAGCTTCCGTGGTTACGGCATCTTTCCCAATCCGAAGTCCGCTCGTGTCTTCTGGGTGGGCATTCACGCAGACGAGCGCCTTTCGGGGTTGGCTGCAAGCGTCGATGCCGCTACATCTCAACTCGGCATTCCTCGCGAACAAAATGCGTTTCTCCCGCACCTGACGCTAGCAAGGGCGCGCGGTGCCTCCGGTTCACCACACCAGCGTTTTGGAGGAACAAAGTCCAGCGGAGGGTCGCGTTCTCCATTCGCGCGGGCTATCGAAAGATTGGAGGGGCTTGCAGAACCTGAGTTCGGTACAATGACCGCAACCGAGTTCTTCCTGTACGAGAGCAAGCTTTCGCCCAAAGGCGCGCAGTACGCCAAGCTCGAACGCTTCGCCCTTAACGGCTAAAAGCAGGACTCGCGCGACGCGAATGAACAATACCTACGTATTCGTAGCCGTAATCGCCTATTTGCTGGGATCGATCCCGTTCGGCCTCATTCTGACCCGCATTTTTCTCGGCACCGACGTCCGCAAAATCGGAAGTGGCAATATAGGCGCCACCAATGTCATGCGTACCGGGTCGAAGAAACTCGGTGTTGCCACCCTGGTTCTGGATGCAGCAAAGGGCTATGCCGCGGTTGTCGCTGCGCGAGTCATCGCCGTCTACACAGGCGCTGCTCTATATGGCGATGGACGAATCACGTATCGTCTGCTGGGACTTGCTGCGGTAGCGGCAATGGTTGGCCACATCTTCCCTGTCTGGCTGAAGTTCAAAGGTGGCAAGGGAGTCGCGACCGGTGTCGGTGTATTCCTTGCAGTCGCTCCCAAAGCAGTTCTGATCGTGCTAGGCATCTTTGCGATCATCTTCGCCGTGTCGCGTTACGTATCGCTCGCATCGATCACGGCGACCGCGGCCTTCCCTCTTTTCGCTTACATGCTGATGAAGGAACAGCACACTGCGCTGATGCCTTTTATCATCGCCGCCGCTGTACTGATTATTGCCAAGCATCACCAGAACATTCGCCGCCTGCTGTCGGGCACTGAAAACCGTCTGGAGCTAAGAAGCAGCAAATGAGCAAGATCGCAGTTATCGGAGCAGGCGCGTGGGGCACGGCTCTCTCCATCGTGCTCGGTCGCAAGGGCACGCACGACGTGCGTTTATGGGCGTACGAGAAGGAGGTTCGCGAGTCCATTGCAGATCATCGGACGAATGACCTCTTTTTGCGCGACTACGCACTTCCCGAGAGTGTGGCTGCTACCAATGATTTCGCAGAGGCACTGAATGGAGCGCAGATCGTAGTCGGAGTCATGCCATCGCACCACTGCCGGCAGGTATTCAAAGGCATGGTCCCATCCCTCCGACAAGACATGCTGTTTGTCAGCGCAACCAAGGGACTTGAGAACGAGTCGTTGCTGCGCATGGACGAGGTCATCTGCGAGGTTCTGACTCGCGAAGGCGGGTTTACGCCTCGTATCGGTGCTCTCAGCGGCCCTTCTTTCGCAAAGGAAGTCGCCAAGGGCGATCCCACGGCGATCACCATCGGCTCCAAGGACCGCGAGTTGGCTTGCTTTGTCCAGCGTGAGTTCAGCGATCCATGTTTCCGCGTGTACACGAACGACGACGTTGCGGGAGTCGAACTGGGTGGCGCGCTCAAGAACGTGATCGCCATTGCCGCCGGCGTGTGCGATGGGCTTGGCCTCGGACACAATACCATTGCGGCGTTAATCACTCGCGGCCTTGCCGAAATCACTCGCCTTGCCTTGGCATGTGGAGCGCGGCAGGAAACCCTGGCCGGTCTAGCTGGTATGGGGGATCTGGTCCTGACCTGCACAGGGGGCCTGTCACGAAACCGCACTGTTGGAGTGGAACTCGGGCGCGGCAAGAAGCTGGACGAAATCATCGAAGGCATGCACGGCATGGTCGCCGAGGGCGTGCTTACTACCAATGCTGCCGTGGGACTCGCACGGAAAATGCAGGTCGAAATGCCGATTACGCAGCAGATTTACGAGATACTCCACGAAAACAAACCACCGCGCGACGCGATCCGCGAATTGATGACGCGTCCGGCAACCAGTGAAGTGAAACTCTACCGAAGTTAGTAGGGCACATTGGCCGCTCTCACGCGGCCAAGTCCCGGAGTTCATCCGGCAGCGAAATATCGGGAATCCGTGTACGCCCGCTCTGCTGTAACTCGTGCATCATCTTCTGAACATCCTCTGGACTCTGATTGAGGTGCTTCTTCAGGAACTCAGTAAGTTCCTGTTCTCCGAAGAAGCGCCGGATACGATTGGTCGGGCCACTGCGCTCTGTGCCCTCTTCCGAGTACGCCATGTCGTATACGCCAGCCTTGTTTACATCATGAAAGTTGCGGATTATGTGCAGCATTCCTCGGTTTGCCATAATCGTCTTGGATGCCCATTCGAAAACCGAACGCTCCGAGCCTCACGGCTGTAACACACCGCAAGAAAAACCGCGGCAGCTTCCGCCGCCGCGGTTTCTGAACACCCGAAAGTATCAAGCGTTAGTCGTTTAGGGTAGACCGGTTCCGGTTGCGCTCCAGACTGCTTGAGGCGCTTACCGTGAGCGGGTTCTGCAGGGTGAATACGAGAACCTGTTCGGAGTTGATACGAATCTGCTGACCTTTGCCAGCGGCGGTCGCACCCGTGCCTGCGCCAGCGCCGATTGTGCCGCCGATTGCCGCTCCCTTACCTCCACCGGCTATTCCGCCGATGATGGCCCCGATCGCCGCGCCAGCGCCGACCCGCTTGGCAGTGGTCGCTCCACGAGAACTGCCTTCGCGTGCATAGGTATTGGTGTTCAGGCTGTAGGTGCGGCCATTGAAGCTAAGCTTCGTCAGCTCAATTGAGAGTGCCGATTTGCCGGCGAAACGACCAGCGCTTTTCGCATCAACAACTCGCCCGGAGATGTCGGCTCCGGCAGGGACTACGACGTCATCGTCGACAACGATAGGCGCGTCGAGCGAAGCCCTGAATTCTTGACCGGCCTGCGCCGTCTCGGAATCGACACTATCAATCATGCGAACCGAGAACGTCGTCCCATCCGGGATCGTCACCTTGACCGGAGGCGGCGGAGCGACTGGCCGGGGCGGCTCAGCGGCAGCCACAGGAGCGGACGGCTGAGAGGAATAGTCCGTCGGCTGATTGTCTGAGTTGTTGCCGTAAGCACTCGGACGCCTCGGCGCAGGTCGAGCGGATGCCCTCTCGCGAGTAGCCTGGCGCCGTGCAGGTGCCTGTGCTGCTGGAGCGGGTTCCTCCCGCACGGGTTCCTCAACCGCAGGTTGCTGAGGCGGAGCCTGAGTGGCAGCGTTGTCTGAAGAAGCGGTCTGCAAGTTGTTGACGACTGTTTTCACGCCTTCAACCTGAGCAGCGTTACTGGCTGCAGCAGTTCGTTCCGCATCGCTGCTCACGTACCCGGAGAGAGTCACAACGCCGTTCGAGGCCTGGACCGTAACCTGTCGACTCTGGATTGCAGCATCGCTGTAGATTTTGTTCTGAACATCGCTCGCAACCTGCGCGTCACTGCGGGCCTTCGTGCATCCTAATGCCACGGCCAACATCAGCACGGCCAGCATCGTTGATGCCACGACTAGATATTTCGCCTTCATAATCCGCTCCTGTTCGTAGTTAGCCGGTAATCATCAGATGCAGAACTGTCGTCCTGCCACTCAAATTGTGACGCGGCGCGCTCGTGCTTCCGCGTGTCGACCAGAGCGAAGGGATCGTATCCGCCCCTGTACACATTCAAACCACATCAGAAGCAAAAAGTTGCTCTGAAGCCCATGTTGGGCAGATTCTACCGCTTAGGCGCATTTGAAAGAAGGGCAATGCACGCGGGAAGGCACAAGCGCGTATCATCTTGCATATGAAGGGCGTAAGCGCCTTTGTACTTGTCGGCGGAAAAAGCTCGCGCATGGGGACCGACAAAGCCCTCCTTGAGTTTGGCGGCACGACGCTGCTGTCTCGGGCGCTCAAGACCGCTGCAGCGGTTGCTGACGTCGTTCGGATTGTAGGCAATGCGGAAAAGTACAGCGCGTTCGGGGAGGTGATAGAAGACAAGTTCCCCGGCCATGGGCCCCTTGCTGGTATTCATGCAGCGTTGCGCGCCACAACCACAGACCTCAACCTCATGCTCGCGGTTGATATGCCTTTCATGAATTCTGGATTCCTGCGCCTTCTGGTTGAGCAAGCGCAGGCCATCGGTGCAGAAGTGGTCGTTCCCCGCTCCGGCGGTCGCCTCCACCCTCTGTGCGCCGTTTACCGTCGCACCTTCGGCGACATGGCCGAAACCGCGCTCGCGCGAGGGCAAAACAAGATCGATCTGCTTTTCAGACCATTCCGCACCCGGATTGT